>Ga0180301_10001580_pt1 | contig 17939 bp, 15 predicted proteins | sample GuaBasSediGuay16_FD_121797 | JGI IMG/M metagenome (GOLD analysis project Ga0180301, IMG submission 121797) | Subseafloor sediment microbial communities from Guaymas Basin, Gulf of California, Mexico - Guay16, Core 4569-2, 12-15 cm | ecosystem: Environmental > Aquatic > Marine > Hydrothermal... | reverse complement strand
GCTTATTGAAAAGAAATGCCATAAAGCCTCTCCTGAACAATAGAACAATTGACCAATAGACCGCAATTGAGCATCAACTCTATTGTTCTATTCTCTATTGCTCAATTGCTCTGCCAATTTTGCGGGGCAAAATTGGCTGCCCGGCCTGGATTCGAACCAAGACTAACTGGTTCAGAGCCAGTCGTGCTACCGTTACACTACCGGGCAATAAAGAAATGAACTGTAGAATTTTACCATTCTTTAAAGGAGCTCTCAAGGAAAATGTGAAAGGACTTTCTTTATATCCCATTCCCTATATTGTCTGTGCTTTTAAAATTGAAGGGTTGTTTTCTATTATATTTAAGAAACAATCAACTACCTGAGGGAAAAACTGTTTACCTTTATTAACCTTAAGTTCGTTAATAGCTTCCTCTAAGGATAAAGCTTTTCGGTAAGGTCTATCAGAAATCATCGCATCAAAACTATCTGCGACAGCTAAAATTGCAGCTCCCAGTTCTATTTTCTTTCCTTGTATTTTATCAGGGTATCCTTTTCCGTCATAACGTTCATGATGATGCCTTACTAAGGAAGAAACTTCTTTTAAGAAAGGAAGTGTTTTTATGATATTCTCTCCTTTTACAGGATGAAGCTTAATCTGCTGGAACTCCTCATCAGTCAATTTTCCCTGTTTTAGAAGAATATTATCAGGGATGCCAATTTTGCCAATATCGTGCAATAAAGCAGCACGTCGCACTGTCTCTATATAGGAAAGAGTACATCCCATTGCTTTAGCAATTTCTACAGAGTATCTGGTTACATTCTCAGAATGCCATCTTGTATAAGGGTCTCTGGCATCTAAGGCTAAAGCTAAAGCAGAAATAGTCTTAATATAATCTTCCTGCATCTGCTCATTAAGCTGAGAGTTTTTAATAACCACTGCAGAAACCCTTGCTACATTGGTAAGAAAATTTTCTTCTTTCTTACTGAAAGGCCTTAAAGATTTTTTATCGCATACAATCAAAATGCCCAGTGTTTCTTTCTGGTAGCTTTCACTTTTAAAAATAATAGGAGCAATGATAAAAGATTTTTTAAAATAAGGCTCTTTATTTATCCTCTCTAAATATGCTTCTTTTTTAAAATCATTTACCAAAATAGTTTTGCCTTCCTCTACTGCATATCCAGAAACACTTTCTGTGGGTATAAGAAAAAAATCTTCTATGCTTTTTTTATCTACACCAACACTATAACCGATAATAAAACCGTTTCTTACTTTATCTAAAAGAAGTAAAATAGTTTTTTCTACATAAAGAAAATCAGCAATTTTATCAACGATGTACTGAATGAGTTTCTGTTTATCAAAAGTTGTAGCAAAATATTCGTGAAGTTTAAATATAAATTCTGTTTCCTGCTGGTGCCAAATTTTATCCTCCAAAGGACGAGGAGCCTCTTTTTCTTTTTTACTCTCTTGTATATAAGACTCCATTTGTTTATAAAGAAAGTGAGTCTTTTTGTTGTAAATAATCTGTGCGATTCTAAAACCTACCAGTAAACCAAGAATAACTATTAAAATGCTTTCCATAAAAATTTTTTTAATCTATATTATAAAAATCCGCTTTATCGTTTATATGAATTCCTTTGGATTTTGCCATATTGGCATTTATCTCAAGAACATACATTGCTTTTCTGTCAGGATAAATTAAAGCACATCCTTTTCCATCACAGGGTAAGGCATTATTTTTAATAAAAATAACTCTTTTTTCTTTATCTAACCATATTATATCTAAAGGAATTTTTGTATTTTTCATCCAAAAAGGATATATTCCTTCCTCCTTAAACACAAAAAGCATCCCTTTATTTTTATCTAAACTTCTACGAAACATAAGCCCCTTCCTACGTTCTTCTGGAGTATCGGCAACTTCTAATTTAAAACAATTTTTCTTAAAGCATACTAAGGAATGTTTATTATTAGCTTTAGATAAAAACAGGATACTTACAATTATTATAAAACTTAATCCTATCAAAAATATTTTAACTACTTCTTTCACTAATCTACTTTTCTGCTTTTATAATAAACATTAAGATAGAAACTGCACAAATATTTACTTCAAAAAGTTCTCCATCTCGTTTTGCTGGGTATTTATTTTGCGGTTAATAGCATCTACTTTTCTTTGGGTATGCTGAATAAAAGAAGAGGGGTTCTTAGTGTTAAATTCACTTTCAGAAATAGCTTTTTCGCTCTGTTTACTAAATAAACTGTTCTCATAAACATTAAAGAAAACATAAATAATAATAAGAACGATTATTAGGGCTACTGTGCCTTCAATTAAACCAAAACTTCTATTACTCATAAATATAAATACTCATAGAGAGGTTACCACCAGTTTTCCTGCATTTTTTTATCCCACCTTTTAAGCACCTCCCAATCTTTCTTTGCTCCTTCTCCTGCCCCCTTCAAGGTATTTTTCAAAGTATTGCACCCTGAAAACATAAAACCTACTACCACTAAAAGGAAAAAAAAGAATATCTTACGCATACTCACCTCCCCAGTACTTGATTAACCTCTCTAATCTGTGTATTACTCTTTCTTTACCTAAAACCTCCATTGTTTCAAATAATCCTGGACCAATGCGCCTTCCCGTTAAAGCAACTCTTACAGGATGCACTAAATCACGTGTCTTTAATCCTAAATTTTTTGCAACATGACGAAATTCTTTTTCAACAATCTCTCTGTCGAAATCATCCAAAGAAACCAGTTTCTCTTTAAGAATATTTATCTCCTCTCTTAAATCTTTTGCTAAAATACCTTTTGTATCAGAAGCATAACTATAATCGTCATAAAAAAAACAATATGCCCACTCAGTTAAGTCTTCCAGTTTATGAATCCTTTCCTTAAATAATTCTACCACTTTTTTTAAATAATTTATATCTACTTTTGAAATAAATCCTTTCTCCCTAAGATACCTTTCTGTATAGGTGGTAAGTTCTGAAATAGATTCTTTTTTGATATATTCTGCATTAATCCAATTTAATTTCTCCTCTGAAAAACTAGCTGCAGTTTTATTTACCTTTTTTATATCGAATATTTTTGCTGCCTCGCTTAGAGTAATAATCTCGCGGTTATCTTGAGGCGACCATCCTAAAAGAAGAAGATAATTAATAATAGCTTTTGCTAAATATCCCTTCTTGCGGTATTCTCTTACTGCTGTTGCCCCAAAACGCTTAGAAAGTTTTCCTCCTTGAGGGGAAAGAATCATAGGAAGATGGGCAAACTCAGGCACTCTAAACCCCAGTGCTTTATAAAGAAGAATCTGTTTTGGCGTATTAGAAATATGATCTTCGCCCCGGATAATATGGGTAATCTCTAAAAGAGCATCATCTACTACACAGCTAAAATTATAGGTAGGAGTGCCGTCTGATTTTATTAAGATTTCTGTTGCTTTAGGAAGCTCATAAAACTCAATGCGACCGCGAATTAAATCATTGAATTCAACTTTATCAAATTCATATTTAAAAATTACTGCTTTTTCCTTATAAAAGGCTTTCTTTTCATCAATTAGTTTTTGGGCAAATTTCTTATATAAATTTAACCGCTGTGATTGATAATAAATTTTGTCCTCTATAATCCCCAGCCACTTTAAGGAATCTAAAATTTCTTCTAAAAATTCTTTTTTTGAACGCTTTATATCTGTATCTTCTATGCGCAAAATAAAAGTAGCGCTGTACCTTTTTGCAAAAAGCCAATTAAATAATGCGGTACGGGCACTTCCTAAGTGAAGATACCCTGTGGGTGAAGGGGCAAACCTTACCTTTAACTTATCTGCCATCCTTTTTCTAAGGCATTTAGATTTATGCTGTAAAGATGCGGGTTAGAAGCAAAGTAATTCTTTAAAACCTCCGTAACAGACTTCTTTTTGATAATCTTTGTTTTTTTTATAAATACTCCCAAAGCAACTATATTAGCCGCCCTCATTTCTCCTAAAGAACTAGCTATCTCATTAAAAGGGTAAATAAATGTTCTTTCTTTTTTAAATAAACCTTCCTTCCTTATTAGAGAGCCATTTAAAAATATAACGGTTTCTTTTATAAAACTATTTTGAAACTTACTCCAAGAAGGCTGATTCATAATTATTGCTAAAGTAGGAGAAGCAAAAACTGGCGAAGCGATTTCTTTTTTGCTTATCTTTATCTGACAATGGGCTGTTCCTCCTCGCATCTCTGCTCCATAGGAACGAATATAACTCACCTCGTTATTTTCTAAAACTGCTGCTTCTGCAATAACTCTTCCTAAAAACATAATTCCTTGTCCCCCAAACCCCGCAACTAATATTTTTTCTTCTGCCTCTAAAAAAGTTGATTGTCTTTTTTTTCTCATTTTACTCTTCCCAAAGGAAAAACCTTTACCATTTCTTCTTTAATCCATCTTACTGCCTGAGGAGGCTTCATGCGCCATATTGTAGGACAAGGAGAAAGAACTTCCACAATAGAAAATCCTTTATTCTCTAACTGATTTATAAATGCCTCTTTTATTGCCTTCTTTGTAGCTAAAACATCCGAAGGTGTACTTACACAAACTCTCTCTGCATATACCACACCTTTAAGCACACTCAACATTTCAAGAATATACAAAGGATAACCTTCTCCTCTTTGCGGGTCTCTACCTAAAGGAGTAGTAACAGTTTTCTGGCCAATTAGAGTAGTAGGTGCCATCTGTCCTCCTGTCATTCCATATACACCATTGTTAACAAATATACACGTAAGATTTTCTCCGCGATTAGCAGTATGTATTGTTTCTGCAGTACCAATGGCTGATAAATCGCCATCGCCCTGATAACTAAAAACAATACAATCTGGTCGACATCTTTTTATTCCTGTAGCAACTGCAAGCGCCCTTCCATGAGCGGCTTCACTACAGTCAAAATCCCAATAATCATAAGCTAATACTGCACATCCCACAGGTGCGATACCAATGGTTTTCTCTCTTATCTCTAATTCATCGACTATTTCTGCTATTAAACGGTGAACTATCCCATGGCCACATCCTGAACAATAATGGGTAGGGGTATCTCTTAGTGTACGCGGTCTCTTAAATTTTGCCTTCATCGCTTACTTAACACAAAATTAACCAGCTCTTTCTCATTAAAAACCTCTCCCCCTGTACGTCCATAAAAAAACACTTTCTCTTTATCCTTAACAGAAAGGTACACATCATCTAACATCTGCCCAGCAGATAATTCAAAAACAAACACCTTCTTCTTATTAGAAACCCTCTGAAGAACTTCGTAGGGGAAAGGCCATAAGGTTATTGGTCTAAAAAGCCCTACCTTCATGGGTAAAAGATGTGCTGCCTCCTTTGCTATTCTAAAAGAAATCCCATAAGCAACAAAGATAATTTCTGCCTCTTTTGTGTTTATCGTTTGATAACGAACTTCTTTTTTTGCTATCTCTCTATATTTTTTCTGTAACAAAAGGTTGTGTTCTTCTAACGCTCCTTCTTTCAATAAAAGAGAACGAATAATATTTGGCTTTCTTTCTTTCTTCCCTAAAACCCACCTCTTTTTAACATAACATAAACGCTTAGCACCAAGCATAATGGGTTCTGCCATCTGTCCCAAAAAAGCATCAGAAAGAATCATCACAGGATTACGATACTTATCCGCTAAATCAAAAGCTAAAAAAGTAAGGTCAAAAGACTCTTGTACGGAGGAAGGAGCCAATACAATCAAACGATAATCACCATGGCCTCCTCCCTTTGTTGCCTGAAAATAATCACTCTGGGAAGGACCAATGTTCCCTAAACCAGGCCCTCCCCGCATAACATTCACAATAACCGCAGGAAGCTGGCATCCTGCTAAATAAGAAATGCCCTCCTGCTTTAAAGAAATGCCTGGACTGGAGGAAGAGGTCATTGCTCTAAACCCACTTGCTGAGGCTCCAAAAACCATATTTATTGCAGACAATTCGCTTTCTGCCTGAATAAAAATTCTCTTCTCTTTAAGCATATTTTTTGCCATATACGCAGTCAGTTCATTTTGGGGGGTAATAGGATAGCCTGCATAAAAATAGCAACCTGCTAATATAGCAGCTTTTCCTATAGCATCGTTTCCCGTAATTAATATTTTATGCCTTCCTTGAGGCTTTTTTCCCCTCCTCATAGATTTCAATACAAGTATCAGGACAAATCAAATAACAATTACCACAACCAACACAAACTACCTCAGGTCTTTTTTGGGCATAGTAAACACCTTTTCTGTTCAAATCCGAAGAAAAGCGAAGTTTCTTTACAGGACAATACATAATGCAGAGTCCACAACCCTTACATCTGTTTTTATCTATCTTTATTTCTGCCATAAAATCTCTTTCTGAAACATCTTCTCCCACTGCTCAGCAAGTAAATGGCTTTTGAGGCTATAAAGCTCGAGCAGTTTTTGCCGAGAAGCAAAAGTAGAAAACTCATCAGGAATGCCGAAACATCTTATTTTTAATTTTTCTTTATATTCTGCTTTCTCATAAAACTCTAAGATTGCACTACCAAATCCTCCTGTAATAACGCCTTCTTCTAAAGTAATAATAAGTTTAAAGTTATCAGCGATAAATTTAAGTAAGTCGCTATCTAGGGGTTTTATAAAACGGGCATTTACAAGAAATATATCTATTCCTTTTGATTTAAGGATTTCTCCAGCAGAAATAGCTTCCTTAACTAAAGACCCCAAAGCAATAACACATACATCCTTTCCCTCTTTAAGAATCTGCGATTTACCTAATGCTATTTTCTCTCTCTTTCCTAAAGAATACGCTTCGCTTCGAGGGTAACGTATACTCACAGGTTTATTTAAAGATAAAGAAAACTCCAGCATCTCTTCCAATTCTTCTTTGTCTTTAGGTGCCATACACACCATATTAGGAACAATTCTCATATAACTAATATCAAAAACCCCATGATGGGTAGGACCGTCTTCTCCCACTAAACCTGCCCTATCAATACAAAACACTACAGGTACATTCTGAAGGGCTATATCATGAATAATTTGATCGAAAGCGCGCTGAAGAAAAGTAGAATAAATGGCTACAAAAGGACGCAAACCTTCCTTAGCTAACCCACTGGCTAAACCTACAGCATGCTGTTCAGCAATGCCTACATCAAAAAATCTCTCAGGATAAACTCTGTTAAATATCTCTAAACCTGTTCCTTTTGCCATTGCTGCAGTAATAGCAATAATGCGTTTATCTCTTTTAGCTAAATTTATAAGTTTTTGTGCAAATACTTCGGTGAAAGAAAGTAATGTATTCTTATTAAAATTACCCGTAGATACAGAAAAACGTCGTGCACTATGAAACTCTTCGGGATTGCCTTCAGCATATTTATATCCTTTGCCTTTCTTAGTAATAATATGGAGCAATTTTGGTCCTTTTAGCGGTAAAAGATTACGGATAGTGTTAATTAAAGTATGCAAATCGTGACCATCAATAGGGCCAAAATAACGAAACCCCAACTCTTCAAAAAATACCCCCGGAACAACTAAGCTCTTAATTGCTTCTTCGAATCTCTTGGCTGCGGAAGCAAGCTTTTTGGCAAACGAAGGAAGGCGCCGAAGAAAATCATCCAATTCTTTTTTTATACGGTTGTATATAGGAAGAGAAATTATTTTGGTAAGATAATTACTTAATGCACCCACAGAAAAAGAGATGCTCATCTCATTATGATTAAGAATGACTAAAATATCATCTTGGCGGTGTCCACAATGATTAAAAGCCTCAAAACACATTCCTCCTGTTAAGGAACCATCTCCGACAATAGCTACGGTCTTAGAGTTTATCCCTTTAATTCTCTTTGCCTCTGCTATTCCTTGTGCCCAAGAAACCGCAGTAGAAGCATGCCCAGAAACATAGACGTCATATTTAGACTCATTAGGATTGGGGAAACCACTTAATCCTCTGAACTCTCTTAAATGAAGAAATAATTTTTTTCTTCCTGTAATAATCTTGTGAGCATAAGTCTGATGTCCCACATCAAAAATGAGTGTATCAAAAGGAGTATCAAGACAATAATGCAGAGCAATACAAAGCTCTACTGTCCCTAAAGATGATGCTAAATGTCCTCCTCTTGAAGCAACATTTTCAATAATAAATTTACGTATCTCTTCCGCAAGAATTTTCAACTCTTCAATTTTTAGCTTTTTAAGATCAGAAGGGTAATTAACTTTTTCTAACATAAACTATTTCTCTAATAAAGAATCTATTAATTTCTTAATAATTTCTTTATCCTTCTCTTTTATATCCATAAACTCCAAACCCAAATCAAAAAAGAGCACATCTTCTGCCAGGGGATTTTTTACTTCTAGTTTCCAAACAACTTTACCTTTACAGCGAATGGCCTTTTCATTATCAAAAAAAACTTCCACTCCTACAACAGAAGAAACATCTAAGTCCTCCTCCACAATGACTCTTATTCCTCCACATCCTATATTTTCTGTATGAGTAACCAAAACATGCTCCCAAGGGAGATAAATAACAACTTTACAAGGAAATTTTGCCCGAGGAAATCTTCTTTTTTCTCTACCCTGCCATCTTAAATTATTCTCCATCTCTATCTAAGTATCTTTTCTATATTCTACTCTTTGGATAAAGGTAGCTTTACCACTATCGTTATCAATCTCTATCACTACTGCCTGCATACGAATATCGCTCTGAGCAAGGTTAAAGCGCACAGGCATATTAGTAATAAATCTCTCAATGATCTGGTATTTTTCTCTTCCTAAAACAGAATCAAAACTTCCTGTCATTCCTACATCAGTAATATAAGCGGTAGTTCCACCAATTATCCTCTCATCAGCAGTGGGGATATGAGTGTGGGTGCCTAAAACTGCGCTTACTTTTCCTGAAAGAAAATAAGCCATAGCTAACTTTTCAGAAGTTGCTTCAGCATGCATATCAACAATAATTATTTTTGTCTTACTTCTAAGCTCATCGAGTATTTTCCTTATAGTCTTAAAAGGACAATCAAGAGGTTGCATAAATATCCGTCCTATAAGATTTACTACTCCTATCTTGATTCCCTTTGCTTCTTTAATAATATAACCCCGACCATAAGCTAATTCACCATAATTTAAAGGCCGAATTACCTCTAAAACCTCTAAAACCTCCTTGGCCTCTTTTTTCTTGAAAATATGGTCTCCACTTGTAATCACATCCACGCCACTATCAAATATTTCTTTAGCTGTTTTAAGGGTAAGGCTAGAGCCTCCTGCGGCATTTTCTCCGTTAGCTATAGTAAAATCAATTCCTAAGTTTTGTTTTATCTGGTGAAGGGACTCTTTAAGATAAAGACGGCCGGGTTTACCAACAATATCTCCTACAAAAAGTATCTTCATAATCTATATTCTATCGCTTTTTGTAAAATAAACAATTGCTCCTTGAAAACTATCGCTAACCATCTGTCTTTAAACCTTCTCTAACTATTTTGCATAATCAACAGAGCGTGTTTCTCTAATTACAGTAATTTTTATCTGGCCAGGATATTCCATATCTTTTTCTATCTTCTTTTTAATCTCGTGAGCTAAAAGGGTAATTTCATTATCATTTACTTTATTAGGGTGGACAATCACTCTTATCTCTCTTCCTGCTTGAATGGCAAAAGCTTTATCTACCCCTTCAAAAGCATTAGCAATGGATTCTAAGTCTTTCAATCTTTTTATATAAGTTTCAATGGTCTCTCTTCTTGCCCCGGGGCGAGAGGCACTAATAGCATCTGCTACCAATGCTAACACTGAATAAATTGATTTGAACTCTATATCTTCGTGATGCGACTCAGCAACATTAACTACTGTTTCATTTTCTCCGTATTTCTTTAAAAGTTCTGCTCCGATGTTAGCATGGGTTCCTTCTATTTGATGATCCACAGCCTTACCAATATCGTGTAAAAGGCCTGCTCGCCGAGCAAGGAGAACACTTAATCCCAATTCTCCTGCTAGTGTGCCCATAATAAAAGCTACCTCTTTGGAATGCTGGAGAGTATTTTGACCATAACTGGTTCTATATTTAAGTTTTCCTAAGAGTTTAACTAGTTCAGAGTGAAGGTTATGAATTCCTACCTCAAAAGCTACAGCTTTTCCTTCCTCTACTAATCTCCTCTCAAATTCCTTTCTGACCTTATCCACTACTTCTTCTATACGTGCAGGATGAATTCTACCATCAGTTACAAGTCTCTCTAAAGCAAGTCGTGCTACTTCCCTTCGTATAGGGTCGAAACTAGAAATACTTACTGCCTCAGGAGTATCATCAATAACTAAATCTACTCCTGTAGCCATTTCAAAAGCACGAATATTCCTTCCTTCTCTTCCAATAATTCTTCCTTTTATCTCGTCATTAGGCAGTTGAACGACACTTAAAGTAGTTTCTGTTGTGTGTTCCACAGCGCATCTTTGAATGGCCAAAGAAACTATTTCTTTGGCTTTCTTATCAGCTTCTTCTTTTATCTCCTCTTCCATTTGACGTAACATCATTGCTTTTTCTGTCTTCAATTCTTCTTCAAAGCGCTTAAGAAGAAGGCCTCTTGCTTCTTCCGGAGTAAGCCCAGATACTTTTTGTAATTTCTCCTTCTCCTCCTTAATAAGCTGAGCAAGCAGTTGTTCCTTTTCTGATAAAGAACTCTCTAGAGCTTTTAATTCTCTATCTTTTCTACTTATCTCTCTTTCCTTACTTTCAATAAAATCTAATCTCTTCTCTAAGTTTTCCTCCCTCTGAGAAAGCCTTTTTTCTAACTGGGCAAGTTCATTACGTGTATGGGCGGTCTGCTTATCAAATTCTACCCTCAGTTTATAAAGGAGCTCTTTGCCGTCTAAATCTGCTTTTCTTATAATTTCTTTGGCTTTAATCTCTGCTTCTTTTAAAATTTTCTCCGCTACATCTTCAGCTTTTTTAAACTTATTCTTCCCTACCCATCCTTTTACAAGATAACCAATAATGCCTCCTCCTATTAGGGTTCCAAGAATGTATAATACAAATATATATAAATTAATCATTTTTCCTCCTTTAGGTTATCAATGTCTTCTCTAAAAGTTATCTTACAATGTTAACCTCTGCTTATAAAGGCGCAAACTTACTTTTTATTTAAGCTGAAATTTAAAAAACGCGTGATTCCGTAATAATAAAATCTACACGCTCATCTTGAGGGATAGATACAGGAAGGCCATCAATAATCTGACAATCAAAAGCTACACCTATGGTCTTAGTGTGGCTATTAAGAGTCTTGATAAAGCGGTCATAAAAACCACCTCCTCTACCTAGTCTATACTTAGATAGATTAAAGGCAACTGCAGGAACAAATACCAAATCAAGACCCTTAATGGAGCATCTTTTTGTCTTTTTAATATCCGGCTCTTTAACACCATAAGGCCCTTTTGAAAAATCACTTTCTAAATCCCCAATTTTATAGGGAACGAGATTCTTAGTTTTTAAATCCATCACAGGAAAACAAATCTCTTTTTTACCTAGCACCTTCCTCACCATCCCTAAAAGATTCACTTCCCCTCTTAAAGGGTAATATAACATAATAACTTCTGCCTCTTTATATATAGAAAGATTGGATATAATTCTTTCAACATTTTTACTCCTCCTTTCTAGTTCATCCTGAGGAAAAGAAAGTAACTGTTTTAAAAGTCTCTTTCTTACGTTCTCTTTAGTCTCTACCATAATCATAAAGTTATTATATCATTTTATTACAATAAGTAAACCTCAAATTTGTTAATATTTTAAGGGGTTTTCAGCTTTTCTGTTTAAATCTTTAATATATTTGCTTACTTTGTTTTTTAAAGGAATTTTGACCCTATCGCTTATTTACTTTTCCTTAGCGAGTTTAATAATGAGAATGGTGTTATTTTATTCCAACAGGAAAATTCCTTTGTAGGGAATTTGATTATTTCTCTCTCTCTTTTTTATGCTCTTTAATAATCTTCTCTATTAAACGAAAAGGAACCTCTTCGTATCGCTTAAACTCCATAGAAAAAGTTGCCCGTCCTCTGCTTAAAGAACGGAAATCTTCAGCATATCCAAACATCTCTGCTAAGGGGGTCTCAGCAATTATAATTTTTTGATTGTCTTTAGTGTCAATACTTAATATCTTACCTCGACGAGAACAAATATTTCCCACCAGACTACTAACATACTCTTGAGGAGTAACGATCTCAACATACATATAAGGTTCTAGGAGAGTGGGCTCTGCTTTTAGAAAAGCTTCTTTAAAACAGCCTCTCGCTGCAAGCATAAATGCTAAATCAGAAGAATCAACCTCATGATAAGAACCATCAATAACAGTTACCTTAACATCTACCACAGGATATCCTGCATAAACTCCTTTTTTCATTGCTTCTTTTATACCTTTTTCTACAGCAGGAATATAATTCTGGGGTATAGCCCCTCCCTTTATTTTATTCTCAAAAACAAACCCCTCCCCTCGCTTTAAAGCAATAAGCTGAATAACTACGTGACCATATTGACCACGTCCCCCTGTCTGTTTTATATGCCGGTATTCACCTATACTTTCTGATTTAATCGTCTCTTTATAAGCAACTTTGGGACGACTAATCTCAGCATTAACTTTAAATTCATCTTTTAAGCGCTCTACCATTATCTCTAAGTGCAACTCTCCCATACCGGAAAGAATTATCTCACTAGTCTCCTCATCGGTCTCTGCTATAAAAGTAGGGTCTTCTTCGGATAATTTAGCTATTGCTTTTCCTAATTTATCTTGATCATTACGACTATGTGGCTTAATGCTTATAGACATAACCGGAGAAGGAAACTTAATCTCTTCTAATATAAGGGGGCGCTGAATACTCGTTAACGTATCGCCTGTAGTAGTATTTGCCAGGCCAATAAAAGCAGCAATTTCTCCTGCACAGATTAAATCTTTATCCTCTCTTAAATTAGCATGCATAGCAACAATACGGCCTACACGTTCCTTTTTATTTTTGGTAGCATTTAGAATATAAGAGCCGGCTTCTAAATATCCCGAATACACTCTTACATAGACTAATTTTCCTACATGAGGGTCTGTTTGAATCTTAAAAGCTAAGGCGCTAAAAGGCTCATCTAACGAAGGTCTGATTTCTACTATGTTATAGGGAGGATTAATATCTTTTCCTTTATATACGGATAAATCTAAAGGAGAAGGTAGATATAAGGTAATAGCATCAAGTAATTTTTGAATTCCTTTGTTTTTTAATGCTGACCCACATAAAATGGGTGTAAGTTTATTAGCAACGGTTGCCTTTCTTAAAGCATTGTGTATTTCCTCAATAGATAAGGAATTTTTTTCTTTTAACAACTTTTCCTTAATTACTTTATCAACTACAGATATCTTCTCAAACATCCTGCAACGCCACCTCTCTGCTTCTTTGTAATCCTCAGGAGGTATATCTTGGATAACAAAATCTTTCCCTAAACTTTCATCTTTGTATAAATACGCCTTCATTTCTATAATATCAATTATACCTTTAAGCTCGTTTTCTTTCCCCCAGGGTATCACTATAGGGACAACTTCTGCATGTAATCTTTTTTCTACACTCTCTACTACTTTAAAATAATCCGCTCCTCTTCTATCTATCTTATTTACAAAAGCTATCTTGGGGATATTGTATTTATCTGCCTGCTGCCAAACTGTTTCTGACTGAGCCTCCACTCCCCCTACCGCACAAAATACAATTACTACCCCATCAAGTATACGCAAAGAGCGCTCAACTTCAGCAGTAAAATCAACATGACCGGGAGTATCTACAATATTTATACGTCTATTCTTCCAGAAACAGGTGGTGGCTGCAGAAGTAATAGTTATTCCTCTTTGGCGTTCTTGTTTCATCCAATCCATCTGAGCTTTGCCTTCATGAACTTCACCTATCTTATGGGATTTGCCGGTGTAAAAAAGAATTCTCTCGGTAAGAGTGGTCTTGCCTGCATCGATATGAGCAACAATACCGATATTTCTAATCTTACTTAAATCAAAGAAAGTTTTTATTTTCTCTATTTTTTCTCTATCAATATTAACTTTCTCTTTAGGTTTTTTTATTTCCTTAGAAACAACTTTTTTCGTATCATCCTTAGAGACCTTCTCTATTTTTTCTTCAGAAAGCAGTTCTTCTCTCTTCTCTAAATTTTCTTCTCTGGTTTCTTTTAGGGATTCCTTTACTATCTTTTTATCTTCGACCTCTTCTTTTTCTTCTAAAGAAATATTTTTAAAACGCCTTATTTGGTCTTTTAACTTTATGATTTCCTCATCTTTTAAAAGTAGCTGTTTTTTCTTTGTATTAAGTTCTTCTTCCAATAATCCATAATCTTCTTTTAAAGCATTGTAGTCATCTTTAGCAACCCAAGAGCTTTTTTCTAATTTATCTTTAAGCTCGTTTGCGTTTTTAGTAATCTCTTGTATTCTTAAAGAATATTCCTCTATTTTGCCTTTAAGTTGATTTATCTCTTTTTCTCTTTCTTCTGCCATTTTCTCTACACGTATAAGTTCTTCCTTTGCGTATCTTAACTCTTTATTTAGTTTTACATTTTTTGAAAACTCTTCTTCTAATTCTCTATCTTTATCTGCCAATTTTTGATTTATCTTTACACTCTCATCTTTAACCTTCTCAACTTCTTGGGTCTGATGCTCTACCCACTCCTTATATCTTAACAATTCCTTTCTTAAAGACTCTATGGCAGCCTTTTTCTGTGCTTTTTCATTTTGCAATTCTTCAATTATCCTTTTGTGCTCATCTAAATTAATCTCTAAAGATTTTACTTTGCTTTTTAAGCTATCTATTTTATTTTTTAACTTCTCCCTATCTTCTTTTTTTTCTGTTTTTTCTTCATAAGTAAATGAGTATATTACTATCCCTACACCTGCAAGAATAATTAAAATAACTAAAATAACCATCATTTACCCTTTCTTATCCCTTTATTTATTCTTTTATCTAAATAATACCATATTTTCTAAAATAATTGTAAGGGCTCTTTTTCTATCATATAATAAACCTAACAAAAGGTACCGTTCTAACCTACGCGGTTAGAAAAGCTCGGTGGGGGAAACTCTTTTCTTTAAACAATATGTCTATAGAAATATTGATTGGGACAAGTGGATATAACTACTATCACTGGCGAGATAAATTTTATCCTAAAAATCTCTCTCCAAAAAATTGGTTAGAATTTTATGTACAATATTTTAATACTGTGGAACTTAACGTAACTTTTTACCGCCTTCCCTTTGAAGCTGCTTTTAAAAGTTGGTATAAACGGACACCTCATAATTTTAAATTTGTAATAAAAGGGTCCCGCTTTATAACTCATATAAAACGCCTTAATGATTGTGAAGACCCTTTAAAGCTTTTGTTCTTGAGGGCATCTCATTTAAAAAATAAACTTGCTTGTGTTTTGTGGCAGATGCCCCCTTCTTTTGGTTATGATGCAAAACGCATTAAGAACTTTGTTAATTTACTGAAGAAATGGCCTCAGTATCTTTACAGCTTTGAATTTCGTAATAAAAGCTGGTTTAATGAGGAATTATTTGCTTTATTTAATAAACACAATATAAATCTTTGCATTGCCGACTCTTCTTCCTATCCCTCTACAGAAATTATTACCAGTAATTTTTTATATCTCCGTTTCCATGGGGGCAAAATTCTTTATACTTCTGAATACTCAGAAAAAGAAATTAAAAAATGGAGTGAGAAGATAAATAAATGGAAGAAAGATAAGAAAATAATTTTTGCTTTTTTTAATAACGATGCTTATGGTTTTGCTATAAAAAATGCTCTTCAGCTTAAAAAACTATTATCTGGTTAGCTTAAAGAAATGAAAGAATATAAATTAAAAACTTTTTCTTCGCCATTTATTATCAACTATCAAGACAATTTAAATCCTGAACAGCTAAAAGTTGTATATGAAGCAGATGGCCCTTCTTTAGTATTAGCAGGTGCTGGCAGTGGGAAAACACGTGTTCTTATCTATCGCCTTGCTTATCTTTATGAAAAAGGATGTAATGTGAGAAATATACTTCTTGTTACCTTTACTAATAAAGCTGCCCAAGAAATGATTAACCGTGCAGAAAGGCTTCTTAGAATGAGCCTAAAGGGACTTTGGGCAGGAACTTTCCATCATGTGGGAAATCTTATTCTCCGTAATGAGAGCCATCTTTTAGGATATTCTTCAAATTTCAGTATTATTGACAAAGAAGATGCTAAAGACCTAATTGATGATTGTATTGAAGAGCTAGGATATAAAAAATCTACCAAGCTATTTCCTAAAAAAGAGCTCATTTCCAATATATGGAGTTTAGCAATTAATTCTTTCAAAGATATTGAAGAAATCATTATTAAAAATTATCCCCATATTGAAGAATTCATTCCTGATATAAAAAGAATTCTCCATCGCTATACAGAAAAAAAGAAAAATGCTAATATTATGGACTTTGGAGATCTTCTTTTAAATTGGCTGAAAATATTAAAAATAGATATTATAGGCCAAAAATATGCCAAGCTTTTCCATTATATTCTTGTAGATGAATATCAGGATACTAATCGTCTGCAGTTTGAAATATTAAAAATAATCTCCAGTTATCACAAAAATATTCTTGTAGTAGGTGATGATGCCCAATCTATCTATTCTTTTCGTGCTGCTGATATAAATAATATTCTTGACTTCCCTAAGGTATTCAAGGGAACAAAAATATTTAAACTGCGCACTAATTATCGTTCCACTCCTCAAATCCTTAATTTAGCTAATGAAATTATAAAACACAATAAAAAACAGTTCCCTAAAAAACTTAAGGCTATAAAAAAAGATGACGAAACTCCTGTGGTTGTAAAAACAAAAGATGTTTATCAACAAGCTCAATTTGTTGCTCAACGCTTAGTGGAATTAAATTACCAAGGTATACCTTTAAATCATATGGCTGTGCTTTTCCGTTCGCGCTTCCAAGTTTTAGAATTAGAAGTGGAGCTTTTAAAGAGAAATATACCTTATTTTGTAAGAGGGGGTGTAAGATTTTTTGAACAGACGCATATCAAAGATATACTTTCTTACTTGAAAACAATAATAAACCCTAAAGATGAACTCTCTTTTAAAAGAGCTCTTTCATTACATCGAGGAATTGGACGTCGGTTTGCTCACCACATCTGGGAAGATTTACGGATTAAAAGAAAGAACATACAAGAGATTATAAAAAATCTTCCCAAAAAACAAAAAAAGGGATTTCAAGAATTTACTGACATTATTCAAACAATAAAGGAGATAAAACCTCCTGAAGCAGCCATTAGAGAAATTCTTAAAACATATCGTGATTATTGCTATGTCACTTTTGATAATCCCCAAGATAGAATTTCTGACTTAGAAGAACTGGCAAAAATGGCACGTAGTTTTCCTAATATAAAAAGATTTGTTTTAGAATTAAGCTCTTATGAAGATTTTAAAGGAGAGACGTATTTTTCTTATCGTGATAAAAGTCAAATTCTTGTCCTTACTACCATCCATCAGGCAAAAGGATTAGAATGGGAGGTGGTGTTCCTTATTGGATTTAGTGATTATGAATTCCCTCATCCTAAGAGCCTTAATTCCCCTGAGTTATTGGAAGAAGAACGGAGGCTTTTCTATGTAGCCACTACACGAACAAGGTCTCTTTTATATATAACCTATCCACAAAATAAATATACTTTTAAAAATGGCCTTATTATCTCTAGAGCCTCAATGTTTTTGTACGAACTTCCTCAAAACTCCTACCAAGAATGGAACATATATGAACCGGATAATGCCAGTTTCTATTTAGATTAATTAGCAGAGAGGAAGAAATAATTATTAAGGTAGAAAGAGGCAGGACTTGTATGCAATATACACAAAGTGTATAAGCTGAAAGCTTTATTGCATCCAAGTTAATAAGTGTGAATCATAAGTTAAAGGAATTAGGTATTGGGAGGGAAGGTGAAGAAGTATGC
>Ga0180301_10001579_pt1 | contig 17939 bp, 11 predicted proteins | sample GuaBasSediGuay16_FD_121797 | JGI IMG/M metagenome (GOLD analysis project Ga0180301, IMG submission 121797) | Subseafloor sediment microbial communities from Guaymas Basin, Gulf of California, Mexico - Guay16, Core 4569-2, 12-15 cm | ecosystem: Environmental > Aquatic > Marine > Hydrothermal... | reverse complement strand
GAATTTCTCTATAGTTTTTTTTGTTTTTCTTAGCTTTTTCATCTGAAAGAATATAAAGATAAATCCCCCCAATAAGATTAATGATGATATTATTTCAAAAATAATGAGTTTTTGCATTTTAATTGGACTCCCTTTTTTTATTTATTAAAGTATACATTCTTTCAAAGTAAAGGATTAACTTTTTATCTTCCTGCAATTCTTTAATATCGGTGTCAGATTTATTGCTTTCAGGCGATTTTGAGCGAAGAAATACAATAAATTTTCGAAGGTTACTTTCATCAGGGACAATTAATTTGTTATCCTGAACCGAAAATTTAACAAGTTTCATAAAATGGAGTTCCTTCATTTTTTCTGCGAATTCTGTATTGGATAAACTGAGGACTGTCTGGAGTTCCTGTTTTGCCTTGCTTAATTTCATAACAAGAGCTCCTTCCTCTCGTTCGCCGTATTTTTTTATTATCAACAAAAGAGTTTTAGCAAATGAGAAGTCAATACCATATTTAAACCTTGATTTTAGAGTTTTATTTACCTGTCGCAGGTTTTCAACGAGTTTTTTTAATATTGATACGAACCACTCCGGGACCTTCTGGAATTGTTGTTCAAGAGTTTCTTTATTAATCACAACCATAGTAGTATCTTCAGCTGCCCTTATAGTAGCAGAACGATGAGGGTCACCGAATAATGCCATTTCTCCAAAAAATGCATTTTTATCAAGAGTAGCAAGTACAACTTCTTCCCCTTTTACGTTTTTAACTACTTCAACTTTTCCTGATTGAATGATATACATTTCATTGCCAAGGTCACCTTCTTTGAAGATGGTTTCTCCTTTTTTAAAGAATCTCCCGAGGGTTTTTGTTCCTTTTTGTTCATCGGCCATATTTTTTTTCCTGTATTTTAAAGTTTACAGCCACAGATTTCTATCCAGGCTTCTATACTGTATTGCCTCACTGATAAATTCAGGCACAATTTCTTTCGAGTTTTCCAGGTCAGCTATAGTCCTTGCTACTTTCAGGATTCTGTTATAAGCTCTTGCGGATAGCCCGAGTTTTGTGATTGCTATTCTTAAAAGTTCTTCGCTTTTTAAATCAATTTTGCAGTATTTTTTTATATCTCTTGCTTCCATACCAGCGTTATTATATATATCATTTCTATTTTTGAACCGTTCATATTGGATGAGCCTTGCTTTTTTAACCCTTTCCCTTATAGTTTTTGATGATTCTCCTGTAGATTTACCCGCGAGGTCTTTATATTTAACAGAGGGCACTTCGATATGAATGTCAATTCTATCAAGGAGGGGTCCTGAAATTCTTGAGAGATATTTTTGAATTTGTGAAGGAGTACAGGAACATTCGTGATAAGGGTCAGTAGCATATCCGCAGGGACAGGGATTCATAGCAGCAGCCAGCATAAAACTTGATGGATAGGTAAGGGATAAAGTTGCTCTTGAAATTGTAACTTTTCTATCTTCAAGGGGTTGTCTTAAGACTTCCAGGACATTTTTTTTGAATTCGGTTAGTTCATCCAGGAAGAGGACTCCATGGTGAGCAAGGCTTACTTCTCCGGGTTTCGGGATTTGACCACCCCCGATAAGACCCGCATCAGAAATTGTGTGATGAGGCGCCCGGAAAGGACGTGTTGCTATAAGGGCTGAATCAGGCGGTAAATAACCTGCAACCGAATGAATTTTTGTTGTTTCCAAGGCTTCTTCAAGAGTTAAATCAGGAAGTATTGTAGGAATCCTCCTGGCAAGCATTGTTTTACCGGAACCAGGTGGACCAATCATTATTATATTATGCCCACCAGCAGCTGCTACTTCCAGAGCTCTCTTGGCGTGTTCCTGTCCTTTCACATCAATAAAATCAATATTGTATTCAATATTTCTTTTGAAAACTTCGTTAACATCAATCTTATATGGTTTAAGATTATTTTCGCCGTTCAGTAATTCAACTGTTTCTTTTAAAGAAGATACAGGATATACTTCAATATCTTCTACAATACTTGCCTCTTTAGCATTTTTTTCCGGTAGAATTATTCCTTTAAATCCCTCTTTTTTTGCTGTTATAGAAATTGAAAGAGAACCTTTTATAGACCGTAAACTTCCATCCAGAGATAATTCTCCAAGAATTATATATTTATCCAGTTTTTCTTTTTCTACTATCCCGTAAGCAGCGAGAATACCAACAGCAATGGGTAAATCAAGAGCGGAACCTTCTTTTTTTATATCAGCAGGAGCAAGATTAATGGTTATCCTTTTATTAGGAAAAATATAACCGGTATTTTTTATTGCCGCTGAAACCCTTTCCTTGCTTTCTTTAACAGCACCATCGGGTAAACCAACAGTGGAGAATGAAGGAACTGTGCTTTCGAGGTTTGTTTCCACTTCTATGATGTAAGCATCAATTCCAAGAACTGCTGAACTTAATACTTTTGAAAGCATTACTTTTTCATTTTTTAGATAGGATTTTTAATTGTATGAAGTTATATGAATATACTAAAGAAAAGTTAATAAGTCAACAAATATAAAGAGTAAATTTTTCCTTTAAAATATAGAAAAAAATAAATTATATTCAGATAAATAATTGTATGTAGAATTATGAATCAAGTTAATTATAGATTTAAGGGCTTATATAACCTTCTTTTTAGCTATCTTTGTGTTAATAATAATGATGCCGTTTTAGTCTGTTTTGAATCATCCAGAAGGAATATAATTAAAGAATTAAAACTTTTAGTAAGAAAGAGGAATTTAAATTTTGCTGAATTAAAAATTGATTATGATGGTGTTGTAATTCCAGAAACAATCCTTGAGAAGATGCTTGATAATACCCATAATGTGATAATTTTTTTTCTGAGAAATTCAATATGGCACAAAAGGGAAAGATGGATAGCCAAACACAGGTTAAAGAAGAGGTTGTGCTCGTATTCTGGAACCCTAAAAATGCTTGCGGATGGTCCCTGCCTTGCTGAACCCTCAAAACTAAAATTGATCTGTGAGGATCTTAAGAAACATCTTAAAAATGTCAAAAGTATTATTGTTACATCTGAAAAAACATATCTAACTGCAGAAGTAAATGGTGTATTTTTTGAGGATGGAGATTATAGTAAACCGGGTACCGGAGGAAACTTTCCTGCAGGAGAGATTTCTTTCGGACTCAAAGAAGAGAGTATTAATGGTTATCTCTATTCTAATATTAAAGTAAAACATCTTGGAATATCTAAAGATAATAATAGAGCTATTTTTAAGGTTAAAAATGATAGGATATTTATTGAACCTGAATGTAAAAAATTCATTAACCTGATAGATGGATATCCAGAATTAGAGTATATTGGGGAAATATCATTTGGTATTTCACCATATAAAACAATTTATAACTACAGAGATTCTATTCAAGAAGAGAAAATCCTTGGAACTGCTCACATAGGATTGGGAAGTAATATTTCATTTGGTGGTAGAAGAGAAGGACGACACCTTGATGTTGTATTTGGCCCCTGTTCTTTTACAGTTGATGAACTTTCAATAATAAAAAATGGTAAATTGAATTCAAGACTACTTTCAGATAAAACTATTAAATGGCTGAGAGATTTTAACGTTCTATTCTGAACGTGTTGGTTTACAGAATTAAATTTTTAAATTGGATATAAATAAAGGAAAGGAGGGGAAAGATGTTTTCAAAGAAAGTATTAATAGTAATTTTATCTGTTTTTCTATTATCGGGGTGTGCTAAGACAAAACTTGATAATACCTGGCTTGAAAAGGCAAATATTATTGACCTTACTTACAACCTTAATGAAAAGAATCCATACTGGCCTGGAGCTGGTTATTTTCCTTTTAAAATGACCATAATTGCGGGTTATGAGAAGGATGGTGTTCTTTCAGAAGCCTATTCAACGCCGATTCATCTTGGCACACATTTTGATGCTCCTGCTCACTTTGAAAAAGGTCAATTGACTGTTGATAAACTTGATGCTAAAAAACTTTTCGGGGACGGTATCTTAATAGATATTGAGAAAAAATGCGACAAAAACCCCGATTATCTTCTTACAGTTCAGGATATTACTGATTGGGAAACAACAAACGGGACTATTCCCCCTGAGAGTATAGTACTGTTGAAGACCGGATGGAGTAAATACTGGAACGATTATGAAAAGTATAAAAATGCTGATAAAGAAGGTAATCTCCATTTTCCAGCTTTTTCGAAAGAATCTGTAGAGTTTCTGGTAAATCAAAGAAACATCAAAGGGGTCGGAATAGATAATCTCAGTGGTGATTATGGACTTTCAAAGGATTTTCCTGTTCATCATACTCTTATGAAAGCAGGAAAATTTATTCTGGAAAATCTTGCAAATCTTGATAAACTTCCTGCAAAAGGATTTTTTCTGATAATTGCGCCTCTTAAAATAGAGAATGCTTCTGGAAGTCAGGCAAGAATTTTTGCAGTAATTCAGTAAAATGCCGGATGTTAGCGTTATTATTCCAACCTATAATCGGACTGACCTTGTTTGTAATGCGGTTGATTCTGTTTTAGCTCAAACCTTCTCTAATTATGAGCTTATTGTTGTTGATGATGGTTCTACTGATGGAACAGAGAAAAAGCTGAGAAAATACTCTGGTAAATTAAAATATATATATCAGAACAACAGAGGGGTTAGCTCTGCCAGAAATAGAGGTATAAGGGAATCGTCTTCAGAATATATCTGTTTTCTGGATTCTGATGATTTATGGAAAAAAAGAAAACTTGAAATACAGTTTGATGAAATGAAAAAAAATCCCGAATTTCATATTTCTTACACAGATGAAATCTGGATAAGAAATGGTTTGAGAGTTAATCCCCGCAAGAAACATAAAAAGTTTTCCGGTGATTTATTTGAGAAATCTCTTGAAATGTGTATTATTAGTGCCTCATCTGTAATGATAAAAAGAGAAATTTTTGATAAAGTTGGATATTTTGATGAGAATCTGGAGGTTTGTGAGGATTATGACCTCTGGTTGAGGATTTCAAAGGATTATCCTGTTCATTTTATTGATAAACCTTTAATAATAAAATATGGAGGACATAAAGACCAGCTGTCTCATAAATACTGGGGAAATGATAGATTTAGAGTTTACTCAATTGAAAAATTACTAAAGAATGAGAGCCTTGAACCCCGACAAAAAAATCTGGCTGTGAAAGAATTGATTAGAAAGTGCGAAATCCTTGTTAATGGTTTCAAGAAAAGAAAAAAATATAAAGAAGCTGAATATTATCTCAAAATTATAAAAAAATGGAAATATAATGAATAAAATTTTTAAGGAAGTCCATATTTCAAAGATTGACTTAGAAGATAAATTATTCGATTTTGCTTATCCTGGTGTGAATGAGAATATAATTTCATCGGTTAAAAAAGTTGGTATTTTTATGCCTGTTATTCTTTATAAAAAAAAGGATAATTTAATTGTTGTGGATGGGCGAAAAAGAGTTTTTGCGGGTATGAAAATCGGCATTCAGAAATTTGAGTCTATTATTTATAATTCTGAAGATATTACTGAGTATAACATTTTCCAGAAGAAACTTTACGATACTCTTACTGAGAAAAACAGATTAAATATTGTTGAAATATCAATTGTTTTAAACAAGCTTGTAAATGATTTTTCTTTAAAAAAGGCTGATGTTATAAGAGAGTATTTTCCGCTGTTTAATATAAGTGGATATTATTCTGATGTGTATTTTCATTTATGTAAGCTTGATGAAAATATAAAAGATTACATTGTGGAGAATGACTTACATCCGAACATTATAAAACAGTTCTTTCGTTTTGAACCTTCGGAATTAACTCTGATTTACAGTTTGATGAAAAGCTTAAAAATGAAGGGTTCCAATCTAAGAATTATCCTTACTTATCTTGAAGAGATAATTCATAGAGACAATATAACTTTAGAAAAATTTCTGTCAATTAGTGGAATAAAGGATGTACAAGAAAATAAAAAGTTGACCCATTCCCAGAAACTGGAAAAAATTAAACAAATCGTTAAGGAAAATAGATATCCAGTGTTATATAAGAAAGAAAGGGAAATAAAAGGGAAACTAAATTCAATAAAGGTTCCTGGTTATATCAGGTTGTCTATTCCGGAGTTTCTTGAGGGAAATGCTATAAATTTTAACTTTTCAGTAGACAGAAAAGAAAAATTAAAAGAAGCGATTGAAGCTATTAATTACCTGTATCATAATGAAAGTTTTGGAAAAATTCTTGAAATGTTATAATAGAGTTAAGTTAAAATGAAAAAATATATATATATTTAATTATTTTATTCGATATAACATTTTTTATTAATTGTAGTAAAGAAAATAAAGAGAGATTAATTATTTACAGGTTTAATAGTAAATCAATTTCGCAGGAGAGTCTGTTTTTAGTATTTACGCCGAGGAACGAGAAGAAGCCTTCACCGGTTCTTTACCTTTTAAACGGATATGGAGCAGATGCCTATAACTGGTCATCTGGAGCAGACCTTTCTACTGGTGCTGTAGAATTTGAGATGTATATTGTGTCAATTGCAGCAGGAACCCATCCCTATGTTAATGATCCTATTGACACTACCAAAAGGTATGAAGATTATGTTCTGGAGATAATAGACCTTGTGGACAGGTCTTTTAATACGTTTACCGATAAAGAAAATAGAGGTATTGGTGGTATTAGTATGGGTGGTGGTGGAGCGTTATATATTGCAGCCCGACACAGCGATATGTTTAATTCTGCTTCTGCTTTAAGTGCAGGAAGAATTAATACAGTTTTATCTGTTGCAGATGGTTTAAGAGGCGTTAAAGTTATGTTTGATTGTGGCCAGCAGGACCAGCTTTTGAATGATAACAGACAGCTTCACGATTACCTTGTTCAGCTGGGTATTCCTCATATATATAATGAATATCCCGGTCAGCATAACTGGAGTTACTGGGCTGCTCATTACTGGGACCACCTGAGTTTTCATGCTTATTATTTTTCAAGATGAACTATGTTTGAATTTAAGCCAGAACTCGTTTTAATTCAAAAAGAAGTATTAAAAAACTCCTTCACACAGAGAATCTTAAAGAATTTGAATGGAGCTGAAGTTATCATTATAGATAGTGATAAAAATGAAAAATTTGATACTTATTATAATATTAATGAACTTATAAATCATTCAAAGAGGAGAATCTATATCAGAAAACATAAGGGTAGAATCATTAAGAAATGCCCCGGCACTAAGGGTTTAATTTGTTGTAATTATTATGTTGCTACTTTTGCTGAAAATTGTCCTTTTGACTGTTCTTATTGTTTTTTACAGGGATATATTAATAATCCATTTACAAGTATATATGTTAATTATGAGGATTTTATTGTTCAGTTCAGGGAACTATTAGCTCGCTATCCAGAATATAAATTCAGGATTGGGACAGGAGAATTTACAGATAGTATTGCTCTCGATGAAATAATGAACATTAATAAAGAACTTATAAATTTATTTAAAGACAAAAAAAATGCTATTCTTGAACTTAAAACAAAATCCAGTAAGATAGATAGTCTGTTAAATGAAGACCATCAGGGAAGAACTGTGATTTCGTGGTCATTAAATCCTCAATCTATTATTGATTCCGAAGAAAAGAATTGTTCATCTCTTGATGAGAGAATAGATTCTGCATTAAAATGTCAGAATGCCGGTTACAAAATTGGCTTTCATTTTGACCCGATTATACACTATGAAGGCTGGGAAAACGAATATTATGATATAATAAATAAAATATCTAAAAAAATTGAACCTTCTTCAATCGCCTGGATAAGTCTTGGGACGTTCAGGTATTTTCCTTCTCTGAAACCAATAATAAAGGATAGATTTCCAGAAAGTAAGATTCTTTATGGTGAACATATACCCTGTTCTGATGGTAAATTCAGATATATTAAACCTGTAAGAACCTCTATTTATTCTAAGATGCTTAAATGGTTAAATGAATATAACAATAATATATTTGTATATCTCTGTATGGAAACAAGAGAAGTATGGGAAAAAGTATTCGGTTGGAGCCCCAGGTGTAACCTTCATCTTAATGAGTTATTTGACAGTAAGACTATGAAAATTTCTCATTAGTTCGATATATCTTTTTATCTTTAGAACTCCACTATCGTTTTTTGTTCAGTGCTTTTTTTAAGAACTTTCTGGTTAATTCATCGGAATCTCCATATTTTTTTCTTAATTCATTCAGTTCCCTTTTGAGTCTTTTAACAATGTCTTTGTATTCAGGATTACCATATAGATTATTCAATTCATGGGGGTCATTTTTCAGGTCATATAGTTCCCATGCTTCTATATCGTAATAAAAGTGAATGAGTTTGTATCGTTGAGTTCTTATTCCGTAGTGTCTTTTCACGCTATGAACTGCAGGGTATTCATAATAATGATAATACATAGATTTTCTCCAGTTTTCGGGTGTTTTTCCACTTAGAATGGGTTTCATAGAGTGACCCTGCATACTTTCAGGTATATCTGCCCCGGCATAATCAAGGAATGTTGGAGCAAAATCCAGGTTTAGAACCATATCATTATTTACAGTTCCAGCATTTATTTTTTCAGGGTATCTGATGATTAATGGCATTCTGAGTGATTCTTCATACATAAATCTTTTATCAAACCATCCATGTTCTCCAAGATAGAATCCCTGATCTGATGTATAGATTACTATAGTATTTTCAGCAAGTCCCGTCCTGTCGAGATAATCAAAAATTCTACCTATGCTATCATCGATTGATACAACACATCTTAGATAATCTTTAATGAACCTTTGATATTTCCAATCATCCAGGTCTTTTCCTTTTAGGTTTGCCTTTTTGAAGGCTTCATTTTTGGGACCATAAGCCTGATTCCAGGCTTCCAGCTGTTCTTTTGTAAGTCTTTTCAATTTATTATTGAGGGCTCTCTCACCCCAGTTTAGTTTTTCTTTTTTACCGGTTGCTGGTATCTTTAAATCCCAGGCATAATTAAGGTTTTTAATTATAGACATTTCCTGTTGTCGGGCAGCATCACTGCGGGTTCTGTAATCATCATAAAAAGTTTCAGGTTTTGGAATGTTTACATCATTAAATAGGTTCAGATATTTTGTTTCCGGCATCCAGTTTCGATGAGTTGCTTTATGATGCATCATCAGGCAGAAAGGTTTTTCAGTGTCCCTATTTTTTAACCAGTTTAAAGAAAAATCAGTTATCAGGTTTGTAACATATCCGATATAATTTTTTCTGTCTCCCATTTCTATAAAGTCGGGATTATAATAGTCTCCCTGCCCGGGAAGGATATTCCAGTAATCAAAACCTGTTGGCTCGCTTTTAAGATGCCATTTACCAATAATTGCTGTCTGATAACCTGCTTTTTGTAATATTTTAGGAAATGTTTCCTGACTGTTATCAAAAACGGTACTATTGTCAATCACCCCATTAATATGGTTATATTTACCGGTTAAAATGACAGCTCTGCTTGGTGCACAGATTGAGTTGGTGCAGAAACAATTATTGAAACGTATTCCTTCTTCTGCGATTCTATCGATATTGGGTGTTTTATTAATTTTGCTTCCATAACATCCTATAGCCTGACAGGTATGGTCATCAGACATAATGAACAGAATGTTTGGTTGTTTTTTATTCTTTTTGCTTATTATAAAATAATCAGGCAGAATTAATGCTGCTGCACCAGCACCTGTAATTTTTAAGAAATCTCTACGAGTTTTACCCTGTTTTTTCATAGTTAACTTCCCATATAAATAATGTTAAAAACTATTGTAAAAGTTTTTCATCATTTAAATTGCTTCAGTCGGGTAGATTACTGCCTGTCCTGTGAATAAACAACAGGACAGGCATTTTTAAATTTATGATTCTATAAACTGAATTTTTTAACCTCAATTTTTTCTTCCAGTTTAACAGTTCCAGCGGAAATTTTTACATTGTAAATACCGGGTTTTACAAATTTGTTTTCATTTGTTGTTAAATCCCATATAACCACATTTAATCCTGCATCGCCGGTTGCTTTTAGCTCTTTTATAGTTTTGTCTGATTTATCTGTTATTGTAATTGAAACCTTCTGAGGTTCTTTTAAATAATAATTTATGATTCCATTTATTTTGCCTCTTCCTCTCCATCTGGGTAATTTAGCAGGTTCGATTTTGAACAGATGAACATCTTTGCTGAGTATTTCTTCTGTTAGTTTTTGCAGGTATCTAACATCCATTGCGAACATCCCTCTTCCGTGGGTTGCAATGACCAGGATGTCATCTCGCGGGTGAATAATAAGGTCATGGACAAAAGTAGAGGGAAGGTTTCCACCAAGGATATGCCAGGTTTTTCCGCCATTTACTGAAACATAAGCTCCAATGTCTGTTCCGACATACAGTACATTTTTGTTTTTCGGGTCTTCTTTTATTACGTTAATCGGACCACAGGGAATATTATTAGAAATATCAATCCAGGTTTTACCATAATCGGTTGATTTCCACAGATATGCGGCGAAGTCATCGTCTCTTTTACCATTTTGCGACATATATACTGTACCTTCATCAAAAGCAGAGGCACAGATGCTGGATACCCATTTTCTATAGGGCAGTCCTTCCATTATTTCAGTCCAGTGGATTCCACCATCTTTTGTTATGTGAACTTTTCCATCATCAGTTCCAACATATATAAGCCCGAATTTTAATGGTGATTCCGAAATTGCAAAAATTGTATGGTATGGAATATCGCCCATTTCATTTTTATCATTATACGTGAGGTCCGGACTTATTCTTTCCCAGGAATCTCCCCTGTTCATTGAACGAAATAGATATTGCATACCATGATAAATAATACGCGGGTTGTGGGGAGAGATAATAAATGGTGCTCTCCACTGTCCCCTGAGTGGTGGTTCACCTTTTTTAACTTTTGGAACTATTGAAACTGTTTTCCACTGGCCGTTTACAAGTTCCGACCTTTGAATTCTGCCATAAAATCCAGCAGAATAAACAATATTAGGGTTAGTGGGGTCAACAGCATGACTGCATCCTTCTCCACCGGGAGCACTTGTAAATTCGACAGCAGGAATCTGGTCTCTGCCCCTGCTAAGGTCGACAATTCCTCTTCTGCTACCGTGGTCCTGAATAGAACCATAAACATGAAAGGGTTTGTCCATATCATAGGCAATATTAAAAAATTGAACTGCCGGGAGGTTGGTTGTGAAACTTCTCCAGTTTTTTCCCCCATCATAAGAGATGGAAACACCACCATCATTAGTATTAGCGAGGTAGTTTGAATTATCAGGGTCAATCCACAAGCCGTGATGGTCTCCGTGCATTCCCCTCAGAGGATGGAATGTTTTTCCGCCATCTTTTGACTGGTTCAAAGCAAGTCCCATAACATAAATAGTATTTTCATCATTAGGGTCAACTCGAATCTGACCGAATACCCATCCATAAGTCGCCGAAAGACGTTCCATATACTGGTTAGACTGGCTTACTTTTCTCCAGGTTTCTCCTTTATCATCTGTTCTGTAGACTTCAGCACCTTTTATTGTGCCTTTTTTGGGGCGTCCATAAGAATCCAGTTCACCTTTTTTTGCTTTTTTTGCCAGTTCATAGTTATCGATGAAAGCATAAAGAACATTCGGATTGGATTTCGATATATCTATACCTATCCTTCCTCTATATTCTGCCGGGGGAAGACCGTTTGCTATTTCTTTCCAGTTTTTACCAGCATCAGTTGTTTTGTAGATACTGCTACCTGAGTATCCTGGTTCATTTCTCGGGTCATTCCAGTGTTTTCTTATTCTCTGCCAGGTTGCTGCATAAAGTGTGTTTGGGTCTGACGGGTCCATCACCAGGTCAATAGCACCTGTTTTTTCATTAATATACAGAACTTTTTCCCAGGTTTTACCACCGTTGGTTGTTTTATAGACGCCCCGTTCTTTGTTATTAGTCCATTCGTGTCCCGATGCTGCAACATAAACAATATCCGGATTTTTCGGATGGATAACAATTCTTGGAATTGTGTGAGTGCCTGCAAGCCCCATATATTTCCAGGTTTTACCACCGTTTGTGGATTTATATACACCTGCACCTGCCATTGAACTTCGGAAAATGTTTGCTTCTCCGAGTCCTATCCAGACAATATTCTGATTGGAAGGTGCAATTGTTACATCACCCACGGATGTTGATGGACCATTTTCAAACACAGGTTCCCAGGTTGTTCCTTCATTAACAGTTTTCCAGACACCACCAGACGCAGAAGCTGCGTAAATAGTGTAATTTTTACCTTTAGGTGATACAACTGCAATATCAGTACATCGTCCACTTATATTTGTTGGACCTAAGAATTGCCATTTCAAATTTTTGAACTTCGATTGTTCTTTCATAGCAAGATGGTCTTCATACCATTTTAACCTGAGTTCAGGCGGAGTAGATTTAATTACTTTTTGTGAAAAAAGAGGAACACTAACAAAAATGATAGATAAAATGATAAACAGTGTAAACGGTATTTTTACGTGTGAAAATAATCGTAATGAATTCATTTTATTCTCCTCCTATTTTTATTAAAGGTAATTTAATTTCTATGTTTTATTATTTTGCTACTGGACCAGCAGGAAGATTTTCCTTTAAGTATCGTGTTAATAGTTCAAAAAGATGTTTAGTAGTATTTTTCCCTTCATATATTCCGTGGCTTCGATTAGGATAAGCCATCATTGTGAATTTTTTATTATGTTTAATTAATTCATTAACAACAGCTTCAGTGCTCTGAAAGTGAACATTATCGTCGCCAGTTCCGTGCACTATAAGTAGATTTCCTTTTAATTGATGAGCAAAAGTAATTGGTGAACCGTTTTTATAACCTTCAGGGTTATCTTCAGGGAGTCCCATATAACGTTCCTGATATATGGTATCGTAATATCTCTGATTACTAACGGGTGCAACGGACATACCTGTTCGATAAATATCGGGATATCTGAAAAGCATATTTAAAGTCATCGAGCCTCCTCCACTCCATCCCCAAATACCAATTCTTTCAGGGTCTACAAATGGGAATTTTTTAATTATTGCTTTTGCAGCTGCTGCCTGGTCTATAGAGGCAATAATTCCTATTTTTCTGTAGATACACTTTCGCCAGTTTCTTCCCCTGGGTGCTGGTGTTCCCCGATTATCTACACTCATTACGAGATAACCCTGCTGAGCAAGCATTTGATGCCACAGATAGCGAGTTCCACCCCATCTATCAAGAACAGTTTGACCTGCCGGTTCACCGTATACATGAAAAAGAAGAGGATAACGCATAGAAGGATCAAAATTATAGGGTTTTATCATCCAGGCATCAAGCTTAATGCCTTTTCCAATATCAACTCTGAAGAATTCTGTAGGTAATCTTTTTAATGCGTGTACCTTAGTGCGAAGTTTTGAGTTATCAACAAGTATTCTGACTGTTGTATGTTCAGGCAACCTGATAAGCTCTGTTATGGGTGGTTCATCAAAGGATGAATATGTATGAAAAGCCCATCGAGAGTTTGGTGATATTTGATAATTATGGGTACCTTTCTGGTCTGCAGGGGTTAATTGCTCGTATTTGCCACTACCATCGAGGGGAACCCTGAAAAGATACCGCTGTATTGGATTGTTAGGTGAAGCAATGTAATATAACCATCCATTTTTTTCATCGATACTGCTGATATTTATTATGTCAAAAGAGCCAGGTGTTATAAGTTTTACCTTTTCTCCTGTCCTTGAAATTGAATATATGTGTCTCCATCCATCCTGTTCACTTACCCATATAAAATATTTTCCATTATCGATCCAGCGGATGTTGTTTACAACTTCAACCCAGGCATCATCGTGGTCAGTATATATTGTATTAACTTCGCCAGTGTAAGCATTACATAATATGACCTGGTTTGTGTTCTGGAGCCTGTTTAAATGCTGTATAACAATTTCTTTTGAGTTATCAGCCCATTCCATTCGTGGTATATAGTTATTTCTCGGGTCACCCGGCACTTTCATCCAGATTGTTTTACCTCCATTAACATTTACAACACCTACACGACAGGCAGAATTTGTGGTTCCTGCTTTTGGATAAGGTATAGGTTTGAGTACTGGATAGAGAGAATCGGTATAATTTATCAGATAAAAAATTCTTACTCCCTCGGTGTTGAACTGCCAGTATGCGATTAGCTTACTATCGGGGCTCCATCGAAATCCATTTCTGAGTGAAAATTCCTCTTCATAGACCCAGTCAGATGTCCCGTTGATAATATTTTTACCACCATCTGATGTTAATTGAGTTATTTGTTTATTTGTTAAATCCTGAACAAAGAGGTTTTTTTCACAGACATAAGCTACTTTTTTCCCATCAGGGGAAAATGTGGCAAACATCAGGGTGGAAGGCTTAGCATTACCTCCAAGTTTCCAGAGTTCGTCGGTTTTGAGGTCAAGAATCCAGTAATCACCCCGTGTATTCCTACGCCAGACCCGTTTTGTATTTGTAAATATCAACAATCTATTTCCATCAGATGACCAGAAATAATTACTGATATTTAATGGAGAAGTTTTTCCAGCCGGAATTAATTTGTCTGCTGATACCAGTATTCTGCGTTTTCCGGTTTCGTTATCATAAAGTACTATATCCATTCCATTGGGGGCAAATTTTGTAGGTTCCAGTGTTGTATAACCATTACCGTTATTGAACCATTTTGCAGGCCCAAAACGCTCAGGGGAAAACTCTCTTGAGCTGAATATTCGTTCAAGGGTTAATAAAGACCGATCTTTAACCTGAGCTCTGGAATATGAAAAGGTAAAAATAAAAATGAACAAAACGTAAAAAGAAATCCTGCGTTTCATATATGAAATCTCCTTTTTATAAATAAATGAGCAAATAAAGATTTTAATTAAGTAAAAATAATTATCTTTCACTAATAATTAGTAACCATCCTTTACCTGATTGAACAGGTATTTCGTCATCTGGTTTAAAGATAGCCTGACTCTGAAAATCCTTAATAAAAGGAGCTGAAATTACTGCCTTTTCAGGATTAATTCTTATATAATTCCAGTTTATTTTAAGGATACAATTAACCTTTTCTTTTGCCCAGCTTGCTATTGAAACAAGTGTTTTTCCGTTTTTGACATAGGCTGTTGCAAGTATATCTTTATGATTGGTTTTTACAGGACAGTAGGGAGACCAGTATCCGACCATTTTGCTATCCTTTATGCCGAATTCGTCCCATACTTTCCAGATGTTTGTCGGATTACCTGCCCATGGAAGTCGAGAAGTCATTCCGTAAATTATCCCACGCCAGGGGTTACCACCACCCTGCAACATTTCACCCATTACTCCAAATGGAATACCTGATATTTCAATAAGCCAGTAGTCTGGAGAAGAATTGTAGTCAAAATATTCCCCAAACCAGATCCGATTCAGATAGGGAAAATGCTCAAAGTAAAGATTGGCGCTGCTGGCAAATCCATCCCTCGGATTATACTGATTGGCAGAATGTAAATCGATTAAAGCTCCTTTGCGATTGCGATCAAGAATTTTTCTAACACGTTTCATAGTTGTGCGGTCAAATGCCACGTCATCAATATATAATCCATCTATGCCTACATTTCTGGTAAGCCAGTTTAAACCTTCAAGGTAATAATTATGCCATCGAGACATTCCGCTATTAATTATAGCTGCATCTTTTAGTTTGGGAACAAACCATCCCTTTATATAATTTGAGCCAAGATGTTCCTGCAGCCAGGAATACCCACCACCCGGTCCATCAGGAAATATTTCGAATCCTAAACTCCTGAGTGCAAAAATTTCAGGAGCATGATTGGAAAGCTCTCGAATTGTATAATATATTTTAACTTTAAAACCTTTTTTATGTGCTTCATCTATATAATTTTTCATCTCTTCTGGTCTCAGAAAGGGATAGTTAATATAAGGATTTATTCTGGTAGCATGGTGAACATTAATTACATTTGCTCCTGTTTTAGCAATCTCATCTAAAGATTTAAAGCTATGAAAATATCGATTTTTCCAGTGATTTTTAGTATCAAGGGTCTTAAATGGGGTCAATAGCAGGTTAAAGTTAAACTGTAATTCTTCCCCGGTGTGTATAGTTCGACTACCGCTGTAAGTTTTTATCAACACCATATTCTGATTGATTTCAAGGATTTTACAACCTCCTTTACCGTTATTGTACCAGGAAACAGGCAAATTAAGGGGTTTTAACTGGTAAAAATTTGTATTTAAAGGACGAGAGTAATTTGCCCCTCTAAAACTAACCTGTAAACCGGCATTCACATCACCTATCCAGATAGCATCCTGATTTTTCTTTACATCCCATTTCCATTCATATTTTGCAGGCATATATCCCCCTTTAAAACCAAGCCCCATCATATATTTTGCTACATCTTTCCAGATGGGGATTTCCAGCCTTATATCATTAACCTTAACATCTCTGTAAGATTTTATCTTTACTTTGAATTGAACAAATCCATCAAATTCCATTCTGGCATTACAATACATAGCAAGTGGACCTGATGAGCTTCTGGATTTCCATTCTACAGCACCTTCATTTTTTTTGATTATTTTGGAGCCTGTACTTTCCCAGGACAAAATATTACTATTCGAATCTTCTACAATTAATTTTATTGGAGAGGATAAAATTTGCCTGCCTTTATCTATCAGATGTGTAACCTCAGGTGCAAAAAAACTCTTTATACTTACAGGTAATCCATTTTTTCCAAATGTCAACTCTCTTCCAAGACAACTTACAGTATTATTCCTTGCCTCCATTGGGGTGAATGGCGGCACTATTCCATCATCAAAAGCTATTTTAGAATCCAGCCATCGTAATCGAGAATGTCTCCAAGGCTCACTGTCACCAGCATCTTTTAATATTTTATCAGTAATGTTTAAAGTTATTTCAACAGTTCTCTTTTCCAATCCTTCTGGAATTATGGTAATACTTCCTTTGTATTTTCCAGGTGGTATATTTTGAGGTATCTGTACGCCAAACCATAAAGGTTGAACTTTACCTTTTTCAACAGAGACAACTTTTTTGAATTTTTTACCATTCCAGTTTATTCCACCAGTGTTGAAACATCGAAAAGAAGATGCAGAAATTGAAAAGTTACCTTCTTTATTTTTTAAATCGCTGAAAAGTATTTTAATATCTCTTATGTTTGTGCTAATTGGATATACACCTATTTGAAAAGCGTAGAACTCTCCAGGTGCAGGTTTTCCTTTAAAAGGTCGAAAAGGTCCGTCTTTTATCCATTTGTAAGGTAAATCAGAAGTCATCCTTATAGGATTTAAGCGATCTTCAGGAAAGAGAAGATAGGATGATTCTGGAAATTTATTAATCAGGTTTTTAACCTCTCTGGAAGTTGCGATAATCTCCATTGGATAAAAACTGTTGAATTTGTTAATTGACTGGAATTCAATCAGTTTGGCTTCAGGGAATTTGTTTATTTCCTTTCTGTTGAATCTATCAGGAAATAAATTATATTTCTGGAGCCATTCTTTCTGCGCAGTATTTTCTGGTTTCTGATAATTGACTTTTGGATAATTTCTTCCTTTTGAGATGTAGGGCATATAGTAAATATAATATTTCCCAGGAACAGTTTCAGGTTGAATGATAAGATCACCAAATTCTCTATTGATTTCAACACGATAAACGTTTTTAATCCTGTTGCCTGTTTTTGCATCGATTACAATGATGTTTTTATTTTGTGGATTGAAATCTCTTCTTCGCCAGGGAATATGAACATATACCGCATCAGCTTTTTTTGAAATGGAAATGACTGCACGATGGTTGCCAAGAGAATCAGAAGACCAGGTGCCTGTTCCATAATGGAATTCCTGAGGAGATTCTGAATATACATTTCCTGACAAAAATAATGTGAATATTGTTAATATTAAGAAAGATGAATAAATATGCCTGTAATTATTTAAAG
>Ga0180301_10001578_pt1 | contig 17944 bp, 18 predicted proteins | sample GuaBasSediGuay16_FD_121797 | JGI IMG/M metagenome (GOLD analysis project Ga0180301, IMG submission 121797) | Subseafloor sediment microbial communities from Guaymas Basin, Gulf of California, Mexico - Guay16, Core 4569-2, 12-15 cm | ecosystem: Environmental > Aquatic > Marine > Hydrothermal... | reverse complement strand
CTATTGTTTCAGGAGTAAAGGCACATTCTTTAAGCTTGGGCGTATAAAATGGAAATTCCACACAAAAAGCGATGTCTGGTCGTCTGCGGCAGTTTCCTATGATGGATTAAGGGTCTATGTCTCATCTTCTGATGGAGTTGTTTATGCATTACATGCTGAGACAGGACAATTAATTTGGAGATTTCCCACCCTTGGACCAAACCGCTGTGGTTGTGTCCTCGACCGCGAGGGGGATGTGTATATCGCGAGTGGAGATGGAAAGATCTATAAATTATCCGGAAAGGATGGACATCGAATTTGGAGTTTCGATTGTCGTACTTTTAATACATCGAAGGAGTTAGGTGAATGGGATCGCTGCCATTTCGTGCCTTCTTCCATTGCACTATCGCCAGGTGGAGTATTTGCACCAAATCAAAATGGGAATTTATACTATATCCCTTTTACGTTTATGGAAAGTGAAGCGGCACGTCAAGACTCCCGCTGCAGTTTTAATCCCAAACCAGATTTACCTCCAGATGGAGAGTATTTGGTGCCTGTCAGTGTAGGGGGAAATTTACTCATTGATGAACTCTCTATCTCTGGCAATGAACCTCCACAGATTCTAGCTAAATCACCTCGAGGTAGATCTGATACCATCTTTCTTGGTGTATTGGTTACAAAAAATTGGCAAATACAAGATGCACGACTTGAAAACGTTGTAGTAATTTCAGATATTCCATTTAAGAGACATGTGCAGATTTCTACAGACAGACGATATGTAAATATTGTACCGCTCCAATTTCTTAGTCCAGGACAGAAATACAATCTTCATATCAAATGTGAATATATAATTCCGAAAAAATATGGATGGGGACTATTAGCACTAGATCGGCATTGGCGAGGAAAGAAAGTTAAGAGATCTTTTGAAATAATTTATAGTTTTGAAACAATACATACAAAGCCATTTTTAGGAGAAAATGAACCATTATTTCAGCCAAGTAAGGTAGGATCTCAGCAACTTGGGGATATTTTAGTTCTTAAAAATATTTTCCCATGGCAAGAAGCCCTTATTATTAATTTAACCATTATTGCTTTGGATGATGTCTATATCATCGCCAATCCTATCTACCATGATCCCCAAAAGAAAAGAATTGTGTTTTGGTGTATTTTAGGAGAGAAAATTAAGGGCATTGAACACGATAGTGACCCGAAATATGCATCATATAAGGTAGTTTCGCAACCTTGGAGTACGCCCTTCCGATTTCCTCTGGATATGATTTATGATCGAGATGGAACGTTCTCGATATTTACTTCTGGCTTTAGACTTGATTGGGCGGGTGTTGCTATGCCGTTCAGAATGTTAAAAATCGCTGGAAAATACGATAAAAAAAAGGAACTCCAAACAGGTGGTACAGCCTATTTTGAAACGCCCATAAGCGAAATTCCCTTATTCGGCCGAGTTCTCCAGCTCATGAACGTTCAGAATAAAAATAAGAACTTCATGACAGCAGGAACATACCGGTTGGAATTGGCGAAAGGACCTGTCATGACTCCTATTAAAGCAGAGGTCAAAGAAATTGAACTGCGGAAAAGCGAAATACATGTTCATTTTAAGACAAATCCACCAATTTCTTTGAAAGATCATTTCGTAAACGTTGCTCTTATCAATATTGAAACTGGGAAATCGATCAAACAGGATTATCAAAGTAATATTTCATTTATCGAAGACCAAAATGGCTATGTATTGAGAGTTATCCAAAAGTTAGAGAAAAAACAGGTGAAAAAACTCATTCAGCAAAAAAAATGTTTATGTATGGTATTAGTTGATACCACTCCTATCTATAAACAAATTCTTTAACATATATTTCCTGATACTTCCAATATAGCTTTGATTTTATGGATAATTAGGGCAATTTATAGAGATAATCATTCAACCATTTAATCATTTGAGATACAATAATGGTCCATTGTCCGAAAAATCCATGATCACCCTTTTTAAAACTGAGAGTATTTTCATCAGGTAGAGTTAATAATTTTTTATTTTTGAGAAATCCATCATAGGGAACAATTCTATCGTTTTTTGCATGTGATAGGCAGATTATTTTCTTAGAAGGTTTCTGCAGAAAATATTTGGGAGATAATTTGCGATTTAAATCCTCATTAGGAAATACTATCAAACCATCTAGTCGATAAAATAGGCGAATATACCATGCCCAAAATTCATTCATTTCAAGCCAATCATGTCCTGCACAAAAAGCAATGATTAATTTGATACGTGGATCAAGATAACCACCAGTTAATAAAGTATAACCTCCTAAACTAAAGCCTATAGCTCCCAATTTCTCATGGTTCAAATCAGGGCGTTTTTCAATGAAATCAACGACTTGTTGAACATCCATGAAGGTCTTATCAATGTCAGATTTGTTACCACCACTCTTATAAGGCTTTTTGCCATGTCCTCGGTGATTATAACAAACAACTTTATAACCTTGCACTACTAGAGGATAGACCATAGGGTATAGTTGGGTCATATCGCCACCCCATCCATGGCAGGCTAATACCACTGGGCTTGAATCAGTAGTCTTCCCCGTTAATATTTCACCATACAGCTTTATGCCATCTGCTAGAGTAAGTTCAAAAGGTTCTTTTCGGAGATGCTCATATTCAATATTTTTATATTCAGTAAGTAACATCACGAGCATTCCAATAAGGATTCCACCATAAAAAATAAAGATCCCGAATGTGATATTGCGGAGCAGTAGAAAAATAGTTGCTTGAGTAGGTAGAAGGAAAGCACATATCCAGAAAACGATAGTTGTTATAATTAATATGGGAATAAAATATTTCGCGAACATAGTTAAGAAGTAATTAGATGCTCCATAAAAGTTTTATTCTAAAAAATATTTCTTCGTTAAATATAAAAAATAGAGTTTTAGGTAGTTCGAGCAATTATGGACCGAAAATTAAGCATAACTGAGTGGTTAGTACTAATAAATATCATTTTTTATGTAATTCTTGCAATTATTGGCTTTTCGGTTTTTACTCTTAACGAAGATGTATTGGTTTATATCGGACAATATAATAAATACGTATTTGAAAGAGGATATGTTTGGGAGCTTGCCACCGCCTTATTTGTGCATTTTCATTTGGGTCATTTAATGGGTAACATGCTATTTTTACTGCTTTTCGGATATCGAGCGGAAGATTTTTTCAATTGGCGAGAATATCTCACAATTTATCTCGTCTCAGGTTTTGTTGGAAATCTTTTGAGTTTATTGTTAGGGAGTAATGTTTTAAGTGCAGGGGCGTCTGGAGCAATTTTTGGCATTTTCGGGGCAATTCTTTATCCTATAAAACAGGAGACCCCTAAAAGTTTTAAAGCAATGATTTTCATCGGTATTATCTTTCTAATATTTGCAGGACTTAATTATAAAGTCGACCATTTCAGTCATTGGGCAGGGTTTGTAGTTGGAATTTTCTTAGGAAAGTATCTTACTCAAAAGAAACCAATAAAACGTTCAGTGACTATTAAAAAAATAAGATCTCGGGAAAGAAAATATTAAGTACGTTCCTTTTCGATTTTAATGGTACACTGTTCTTCGTTAATTGACTGAACATTGACTTGAACCTTTTGATAGAAGACTTCATTTAAATGAGTTTCAATGAATCCTGCTATAATATAATAGAGCACCCAGGCACCTTCTTTTAAGAATTTGGTATCTCTATAAATCAAGTATGCATGATCTTCTTCGGTTATAAAATCACTATTATCTTCTAATTCTAGATAGGTCCTTTCTTTCATTTTTTCGAGGAATTGTTGAAAGGGTAAAATTTCAAAAAAATCTTGGAATTTTCTGAATTGTTTAATTGCTTTAGATTCTAAAATGGGTAAATTTTTGGCGATTTCTTTCCCAATTAATTTTCCTTTGCAGTGTAAATCTTCATCTAATACCTTAGTTAATGCCAATAAAAAGTTTAAAGAGAATTTTTCAAATGTAGGATAAAGTTCAAATAAGGTTTTAGCTGAAAAAGGGGTTTTAGATCGAAAAATTTTGTAATTTCCAATAATTCTAGTTTCTATATCTCCTTTTTTTAATAAAATCTCTAAATATTTTTTAAGAGTATTGCGACTTCCTATTTCATGGACATGTTTAAATTTTTTATAAATTTCCATGAGCGTGAAGCCGAAGGGATGATTATCTAAAATGGATTTTAAAATTTCTAACTTTTTTTGAATCCCTTTCTTGGTTTTAGAATGCAAATTCATTCATCAGTTGAGAACTCGTCTTAATTAAAAAAGTTTAAAAATATAATTTGATCATTAGTGATCAATTTAATAAGACATTTTGAGATGTATATAAAAGTTTTATGTTAAAAAAAAGTAGCTATTACCATTTAACATAAAAAATAATAGAAGGTTTATGAATAAGACGAATTTCAGAGTTTATACAACATGGAACTTATTTAATAACTTATGAATAATGAGAATAGGATTATTAAAGGTGGTTATTTGTCGGAAAATGAATATATAGTTGAGGCATTCAATCTTACCAAAGCCTGGGGTGACCTTGTTGCAGTAGATCATATTAATTTTGAAATTAAATCGGGCGAAATCTTTGGATTTCTCGGTCCCAATGGTGCAGGAAAATCGACCACTATCAAAATGTTGTGTACTTTATATCTTCCAACGGATGGGCGGGCAACAGTCGGTGGACATGATATCGTTCAAGAAGCTGAAGAAGTGCGTAAGATAATAGGTTATGTACCTCAAGATATCACTGTTGATGGGAGATTGACGGGGTATGAAAATTTAGAATTTCAAGCTTCTTTATATGGGTTAAAAGGTAAAGAAAAAGAAGAAAGAATTGAGGAGATGCTCAAACTAGTCGAGCTGGGGCAGCGTGCTGATGGATTAGTGGATACATATTCGGGTGGTATGAGACGCCGCCTTGAAATTGCGAGGGGGTTACTTGTTGAACCTCAACTATTATTTTTGGACGAACCATCTTTGGGGTTAGACCCCGTTTCAAGGAAATCAATTTGGGAGCATGTTGCTCGGCTTCAAAAAAAGAAAGGTAAGGAGAATTTTGCTATATTTATGTCGACACATTACATGGAAGAAGCTGACAGATTGTGTAGCAGGGTTGGGATTATCGATCGAGGACGTATCGTAGCATTAGATACTCCAGCTAATCTGAAAAAGCAGATCGGGGGCGAAATAATCGAGATAGATGTAGATTCCGCAAGAATAAAGCGAGCTATGAAGCGATTTGAGAAGTTTGGAATGGAAGATCAATCTAATAGGTTCATTGAAAAGATAAATCAAGTAGGAGACAGTACTATTGCTATAGAAGTGAAAGATACGGATACTGCATTACCCAAAGTCTTTAAGATTGCTTCTGAAAATAACATTGAAATCCAGCAGGTTCATATGCGCGCCCCTTCATTAGAAGATGTCTTTATCCATTACACAGGTAAAACGCTTCGAGATGAAGATGCTTCAGATGTAATGGGATTCATCAAATCACAAATTTCAAAACGCCTTAGGAGTTTATGATAGGAGGTATTGAAATGCTAAATATCGAGTTTGATTTCGAGGCTATTAAAGGAATTGTTAAACGAGAATTGATTAAATATTTCCGAAATAAGCAACAAATTGTTTCTTCCTTAATAATGCCTACAATTTTCATGCTATTTCTGCGTCCAGGATTCGCTGGGATAGGCGGTGCAGGAAGTGAAGCCTATATAATGGATTATCTTGGTGCGGGTATTATCTGTATGGTGATTATCATGAGCGGAATAATGCTCTCAGGCATGCCCATTCTTTTTGATAAAATGATGGGATTTCAGGATATATATGCGGTAGCTCCTGTAAAGCGACGAAATCTCGTGTTGGGATTTCTTATTGGGGGTGCTTTAAAATCCTGTTTTATGAGTAGTGTTGTAATCATAATTGGATTATTCACAGGTCTCTTCCCATATGACTGGGGACTTGGCTGGGGTGGAATGCTTCTATCAATAATCCCATTAGCCTTCACAATTTTTCTCGGGGCGATTATTTACGCTTGTATTGGTCTATGCATCGCTGCGCGTACTGATATGACGAATGCATTCCTGTGGAATAATTTAATAAACATGCCACTCGTGTTTATTTCCGGAGCCATAATTCCCGTTGATGCATTTGAAGCATCTCTACCTGGCTCACAATATATTTTCTTTTTAAATCCAACGACCTTTATGGCAGATTCTATACGCACATTTTTAGGAGGGACGGAAGGAATACCAGCAAGTACCGCAGGTGTTTTTTTCAATGGGAATCTCCTCGCAGGCTTTGCTCTTGATATGCTTATCATGTTCGGGTTTGGTGCGTTATTATTTTATCTTGCATTTCGCATCTTCGGTGGCTCTTTACAGGAAAGCTCTGGCGGCTTTGCGGGTGTAATTCATAAAAAATCCGCGGAAGCCCGAAAGAAATGGTTTAAAGATCTCCCTCCAGAAGACCGCGATATTATGATGAAAGTGACGTCAAAAGTTAACATGCTTCAAATGGGACAGATAATGCAACTGGCAGGTGAAGGAAAACAAGATGTCGCCGCGAAAATGTTGAAAGATGCCGGGCTTACAGATGAAGATATTCAAAAATTCTGGGCAGCTGGTATGCGAATGATGGAGCAAATGCGAGAAAAACGCTTGAAAAAAGAACGAAAAAATGAAAAGATGTAATTTTATCATTTTTATTTTTTTTAATAGAAAGTTACAAAGTAGCCAGTTTCCTCATTATTTTCATACAGATAGCTTCATATCCGATTTGCCCGATTACATAAATATTATAATCTAGTAGAAATTCTTGGTAATTATTGGCAATGAAGGTTACGTAGTACCAACTCCCATTTTCAGCGCGAACGGCATGAGCCATGGCGTAAACTCCAATATCACTTCCTCCTTTATAAGAAACCTGTGTCCAATTCATGCCAATCCAAGCTAATCCCCAGTTCATCTGCGTAGAGCTTGATTGCTTTGTTAATTTTTGTATATTATAAATTTCAGTTATATTGAAGATCCATTCCACTTGATATTCTACAGCTATATTAGCAGTCCAGTCCTGATTTAAATCGATATCATTGATATCTAAATTTGCAATCGTGGTATCTAAATAATTACGTTTTTCCGAGAGGGACATACTAAGATACGTATTTAACTCCGCGTCGCTGATGAGATATCTCAATTTAAATGATTCTGCCGTTGTGAGCAAAGGGAGTTCATAAAGAGGAGGTAAAAAGCTCTCGACATAGGTGCGACCTAAATAATGAATAAGGTGGTCCGTAGCGGAGTTGTCACTAATATTAATCATAAAATCGGCATATGTTTTTAAGGTTACAAGAGTTCCGTTGGGTAGATTCGTTATTCCACCTGTAAATAGTGATTTATATTTATCTTGAACTGGATATGTAGTCGTCCAGTCAACTGTGGGATCGGTATTTATCTTTTCTGTTAAAGCATGAAGTACAAATAACTTAAAAGTGGAAGCTACAGCCATACGTCCGCTTGCATTGTAGGTATGAAGGATTATGTCATCTCTAGCCACCAGCAGACTCCCTTTACTTGGTAGATTTTCAAATTCTGCATAGATCGAATCTAAAGTAAGACTTTCAATATAGGACGGAGTAAAAATAAACCATCCTATATATAAACTATCAATTTTTCGAAAAAGCCGATTAATTGTGGCAGTACCCGACATGGTCGCCCATTCAAATGTAGCATTATATTCGTAATAGCCATTTGCATTCGGTATAGATGAAACAGTGACGTTAATAAAATCACCATAATAAGTCCTATACTCATCAATAAGGTAAAACATATAGTCCATTGGAATATTTTTCTTAAACGATTGCGTAAAACAATTACTCATTTCAGCCTCATTTTGAGCTCTAAATACGCATTCAAGTTTTGCTTTTAAAATTTCAGATTGATTTGCTGTGAGCCAAATAACTAAAAAAGCGCTGGTAATAGAGGCACCTACAACAATCGCGACAATTATGATAGTTGTAGTTTTAGATGGCATATTAATTTAAACGTAGTTTTATCCATATTAATATTTACTAGCCATATAGGAGATACAAAACAAGACATTCATCGAGAAATCGATGAAGTAAATAAGAAATTTAAGTAATAATTTAATGTACTTGGCGTTCTTTACCTTTCCAGAATGGTTCTCGAAGTTTTCGCTTTAAAATTTTACCTTGGGGGCTTTTTGGGAGCTTTCGTCTGAAGATCACCTTTTTGGGGGCTTTGTATTTAGCAATCTTGGATTTCACGTATTTTATGAGGTCTTCTTCGGTTATATCAACACCCTCTTTAATTTTAGGGCGGAGACACACGATTGCGCAAACAGCTTCGCCCCATTGTTCATCAGGAATGCCAATTACAGCGCATTCAAGCACAGCGGGATGTGATAACAATGCATCTTCTACTTCAATGGGGTAGATATTTTCACCCCCAGACACAATCATATCTTTCCCTCGACCCGTGATATAAAGATAACCTTCTTCATCTAATTTACCAAGATCGCCTGTATGGAGCCAGCCATCTCTAAGGGTTTGGGCGGTTTTTTCAGGTTGGTCCCAATACCCTTGCATAATATTTTCTCCTCGAGCAATAACTTCTCCGACTTCCCCTGGGGGCAATTCGTTCCCTTCATAATCGACAATTTTTAATTCTATTCCAGGTAATGCGCGGCCTGCAGAAGCGAGAAGTTTTCGATTGGTTCTCGCTTTAGCGTGATCGATTGCACTCATAATTGTCAAGACAGGACTAGCCTCGGTCTGTCCAAAGACCTGAACAAAGTCAGTATTAGGAAAGGTATCAAGTGCTTTGCCTAGGACGGATGGTGTAATTGGTGCGGCGCCATAGATAATAGTCCGCAAGCTACTCAGATCATATTTTGCACGTTCAGGACTCTCGATGAAACGTTTAAGCATCGTGGGGACCATAGCAACAAACGTGACTTTCTCCTGTTCAATGGTTTTGAGCGTATCGACGACATCGAACTTTTTTTGGGTGATAAAAGTGATACCTCCAAACATACTACAAAGCGCTAGAAATAAGCCAGCACCGTGGAATAAGGGGAGGGCAGTAAGCATTTTACTTTTGATCTTCTCATCTAGGAAGGTATCTTTAAATTCCTTAGTTCCTTGGACCAACATTTGCCCAGCCATTGCAATCATGGAAATAATGTTGTTATGACTTAGCATTACACCTTTTGGATATCCAGTTGTCCCACCAGTAAAAATAATAAAAGCCGTTGATTGCTTACTGAATTTAGGGCGTTTTATTGGCTCAATTTCTTCAGAAATCATGGCTTGTAGCTCTTCAGTTGAGATATAATGTTCAACAGTATCATTTTTCTGCTTGAATAGTTTGATTTGCTCTTCAAATTCAGGTTGATAGATAAGAAATCGGGGTTTGCTATAATTTACACAATAAACGAGTTCATCATTAGACATAAAAAAGTTGAAAGGGGTTGTTACGCCACCGACCAAGGGGAAAGCATAGTAGGAATAATGATATTCTAAACAATTTTGTAATAATAGAGCTACACGATCCCCAGCTTGAAGTCCAAGTTTTAAAAAATGATATCCTAAATTATTCACTTGATCCCAAAATTCGGAAAATGTAATACATTTATTTTCAAAAATGAGGGCAAGTTCATCCGGATAACTCCTTGCAGAACCTCTAGGAATTACTCCTACTTTCATAACTTGACAGCTCCAGATTAAAAGGATGTAATATCAAAGGATTTCACATATTTTCGTTTTTTCATAAATAAAATTTTGAATATTTGAAAGTTCCTTTAATATGACCTAATTGCTTTATGAGATATTATTAAGAAAGTACAAGAGTGGTGGGATTATGAAATAGAGACTTTTCCTAGAGATAATTTATACACAAAAGAATTTATGCGTACTTCTGCAATATCTGAGCAATAGCTACAAATTCGTTTTAGTGGTATAGCAAAGAGTTTGTCATTATTTTTTTCAAGTTCAATTTCATCTAATGAGGCGATTATCTGATGATGTTGTGAAATAATTTGATAATTGGCTTCAACGTCTATAGAATAGAAATTGTTTTGCATTTGCATATAGAGTTTGCGCACCTCTTCATAAATTTGAAGCAAATTAGGGGAAGGTTTCTTTCCTTCAATGATAAAAGTTGCAATACCAACGCAATGATCAGCAATGCGTTCTAAATATTTAGTGCATTGGCTGAGATGAAGACATTCAATGGGGGTAATTTTTAATTCTCGTATTAGAACTGGCTGTCTTAGAATTTGATGGACTTGTCGTTCAATGGAGTATCGGAATTTATCAACTTCATCATCTTGATTGATGAGTACTTCAGCACCTTTTTTGTTTAAATTTTTTAGTATATCAGCCAAATCTTTCAAAATAAGTCCCACTTTTGATAGAATACGGCGCATCATTTCTTCAAGTTTCAATGTGGTGCTGACTTCGTGAATGACGATTCTATCTTGCGTTTCTTCCGTAATTTCAAATCCAATTAGCGGTTTTAGGAGCTGTGAGATTCTATCCCTAAATTCCAGCGAGAATTTATCATTAGTTTTCAATTCTATACATTTCACACCCACAATATACGCCGCTAATAAACTATTGAGACAAGAATCCTCGTTAATCGATTCATTGATTTCTAAAGAAAGTTCAAGATCTTCGGATATTTGACGAGCCATAGGTAAAATCAATAATGAATCATCTTCATTAAGCTTTAAGCGGACTTTTCTCGTTTCGGGTCCTTCTATATATTTTATACACCATGGCTTCGGCAGATAAACATAATATGATCCTTTTACTTCTTGAACTTTCTTCACTTCCATAAAAATCAACTCCATTAATTCTAATTAAAATCCATATGGAATATTATCATCTATATATGGAAAAGCAATGAAATTTATAAAACCATATGTAACAATAAAAAGAATAAGAAAGAAAATGGAATTTATAAAAATAACTTACATCTTGCGACCTGCAGCAACTTGAAGAACTTCGCCTGTGATATAACTGCTCACATCTGACGCAAAGAAGAGGATTGCATTTGAAATATCTTTAGGGGTCCCGAGTTTAGGACCAATTTCTGGTTGGCGTACTAGAATGAGATTTTGTTCAATTTTAGTGCGTAACTTTTCATCTTTCACGAAATAATCGGTAAGCGGCGTATGAACAAGTCCAGGTGCAATAGTATTACAAGTTATTCCAAGATACCCAACTTCTTGGGCTATAGTTTTACAAAGACCTACTACACCTGCTTTGGCAGTAGCGTAATTACTTTGACCTCGATTTCCCTTGTATGCCATGCTTGAGATCATAACAATTTTTCCATATTTTTGCTTCTTCATGATAGGAATAACTTCTTTACAAAATCGCCAGTATCCTTTTAAATTGACATCTAAGACTAAGTCGTAGTCTTTTTCTGGCATTTTATGAATCAAATTATCTCTCAGAATTCCAGCATTACATACAAGAATATCTACGCGCCCAAATTGATCTAAGCATTTCTGCACAGTCGCTTTCACATCATCAGTTTTGGTTACGTCACATTTTACAGGTAATGCAGTGCCGCCTTTTTTATTAATTTCTTGAGCAACTTGTTTCGCGCCTTCTTCATTAATATCTGCGATTACAACATTAGCACCTTCATCTGCGAAGTCAAGGCAAGCTTGACGACCAATTCCGCTTGCACCACCCGTTACAATAGCCGTTTTTCCTTTTAAATTTAAATCCATAAATACATACCTCACTACTTTTTTATTTAAAATAAAAAAAGAAAACGGGATGAAAAATCATTTAATTTATTTTGTGAAAACTAATTCACACCGATCAGCGCCTTGACGCATTTGAGCGCCTGGTTGGAAGTTTATGTCCATGTTAAGTTGTTTGACGATATTTTCAATCATTGGATAGCACATGCGATAGCAAAGGGGAGGGAGGCGAGCTTCTTTGAATTTGGTCCATTCAAGGCAAGGTTTAATGGTAATTACGGCTTTATCATCAGATGATTCTGTAATTGATGATTCGAAGCATAATACCTCTTTCAAAAATGTGTTTAACATTTCTACGATTTTGGGGATGTTCATTTCAGTTAATTCATATTTCTCCTGGAGAAGTGGGGCCAATTTAGTTCCAAGGCGGGTCCAGATTTTTGATGCAATATCTATTGCCCGTGCGAGTCCCATATCTTCTCTAAGAACCTCTAATGTTGTCATTGCGGTTCTAACATATATATTAGAACAAAAATCTTTCAATTTTTCATCCATGCTTTCATGCCTCAATAGCTAAGAATTAATTCTTGATTTTATTATATGCCTATAAAAATTTTATACTGATCTCATTCAGATTTGAGTAACCATTCGATTAAGGGACGATTGTTTCCGGCTTTATATGCAGAGATTATCCCGGTTTGTGTATCACAAAAGAGACATGATGATCCTTTCTCAAAAAGACCTTGATGAAGTTCATAATTTGGAGAATATTTCAAGTGATTGAAGCTAATAGTGCGGTTTTCGATCACATCCAAGAGGAGATCGATAGCGAGTCCAGCAATAATTTTAGGAGTGCCGAAAGTAGCGAGAGTACAAGCGCCAATATCTTGGGTTCGCTCGAAAAACACGCCGCAAGCCAAACAGGGATCAATATGAGGGCGAACCAATTGAACAATACCTCCAATAAGGCCGGCAGCAGTATTAATGAGGGGTTTCTCATTCGCTAATGCCAGCGTTTGGATTATCATTCGAGCACTAAATGTATCCAAGGCAGTTATGACATAATCAACCTGTCGAATGTAGGATTCGATCGTATTGAGAGCGTTTGCTACTGTTTTTGGAGAATTATAGGTTGAAATAAAACTAGGGATTTCAAGCTGAATTGGGACTACTTCTATACCACCAAATTTCTCGAGATTCTGTCGAGCAATCTCAACTTTAGGCTGGAATACATCTTCTTTGTGGTATAACGCCTGACGATAGATATTATACCAATCGACAGATCCGTAATCTAACACAAATAACTTTTTTACCCCAATAGTGGCACAATGTAGAGCTAGCTCAGCACCTATAAGCCCAATACCTGCAATAAAAATCGACTTCTGATTAATCTCGGCGATTTTATACCCTGACATCTCAAATCGTTCAGTCCTTAATTTATAGATAGTATCGGGGTGTAATTCAGATGAACGGAACCAGATCGGGGTTTTCTCGTCTAACTTTTTCTCAATAATCGTTGTTAAAAGAATATCTTCTTCTAGAAATGTTTCTTTCGTTGGATTTTCTTTAAAAATTGTAAAAAAGATGGGAGGCGTAGATAAATTGTATTTAGCCATCAATTCTAGGGCAATATCTCTTAGTTTTTTTTCAGTTTCTGATAAAACAATTTCAAACGTATCGCCTGTATCTGCATTTTGAAAAAATAATTTCATTTAAGGTATCTCCTCTTGAGTAATTGTAATTTCTTCAAACGATATACCAGATAATTCGAGTATTTTTAATCCATAAAATTGAATAGTAGAAGGGGCTGAAAGGATGTAAATAAAAGATTCCTCCGAATTTCCGTGAAGTTTTCGGAAAAAATTGGCAATAAATATTTTTTGAAATTCAATTGGTGGATGAGCCACCAGATAATGTTTCCAAAATCCCAGAAGGGTACCATCTTCTAGATGTTCTTTAATTAGGGAAGGGCGATATTGATCAAGATTCAAAGTTTTATTATTAACCATTGTGATAATTCCAAGGGTCTCGCCTTTCTTAATTAACGATTTTAATTTTTTTTCAATATTATTTTTTTCTTTTTGAATTATTGTGAAAAATTCTTGGAAAGTAGATGTATCTTCAATGAGATCCAATAATTGGTCGACCTCATCGCGAATAATACCTAATTCATCAAAACAATTATCTAGTAATCCTGATTCCTGATTGTTCTGATAACTTTTAAGATCTTTTTTAATTATTTGGAGTTTTTCGATAATTTCATCAATTCGATTGATATCGTTCTCTCTGAGATAATATTTCAATTCACTTAAATTCATGAGTTGATATTCAAGATTTATCTGCATTGTAAAGGCAGATACTTGCGACATGTCCTCATTAAAAATTAAATGTATTCTAGGACATTGGAATTCTTTTGGATTATCAGTTTCAATAACCAATTTCTCTAAAAATAGCGTAGAAACATCAGTTGTAGAATAGGCAGGTTTCATCTTTCCTGGATGGACATGCCAGGTTCCAATATATTGTAAGGTAGGATTCTTTGAGAGGCGGTCTTCGACTTGTTGGAAACATTCCGCGCTTAATTTTAAACGAGTGGTAGTAGATTGAGCATTTTCATCCAAGATGAATTCTTTAATAGTGAAAATTCCATCATAAATACCAATTAAATAGCCTCCTATCTCTCGGAACTCTTGGCATTTTTTCAAAAATTCTTGAACCGCCTCTTTACACTTCGTTAAGGGTTCCGATGGCAGTTGAACTTGCATGAAATCACTTCACATCGCTTTATATTTGCTCGCCAATTCATCGGCTAAATATACTAAGGGATTAGAATATCGTTTATATTTTTGCCACACAAAGAGTCCTTTTCTTAGCGCAAAATTTAGAACTCCTTTATTATCGAAACAGACATCACGAATCGGAGGCGAACTCACAACAATGGGTGGTTTATCGGGATACCCTTCATTGTAAAGTATCTTCAAAACAATTACACGTCCCTTTTTATCCATAAAATGACCATAAACACCCTTAACCGGTTGATTTTCATCAAAAAGCTTCCATGTAGATTGGTAATATCCAGGTCGGGAGCATAAATCATAAGCATGTTCAGCAAAAATTCTTTTAGAAATCGCTTAGGCCTCCGATTGGTTCCGCTTCCCAATACAGTTTAGAAAATTTTTGTTTTTTCTTGAATTCGGAAACCTTTGTAAAGAGCCCGATGGTTTGGCGAGTGCCATTTTTATCAATGTAATGTAATTTTACCGTAACTTCATCCAATGAAATTCCGCGCCGAATGTTTTGAAAGTTCTGAACGTAAATCAGAATATCTCGTTCATATTTTTCTTTGAGCTGGTTTATTATATCATTGAAAGTGGTGGTTTCATCATATGATAAATAATCAGTTGTGCCCAATTGAGGACATTTTAATTCCAACGTGGTCTTTTTTATGATATCAGGCATACAAACAATCTTCTTTTTCCCTTTAAGATCCATAAATTTCTAAATTTGTTATATCTTATGGTATGATTTATGAGTAATTAAAATTCAAAAAAGTCTTGTTTTTAGTCCATCAAAATGAGAATCATAACTGAAAATATAATTTATATTTAAACGAGTCATGATGCTCAATATGGTACAATCGGTAAAACTCAATTGTCTATCTTTATATTTTAAAAAAAGTTTCCATGCCATATTAAAATCATCAATAGTGGTAAAAATTAGTCGAATTTTTTTAGATTTTAGAATATAATTACCAATATCTATAGATAATCTCTTATTTTGAGTTCTAACTAATGCTAAGGTAGTAGCTTCATCAAAAACATAATCAGATGTATAAATAGCGCCATATTCGCTCCTAAGAAGAGAATTCATTACTCTTTTTGCATTATTAAAATTAACATCGTCTTCATTTCTCACAGCTACAAATCCACTCGTATCAATAAATACGCCCAACTCATTCACCGATATAAATATTTATCTATTTCAATAGAGGCGTCTTTTATCCCCCATTTCAGAGGTTTTTCCAGCATTTTCCATGCATAATCTTCCTCAAATGATTCGGTCTCTTCTAATGAACCAAAAATATTTTCAACGAAATTAAGCGAAAATTTGATTAATTTTTCCAAAATTTCCTGTTGCGTGAGTTTTTTATGTTGTGTAATAAGTAATCGGGCTCTCAATTCCTCAATTTCTCTTTTCAATTTATCATTTATTTTTATAGTTGTTGTCATTTATTTACACCTACACCTCAATTCCTATTTTATTTATTATAGAAAAGAATACTTTTATACTTTTCCACTAGTATTCAGAATAAAAAAACTATTATTTTAATTTGGGTTAATATATCTTGAATTGAAATTTTAAACCAGTTGAAATTAGCAGAATAGTTGAGAACCCGTGAAGAAATTATATATAGGGTGTGGTGGGTGGGCTTATTGGCAAGTAGATCGCGTATATAGAGTGAATAGTACCCAGTTGGCTGATTATGCTACTGTTTTTAACTTTGTTGAGGTTAATAACACATTTTACCAAATTCCTCCTTTAGAACTGGTGCAATCATGGAGAAATCAAGTTCCACAAGAATTCCAGTTTGCAGTGAAATGTCATCGCCAGGTCTCCCACACACGACCACTTGTGCTTAATGAGAGCAATTTTAAAATTATGGAGAAAATGGAGAAAATTTGCAAGATCTTGAAAGCAATTGGATTAGTAATTCAAACACCTCATAACTTTCGTCCTACTGCCAAGAATTTAAGGCAAGCAGATAAATTTTTTTCGTATTTTAAAGATACATCTTTTGAATTAATCTGGGAACCGAGAGGGGAAGATTGGTTAAGCGGTCCAATAAAGGAGAAATTGAGTGAAATCTTATCTAAAAATAAGGTTACCCATTGTACGGATATTTCACGAAGCTTACCCCTCTATTCTGCAAATATCGCCTATACTCGAGTATTTGGGAAAGGACAAAGAAATCAGTGGCAATTTGACGATGAAGAGATTAGATTGCTTCATGAAAGGGCGCTGGAATTACCTGGTTCTGCTACATATGTTACATTTCATACTCAACGACAGACGCATGACGCAGCACGTTTAAAAGCCTTCGATGAAACAGGACGATTAATTAATACAACTGGAAAATATGAAATCAATTCAATGATGGTTGCTATCGATGAATATCGAAAATATCCTATTACAAAACAGGAGTTATTAGCAGCTCATGGCTGGAAAATTATTGATATTTCGGAAAATAAACGCATACGTGCCCAAAAAATTTTAGAAAAATTGCCAAATATTGAATTCAAAACGAAAAATGAACTGAAATTCTACCTTGAGAGAATATTTAGAGGAAAAGAACATAAAAAGCTAGAAGAATTTGATAGATAAATAATAAATAATTAAGGAATGAATTTATTTATTAGAAAATATATAACATAATACTAAATAATGAAAAATGATAGATAAGAATAATATCATTCTAAATAATACCGGATTTTAACATAATTTATTTAACAACGAACAAGTTCAAAAGGATGTAATAAGGTATTGGGATTTGCGATTCAAGTCTTAACATTGTAATAAGTATAGATGGCAAGACCTCCAACCATGATGAAGAGCGGTATAAAGGCTGGGAAAAATCCAAGGATTTGAGTGAGAGTTGCTTTCCCTGCAGTTGTATCTAGCAGAACTCCTAATCCAAAAATAAGCAATCCAAGAATACTCATTATAGCTCTTCTGCGAATTTCCCCGCTACTTTTAAAGAACAGATAGAAATAGAGGATAACTACTCCAAGGAGAGCTAAAGGCATTGTGATATAGGTAGTCCATCGCGAGAAATTCACATCTTGTGAAACGAGAGCGATGATTAGCCCACTTGCAGCAATAATGGAGAAAATGTATCGGGATTTGACTAAGTAGGTCTCCACGACTAGTAAAAGGAAAATAATTGCTAAAATCCCTACAAGTGCTGAAATTTTCCACAACAGAAAAAATAACGATTCATCAACGAAAAGGACAACATCTTCGGGAAGTTCGGGGGAAAAATAATCTGCTGCCAGAAAAAGCAGACGCGTCATGCCGAAACATAGGACAAATAACCCTTGTCCTAAGAGAACCATCCTAGTTGATTTCAAATCGGCATTTCTTCGATGGTTCCAGAAATAACCCGCAAATAATATACAAAACATAGCAGTAGTTATT
>Ga0180301_10001577_pt1 | contig 17956 bp, 23 predicted proteins | sample GuaBasSediGuay16_FD_121797 | JGI IMG/M metagenome (GOLD analysis project Ga0180301, IMG submission 121797) | Subseafloor sediment microbial communities from Guaymas Basin, Gulf of California, Mexico - Guay16, Core 4569-2, 12-15 cm | ecosystem: Environmental > Aquatic > Marine > Hydrothermal... | reverse complement strand
GTTAGAGCCCAAATAAATTCAACATACTACTTTAACCATACAATATTCTCTGAAATTCTTTCCCCAATATTTAAAACATTAAAATTTATTTCACAAATCCAAAAATATCTACCCCCAACATCAGCTAAATAGAGCCACTTACAATTAAAATGGAATATTCGTAAACATGTCGACGAAAACTTTCATCAATCACATATAAAATATAGAGATTAACGGGAAAACAAATATAACTATATGCTTATACCTTTTAATGGGATGATGACTCTAGCCCCAATGACCAAAAGGATGATTTGGATCTTGAGTACTGAGTGTCCCGGTGGAGAAGTTGCCACCGGGGTTAAAATACTGGAAATCGAAATTTTCTCACGTGCCTAGGCACACCACAATAAGGCGCAATCCAGAGTCTCTATTCGTCGAGAAGGGTAAGAGGAGAGGCTGGCTCTACTATAGGGAAGAGGCTCGAAGATTTCTCAGCTGGCTTAGGTCTAGGGGGAGTAGGGGAGGAGGCGAGTACTCTAATAATACTTTACATAGGTATATGTGCGAATTTAGGAAGTTCTGCGAGGCAATGCACGATATAGGTAAAAATCCTAGAGAACTAGACTACGAGATTTACCTTAAGCTTAGATCAAAGGAAACAGTAAAATTTCCAGAGGTGATAAAGCTTTACTTGAAGTTCCTCTACGAAACTACTGAAGAAGAAAAGTATAAGAAGCTTTACGAGAAAGTCAGGGTTCCAGTTAAGAAGAGCGGGCTAGTAGAAGTTCTCACGAGAGAGCAGATTAAAAGACTTATAAATGCCTGCGGTGCTGTTGGAGGGCTTGAACTAAAGACTCTTGTGGCAATAGTATATGAAACTGGTGCTAGAGTTGGAGAGGTGCTAAGCCTCAGGAGAAGGGATATAGTTTTCGACAAGTATGGGGCTAGACTCTTCATTAAAGTTTCGAAATCAGAGAAGAGGGTTGTAAGACTGTTCTTGTATGCAAAGCTTCTATTAATCTATCTCGAAACTCTTGGCGAGATCGGCGAGGATGAGCTCATATTCAGACACAACTACAATACTCTACTGAGGAGGCTAACCGAGGCTTGGAGGCTTGCTGAACTGCCTAAGATTAGGAAGAAGTTCCATGTACTGAGGCATACTAGAGCTACCGAGTTCCTGAGGAGGAGAGTGTTAACAGAAAAGGAAATGATGATCTGGTTCGGCTGGAAGACTAGGAAGATGATAGACGTCTACGCTAAATATCGAATGAAGAAGTTGAGAAAGCATACCTAGCACACTACAATAAAGCCGAGATTAAGGAGAAAGAAGAGGAGGAAGTTCTTAAGTGTAGTAGATGTGAGGAGGAAAACCCGTTTACAGCTAAATTCTGTCTAAAATGTGGATTTCCCCTAAAGAGAGAAGAAAGAGAGAAGGTAATTAGGGAGGAGGTGAAGACGCAAGCACTTAAAGAACTCCTAGAAATTCTAAAGAAGCCTGAAGTAATAGAGCTTTTAATGAATTTAAAGACAAAATATAGCGATTAATACATTTAGAAGAGGGCTCTTTGCTCTAGCTTTTTTCCTCCTCTTTCTTGAAGAAGTCCTGAGGTTTGAACAACACCTAGGACATATAGGCCTACCCATTCTATCTCTCTCAGCTCTACTCTTCAATACCCAGATTCTACAGTTAGAACAGTAGTAGAATAGATTGTAGGGTGAGAATGGTTTAATAGGCTTTTGAGACAACTAGCTCACCCGCTCTATCGTTCATCGTAGTTTCCTCAATTTCTTCATAGAGCTCCAAAAGCTTCTCAAGTATTAACAATAAAGCTTTAAATTCTCTCTCAGAAAGCTCTATGATAACAGTCCCGCTCTTTTCTAAGATTCTCATCCTTCCACCTCAGCTTCTCCCTCTACAGGCTCTAGCTCAGGCTCCGCTTGCTCTACAGGCTTTAGCTCTGGAGTAAAGAAGGGTTCTATCTCAACGCTATCCGGCAGTGCATCAACGTGCTCGCTTTCTACTGATTCGCTCATAGATTCTGTTTCGACAACGCTATCCAAAACCTCCTCTGATCCGCTCTCTATCTCCACCTTACCTTCTAGTGCTTCGCCTCCTTCAATCGTTTCATCTATCACTACTTGTTCCTTCTCCACTTGCTCGCTGTCTTTAAGTAGCTCAGTAGCCATTTCTTCATCCAGCTTTTCCAGAAGCTCCTCTAATTCATCTGAAACTCTCTCAACCTCGCTTTCACCAATCTCCACTTTCTCCTCTTCAACCTGCTCACTTACCTCTTTATCTGAGGCTTCGCCACTTTCGATCTTCTCTCTATTTTCTTTTGTTACAATTTCTTCAAGCTCCTCTGATTCAGCTTCAAGCCTTTCAAGCACACGATTCAGAAGTTCTTCGTCGAAGTGCTTCTCAAGCTCTTTTATTATCTTCTCAGTATCTATCTCGCTCCTGTAAACTATCCTCTCAGGCTTGTACACAGGCTCGGAACGGCTTGGCCTTCTAGGATAGCTCGATATAGTCTTAGGCTTAGGGTTAGGTTTGAGCTGTGAGCCGTATCGTGGAAAGTTAATGTAGGGCTTAACTCTAGGCCTGTACCTAGAGCCTCCACCGCCGCCTCTCCTTATAGGCATTCTTAAAAGATTTCTATCTAGAGGCTTTTTATACCGTCTACCATAGAGCTTCTCATAGAGCCTGAGTATCCTGAGGATGTCCTCTAGGGTTAGCCTGTAAATAAGTTTTTTAATCTTCTTATTCTTCATTTTGCTTATTCACCTTTTTTCCAAGTTTTTTTATCCTGAAAAGAGAAAGAAACTGGCTCTATAGAGTAATTAGACTTCTTTCCACCCTTTCTACTGATTAGATTGGAGCGTAGCTCCTGTAGATACTGCCTAGCCGTATAAACCCTGATCTTCGACTTTACGCTTCGATACGCAACCTCGCCTATCCTACTTTCGAGCTCATTCAGAACCTCCAAGTCTTTACATATGATAATTAGTTCATCTAATTCCTGAAAGAATCTCTCAGGTAGGTGCTTCGCTTCTTCCCTGTATGCCTCGGCTCTAGACCCATTACCGAGCCTTCCTACGGCTTTAGCTAGAGCCTCAGCCTTATTCTTTCCAACATCTCTAGTAGTTACTCCGAGCATCCTAGGGACATTATGAATTTCCACATCGTCGAAGTCGCACAGTCTTATGCATCCTATTCCTACACGCGCAGAGTATATGGCTGCGTGGCTCCCAGTCTCTCCGACCCCTATTATCCCTATCTTAGCTTCTCTGATCTTATCCTGGTCTAACCCCTTAATCCTCATCTGCCTATCGTAAAGCCTTTCCAGATCGTGCTTCCCAAAGAAGAACCTAAACATGGTATCTCCCAACGAGAAACCGGTACGCTAGCTCCCTAGCCTTTCCATCCTCATCGACTGTGAAGAACCCGTACTCGATCTTCCCCCTACTAACCGAGATAACGAGGTTTATTGAGGTACCGTAGAACTTGCAGAATCTTTCAGTAGCCTTTATGTCTCTTGAGCTTAGGAAGACTCCGAAGCCGAGGTGAAGGTGGTATAGGCCGACGAAGCCAGGCTGAGAATCGTTCTTCCTCTCTTCATCTATCCTCCTAAGCTCTTCTTCTGGTATTGTGAATCCAGTAGAGCTTGTCCTTATCCTCTTAGCTGGGTAGGCTCCAGTAACGACTATTACTTCTCCAAGTCTAATGCCTGTCAGTATTCCAGCATGCTCAAGCTTAGTCTTATAGTAGAACGCCAAGACGTGGCTTACTATCTCACCGAACAGCTTTACCGGGATCAGGACTTCATTCACTTCTACATCTTCATACTCGAATCCTATCTCAATCTCTTCAGTCCTCATAGGAATATCTTCGGAGCACATGCGAATCGCCTTAAACAACTCTCTTATTCCCATACTCTCACCTGGCTGGCGAGTGGTAGCATGGGTTGTTTATCACGTACTTTACTCTCTCTAGGTACTCGAAGAGGGAACCGAAGGGCTGCCATGGAGTGGCTATACAGAGCCTTCCATCGGGGTAAAAGTTTGGGTGGCCGTGCGGATTTTGGCAGTAGATTACAGGAGGCTCATAGGGAGAGTTTACGCGAATGTATAAGCAGAAGATCCTTCCTGTGAAGGGTCCGCTTCTAGCTCTATATTCAAAGTAGTAATTCCTCAAGTCTATCGCTTTAGCTGCTGGCTGATGCCTCAGCATGTTGGCATATTCTCTAGCTAGCCAGTTAGCCTCAGACTTCGGTAGAGGTCTATTAAAGTGAGAATTCCCTACTGAATTAACTTCATAAAAATAAAAAATTTGGGAGGAGAGGGAGCCCATCGCCTTCTTTAAAATCTCTCTTAATCCGCCTCCTCCTTCAGCCATTACAGAAGCGTATACTGTATCGCCCTCTTTCATGCCAAGCGAAGCTATCTTCTGATTTTTATCCGTTAAAGACTTCTCTTTGTAAGACAAGGAGAAGTCCGCTGGGCTCCTATCGAGCGCCTCAGCAACCCTCTGGTACAGTTCTCCTACTGTATCTGTTGGAGCTATGTCTACTTGCCTCTGGGCTTCCTCTCCACTCCTACCTACTGCTACTACTCTTATTCTCATGTATTCCACCTCCGTTTGGTTTTTCAAGAAGATAGTAGCTGGACACTGATTTCAATCGACGTCCTAGATCTGATTATAAGAAGATTATCAGAATCGGACTACCTAATGGATTTTAGACGAATCTCGTAACGATAGATTCGCCCCTTACGGGAGAGAACTGGCTTATAAATAACCCTATATCCTTGTCTTGCAAGCTCCTCAATTACTTCCTCCTCCAACCGGTAAAAAGTATCCATGCTAACTCTAGCATAGAGTACCCACTGTCTTTTAGATCTGAAGTGCCTATGCTTCTTAATGGCTTCGACTAGCTTCATTTTGGCCCTAGTATGCAGGTCAATGGGCAAAAGCATTCTCTTCAGCTCTTCGACTTCCCTTTCCAAGCGGAGTATTAATTCTCTTTCCCAGGAGCTCAATCTTCTCACCTTACCTCATATGCTTTAAGGAGTTTCTTGACCCTCCAGAACCTGTACCAACTTTCAGGAGAGGCCATATCCTCACAGAACCTTATCGTAAGCTCGAAGCCCTCGAGTGTTCTAGTCAAGCTCACTTCACTAGCCATGGATTTACAGAAGTATCTCCCCTCTTTCAGCTTAAGCCTCAATTTTCTGCTGAGTTCTTCTAACTCCTCCTCTGGTATTACAGCGTGAATAGTCGTTAGAGAATCGAGAAGTCTTATGGAGACCACACAGTCGCCGATAACTTTTATTGCGCGTATGGCTTTAGCCAGCTTACATATGTTTTGAAATCTTCTGTAGTTTCCGTTGAAGTTTTCAACCTCTTCTTTTAACATCTCAGATAAATCTTCGGCTACCTTCTCTAACTCATCTCTGATCTGAGTTGTTTCCTCAAGTAAAATCCACATAGTTTCCCCTGCAATCTCAGTTCCAGCTTCTTCGGAAGACTTCTCTGCGAACTCTCGATAAATACTTGCTAATTGGACACCTAGCCCTATTATCGTTAATTCGGGTTTGTTTAGGGTAAAAGGATTTATCAAGATCTGTTTTTTCAGATAATCTACTCCAGAAGGTAATATTATATTTTTGACATGTATTTTCCAGCCAGCGAACTCCGAGTATCTAGCTTTCCTGCTCAATTTCCTGAACAATCTCTCAGCTAACCTCAAGTTTTTGAGCTGAGTTGGTGTTAAATCCAGCGTTTCTTTGTAATCTTCCTTAGACCTTAAACTCAGCTCCTCTCACCTCTTTAGCTGTGATGTAGACTTTTTTCCTATCCCTTGGGCAGACCCACAACTGAACGCTATACTCATTGTAGCAGTAGCGCATTTCCTCCCCACAATCTGGACATAGGGGTGCTTGGACTATTGCAGATGTCTTCTCCGTACACCCTATCACCTTACTCTTCTCGGATACTATACTCTTTTTAGGCATCTTACTCTTATAGAGAGATAAGCCTTATATAAGACTTTTGCCTTTATACTCTGAGAGAGTATGAGAGGGAATATGGAAATTCCAAATAAGAAGTTACTAAGTCGAATTTTCAACATCCTCTCGAGCGAGTCTAGGCTAAGAGCCCTTGAGCTGTTTGAGCAGAGCAGGAAGTTAAATGAGATAGCAGAACTTTCTGGCATGTCACGGTCAGGCTTCCAGAAAGTTGTTGATAGCTTCCGAGAACTTGGGATAATAGAGCGTGCTGGCCACAGGAGCCGCTATAAGCTTTCACGGAAAGGAAGGAAGATTTTATCGTTAGTAAGAGATTTCGGGGAAAGGTTGGAGCCCATAGAGAAGGAGATAGCGATGGAGAAGATAAAGACTGTCGTATATGGATCTGGTTTAACAAAAGAGGACATAGCTAAACTTTTAAAAGAGCTGGAGAGAGAGGGGGAAGATGATTAGGTCAGTTAAACCAAAAACTTCTTGCACTCCACGTCTTCTTCGATATTATTCCGTAGATGATATAAGCTACTGGAGTCCAACGAAGGATTTTCTCCATATAAGAAAGAATGCGCACTTTAGTAAAAACTCGAAATTCTCGATATTGTTAAATAATATGGTATTCTATGAAGAAATTATCCACCGTCAAACGATGATGTACCAAATAATTCATTTAATAATGCGTTTAGCAGAAGCTTGGTCAGACCAATTAATAGAAGTCATATTAAGAGATTTTTGTGGGAAAGATTATTTTCGTCTTTATGTCCCCCTCCATTATAACTTAAAACTAGAGAGACAAATAAAAATGCCAAGAACACTTCTGATGGCTATAGAGAAGCTTATAACAACATGTGATACTTTATACAAATGTGGACAAAGTTGTAAATATTTTATTGAGACAATCGCTCTATATGTTTTAAAGCAGAAATTAAAGACTTACCTGAAATCTGATTGGAAAAAAGTTTGGCATAGTCTTCTAAAAATTAAGCTTAAGAGATACAAATTTTTACAGGAAATTTATCCTAAAGCAGAAAGGGCTTTAGATAATATAAGATTTAATGATCTATCTCCTCTATTCTCATTAATGCTTAGTCCTAATTATTATAATGGAGAAATGTTCTTATTAACGACACGGGATTTACTTAGTTATCTAAACCGAGAAAGCTTCCTAGTAGTTCAACGTTTTCAAAGGTTAATCGAAAAGCTCAATGAACCTATCTTAAACATGGACTTGTTTCAAAAGTTTGCAGAAGATAATGGCCTTAGATACATTGATAAGTATGATCTTACTCACCAAGCTTATAGACTTTATATAAGTAATGATGATTTAGCTCTTTTCAATGAAAGGCTGGAAAGTGGAGATCTACTACTGCCCCATCCACCCTATATCATTAACCTAGATGCACATGAATATGATGAGAAAGAATTCTTCAATTCTAGCAGTAAAATAGAATATATCACAGTCGCATCTCTGGATATAATAGAAGATGAAAGAGATACTTATCTTTTTTTCCCCAGAGTAATCCTCAAAATTCGTCTCGGAGAGGAAATACAAGAAATAGAACAAGAAACAGACATAAGGCGTACACGAGAACTATACAAAGCTATCATAAATACGATAACACTTACAGTACTAAAGTACTTCTTGTTAAACGGTAGGGAATCTTGTCCATTTTCAGGACTCACAGATTTTTGCCAATTTTGTATCATATCGTATGGTAAGAAAACAATCAAGAAGAAGTTAGTCCTTCAAAATGAGAATGTTATATTCGAGAACGAGCTGCCTTGCATGATTCCTAGTTTATTAAATGGGATTGATATTAGATTAGTTAGATGATATTACATCAATACTTTATAAGCTTAGGTCTAAGCTTTCTTTCTCTTTGCTCATACTTCTTAAGAATAGATTCTAGCTCTTTTTCTGGTTTACTAGCTAGCTCTCGTACATCAGGAATCGATGTATCAGTTCCATATAGGCATAATACATATGCTAAGTGTATTATTGAAGATATCTTTTCCTTCTTTTTATCACTAATTGGAATTTGATCCAAAATTTCGTAAGCTTTTTGAAGGGCATCTTTAATATTTTCACGTTCACATGTGATGTAATCACCGTGTATTATAGCCTTTTTAGGCTTGGCTGTTATAATTTTGGTTATTAAACATTTATTTCTTATAACTTACAAAGAAAAATCACTCTATTTCTATCTTCCTAGCTATTCCGTTGAAACATATCTTATAATTATCTAAGATATCTCTTCCTACTATAGCCTTTACTACGGCTTGTTCAGGCAAATCTCTAGCAAAGACCAGTGTAGAGACCTCTTCATCGAGGAATATGATGGTTGCCTTGTATAGCCTGATGTAGTCTTTACCAGTTCCTGTTATAACCTCCATGTCGCCTGCATATGGAAGCCCCATATCTTTAGCATCCTTTTCAGGGATCAAGCACTTAGAGGCGCCAGTGTCCAGATAAGCATCGTACTCTTTTTCACCTTTAGGCCCTTTAACGATAATCTTCACTATAGGCATATTCTGCTTGTAAGAGATTTTCATCTTGGATCAGCCTAGAATAGGTAGCCTGGAGCAGCACATGGGCCGACCTTCCTGAAGTAGAATGGCTTACCTGGATACTTCTTTACAGCCTCCTCATAGGCTTCATCTAAGCTATCTCCTACACCAGCTAGGCTTCTAGACTCGACCTCTATGGCTATGATCTTGCCTAAGTAAGCCTTCTCCCACTCAACCCTATTCTCCTCATAGATCTTCTCACCTAGCTCAGCAAGCCTAGACCTCATAGCAACCCCTAACCAAAATATTAGAAGAATCATAAATAGGTTTGCGTAGAGTAATTTGTGTTGCAAGAAGATTGTGGGTTAAGAGCGGGAAATGAGTATGCGATATAAAGAATTGATCGGTGGCATTAAAAATTTTGAGGATTCCTTCTGGTTTGGCGAGTACGTGTATTTTAAGGCTCTTGAGAGACTAGAAAGTGTAAGAACTGACCTGAGTAAATTGGAAACGAATGAGCATGTGAAGCAGATAATTAAGATGTTCCTCATTCAATGGGGAAGAATGGGGAGAACTGTAGATAGAGAGGACTTAAACTAGGAGCAGCTCACTAAACAACTACGTAACTCTAAAGAGATTTTCCAAAAGTTACAAGGCAAAACTTTACTAGATATAAACCTCGACGAGGAAGAAACAGCAATTCTCATCAAAGAAGCCTATAAATCAGCACGAGTAAGATACATTGAACCTACAGCTATCTCAAAAATTTTACACCTCCTTAATCCCGAACTCTTTGTGATGTGGGATGAGGATATTAGGAGAAAATATGGAGTTGGGGGAAGCGCAACCGGCTACCTAGAATTCCTGAAGAAGATGAAGGAGGAATTAAAGGAAGCTTTGGAAGAGGAAGCTAAAAGGACGGGAAAGAGTGAAAGGGAAGTTGCAGAAAGAATTTGTAAGGAACTTCCAAGCAAGAAGCTTGGTCGAGGATATGATAGAAAGACGTTGGCTAAACTCATCGATGAATATAATTGGTGGGTTGTTCACCGCTCAGAATAATTTTAAGCGAGAAAATACCATAGCCTTAGAGGCTATATCTTTGAAAGAAGCTTAGAATACTTCTTTATCCTCATCATTTTTCCCTCAGGCTGTATTAGCCATGTCATCCAGCAAAGCTCTATAGGCCTGTATCCACATTCTATGGCTATCTTCTCAGCCCTTTTAACGAACTCTATATCGTCGTTCACGGGCTTATAACCAGCCCTCTTGAAAATCTCGTTTATCACCCTCTTAACAATTTTATCAGGCATTACGGTGTCTACTCCACCCATCATCCTCAAATACTGGAAAGTAACTAGACCTACGCCTTTGATCCTTCCAATAGGATCATTTCTCCAATTTTCAAGCCTAGTATTCTTTGCCCAAGTCCTGAGGGCTACTTTATCGTTGTCGCTTATTCTCGATAAGTAAGAAGCTATCTCCTTAGCGATCTTCCAAGACCTCCTATTCCTCCAAACTTTCCTCAGCTCATCTATGTCAGCTTTAGCAAGATCCTTGAGGCTCCTTATCCTCCCATTTTCAACAAACTTTTTGTTAAATTCCTCAACCTTCGGGACTACTGCTGTGAAATAGTTAAGACCTATAGAGGTGAAGGCTGCATCAACAATCATTAATACTACGCTTCCACCCCACCTCTCAGTCCTCAAGCATCTTTCACAGTGCACCTCTAGTCCAGAAACTTTACTCATATAGCTATCAACTATCTTTTTTAGTGAAGGGTTTTGCTGAATCATTGCCTCACAGATTTTTATTAATGAGCTAAAATTTGTATATACCTCTCCTTATCGAGGCTTATCTACCTTATCTGTTCTTTAATATAGAAGCTCTCTACAAATTTCAAGCCTAGCTTAGGGCTACTAATAGGAATCAGAGTGCTGGTTCCATAAGATTTAAATAGATTGATACACATATACAGAGTAGGTGACACACAGTGTCGGTGGAAAAAATAAAGGCATTTTTAGCTGAGAATCCAAAGTTCGTGGAGATACTGAAAAGAGCCGTGGAGCATGAAGAAGCCCACTCAAAAGAAGAGCATTATTTAGGATGGGAGTGGAGTGATGTTAGAGCTTATCCGGCGGAATTAATGAAGCTAGTTAGAGAGGGTATTGTTAATATTAAGTACAAAAGCAGGAGGTACACTCATTATGTGCTGGCTGACAGAGAGGCTGTTAAAAAAAGTTTAGGATTAAAGAGGTGAGGGTATGGAGAAAGAGAAGAATCCCCCAAAGCGTATTGGAAATTTAGTTGCTCCTGCAACTATAGATCATGTATGGGCTATAACTTCTGATGAAGTAATGGATGAAGATTTATTATTTAGAATAGTTGAATACCCTTTTGAAAACAGAGAAAGGAAGAAAATCGGTATAGTTCTAGGGCAAATAGAGAAAGTTTTTACACAGAATGAATACATGAATCCTTGGAGTAGAAGGGGGAGAGCCCATGTTTCTTTTATTGCAAAATATGGGGAACTTCCTCATGTTAGAGAGTCTATGGATAAGAAAGTAATGAAAATAAGGAATCTTTTATATTTTGATGGTAAAACAATTTCTTCTTCGCTAAAAAATTCTCCAAACACAGGAGTAGCGATCCATTTTGCTGATGCTAAAACATTAAGTTTATTTTATCCCTGGAATTTTCCATATACAGGAGCAATAGGTTATGCAAAAGGTAGTAAATACGCCTTTCCTTTAGATTTAAACTTACTTTGCTTTATGAATACATTGCTCGTTGCAGGAATAGGTCATGGTAAGACACATACAGCAGCACTTTTAGCAGCTCTTCTTCATTTAGCTGGAAAGAAAGTTTTAGTAATAGACCCTACGGGCCAATGGGCGATGATTGCTGATCCCGAATTAAAAGAAAAACCTTTGAAGATTGATCTATCAGTTTTTAAACCTGCAATATTTTATGGAGAAAAGCTAAAACCTGATGTAGAAGATATTATCAACTTCTATCTTCTAAAAACGATTAATTGGCGAAATATATTCCCAACAACTTCAGCAGATAAAAGAGAAACTATTAGAACTAGAGTATACGATATATTATCAGATTTTCTGGCTAAAAAGGGTAGTATAGATTTTGAAGAGTTTGGAGAAATTCTAATTACAGCAGTTACAGGGAGAGTTCCAATCGGAATTCTATCAGAAATAGGTATTTCAAGTATGAGCGCTGTTTGGAAGGAAAGAGAAGATGTTAAAAGAAACTTACGTTTAGCATTGAAAAATCTTAACAGATATAGGAAAGAGTTTAATCTAAATATAAAAGAGAAACTTTCAAACGTATTAACATTTGAAAATATTATTCAAAGATTCGAATCCGGAGAATTAACTATCGTTGATCTATCAGCTATTCCCGATGATGAAGAAAAATGTCTAATAGCTAAGAAAATAGAGGATTATGTATTTAATAAAGCCTTAGAAGAGTATAAGAAAACGCATAAAGAATATGTTTATAATGCATGCATTTTTGTAGAGGAGGCTCATAGATTTTTACCAGAATCTCCCGAAGGTGAGCAGCAAACTGATTGCCAAAAAATCTTCATTAGAGGTGCAAGAGAAGGTAGAAAGTATGGATTAGGTCATATTTTCATTGATCAAAGATTTATTGGATTATCAAAAGAAGCTATGCAAACACAAACCTACATATTAGGAAGAGTGACGACACCTGGCGATATTGGGGCTTTAGAATCTATTGTTGGAAAAGATATAACCTCAGCTATACAAAGAACCGTTCCTAAAAGAACGTTTATTGTTACAGGAGTAGCGAGTCCTTTAAGCAATCAACCATGTGAAATAGAAATTTTCTCCAGTATTGACGAATTAAAGAAGAATTTGAAGGAGTTTGGTGGATATGGTGGAAAGAGCTGAAGAAACCGAGCCAGTAGTAGACGAGGATCTAACAGAGCTTTTAGCATTAATAAAAGAAAGAGAAGAAGGAGTAGAAGAGGTACCAGAGATTTTACCCATGTTTCCCGATATACAGAGAACCTTAGTAAAGGATCTAGATCAATTAATTGAAAGCTTTGTTAAACAAGGAGAGGAGAATATTAAAAAATTAAAAGAGGCAAGGGAGAAGTTTAAAGAAGCTGGTTTAATAAAAAAGCTTGAGTATAAGGGGAGCCTCGGAATAATTGCAGGTGTAGATGGCGCTAATACTAGACCGAAATTTTTGATGGGCGCATATATTTCAGCAATTGCCGCGATCTTTTATCCAGCTTCTAAGCTCATACAGCCTAAAGGAGCTGGTAAGACTCTTATAATTCCACCTATAGAACCTAGAGCTGCTGATAGATATACACAAGAATATAGAATGTTTCATGAACTTACAGTAGCTTTGGAAGGCTTAAAACAGGGAAAAATAGAGATTTTATTTATTGATGGAAGTTTAACACCTATTTACTGGTATAGATATGTTAAATATGCTGCTATCGAGACTGAACAACTTAAGCCAAGCTTTACAGATCTTTACGTTACCTCATTTAAGGGCAGTGAAAGTTTGCATTTTAAACTACTTGACCAAAATAACGTGATAGTCGTAGGAATACCCAAAAGGTCTATCTCAAAAACACTAATTAAAACTCATCTAACAGGACTTGGCCTATCTCCCCTATGGCTTACGGACCGTCAGGTTTGTTCCTTACTATTAAAAGTTGGTGAGTACACAGAACCACTGCCATATAAACAAATGGTAACTCATCCTGAATGGCTTTCTCCAATAATAAAAGAGGGTAAAAAGGATAAAGACTCTCCTTCTATGTGGTCTGAGAAGACTTTAGTAACTTACTTTAAACCTTCTCCTATAGCTCCAGCAGTAAGAGTTGAATTTCTTAAAAAGAATAAGAAAATGCTCCCGAAAATACTTTACGCTATACAAAAAGATTTCAACGTCTATAGAGCGACTTTAAATGTAATTCACATGGCCGATTCATTCTCTCGTGGCATATGGGCAACTCCTGATTATATCTGGGAAATTCTCAGAACAGAAACGACAAAAAGAGCCAGAGCGAAAAAGAAGTCCGACCTTCTGGATTTTATGGAGTATGGTTTTCAAGAGGTTGAATAGGTTGAGAAAGAGAAGGCGTCGATCTGGAAGAGAAAAAACCTTAAACAAATTCTTGCCTGAAGAATTTAGAAAACAATTGAAACCTATTGAAGATGAAGAAGTTGAAATTCAAAGAGGTTATATAAAGGATTATGTTACTGGGAAGCTCTTTCCAGATACTCCTGAAGAAAGAGTGCGTCAAAAAATAGAGCACCTTCTTGTCGATAAACTTGGTTATGGAAAATATGAGATAGATGTAGAGAAAGTAATTGAAGTTTCAATCGGAAGAAAGAAAGTTCATCCAAGAGCAGATCTAGTAGTACGAGTTGGAGTAACTCCAGTAATGGTTATTGAAACAAAAGCTCCTAAGGAAGATATCACAATTTATAGGGATCAAGCAAAATCTTACGCAAAAGTCCATAAACCTCCTATACCTATTGTTATTTTAACTAATTATACTAATACAGAAGTCTGGGATATTTCAAAAGACAAGTTAATAGCTCAGAGTATTACAGGAATACTTCCTAGAGAAAAAGCTTCAAAACTAATTTCGAAAGGTGTTCGTACTTTAACAACCAATGAAATAGAAGCTGCTCTCAGAACGTTGGTTACTTTTATTGATCCAAAGGAATTTGCTAGGGTTTTTGATCAATGCCATGACATAATAAGGACTCAAAGAGGGCTAGACGCTAGAAGTAGATTGTATGAAATGTGTAAATTGATTTTAGTAAAATTATATGAAGAGGATCGAGAAGAAAAAGGAAAGGAAAATAGATTTACCTCAAGAGCTATTAAAAAAGCAGAAAATCTTGGAATAGATGCTACAGCATTTATTAACAAATCTTTTGACGAGCTTAAAAAATCAAAACTAGTCGGTTTATTCGATCCCGAAGAAAAAATAGAACTTAAACCTCATACTGTAAAAGAAATTGTAGAATTATTAGAAATATACTCTCTTAGGAAAACAAGAGAAGATGTCCTAGGAGTAGCATTTGAAACGTTCCTAAGAGGAATGATGACAGGTAGAGAATTAGGAGAGTTCTTCACGCCTAGAGAGGTTGTTGAGTTTATGGTTAAATTAGTGGATCCACAAATAGGAGAAAAAATATTAGATCCAGCATGTGGTACAGGAGGTTTCTTAATTTGGTCATTTTTCCATGTTCTTGAAAAAATAAGGAATAATGTCACAGATAAAGATCAACAGGAAAGATTGATAGAAAAACTGATAGAGGAATGTTTATGGGGAATAGATATAGATTCGTACTTAGAAAGACTATGTAAGATCAATCTAAAAATTCATGGAGATGGATACAGGCATATCTATAGAGGTAACTCTCTCGATATCATTAACGATGATGTAGAGCCAGAGCATGAAGAGATCAGAAAAGAGTTAAAAAATATTTTAGAGCAAGAAGGAGGATTTGATATAATATTAACTAATCCTCCTTTTGGTAGTGGTCGTGGTAAAGATATAACTGAAAAAAGACTTTTAGAGAAATATGAAAATGGGAAAGGTAAGAAACGACAAATTCCACAAATACTCTTTCTTGAATTATGTATACGATTACTAAGGCCTGGTGGAAGAATGGCCATTGTTATTCCAGATAGTATATTAAACAACGCTGGAAAAGATTACAGAAAAATAAGAGAATACATTCGTAAAAATGCATGGATTAGAGCATTAGTGAGCTTACCACCTGGTACTTTTAATCCGTATGGTTCTGGTGTAAAAGCCAGTATACTTTATGTACAGAAAAAAGCTCCAAATATTAAGCCTAAAGACGAAGTTTTTATGGCAATAGCTAATTATGTAGGATATGATACTCGTAGGAAAGATTATAGACAAATAGATAAAAATCATTTGCCTCAAATTTTATTATCTTTTAAAAAGTGGGTGGGGAATTAAAGATGCGAGTATTTAACAAAGATCCGCAAATTTGGAGTATCCCTTATAAAGAAGTTATGGAAAGCGATGTTCTAGATTGTAAATTCTTTAATATACAACGCATGGAAATTATTGAACATTTAAATAGGTTAAAATGTCCAATTTATAAACTTAAAGACCTAGCTAAGATATTTATAGGAAAAACCCCAGAAAGATATGAATATGCAGATTATGGAATTCCAATAATAAAAGTTATTAATATAACTAATCGTGGACTTAGATGGGATAATATTTCTTTCATTCCTCATGAAGTAATAAAAAAGTGGGGAAGGAAAAAAACATTAAAAATAAAACCTTTAGATATTTTGATACCTTCTGCAGCTCACTCGCCAGAAGCAATAGGCGAGAAAGCTGATATAGTTTCTTTCATACCTAATAACTTTAAGCAGGTTCTATGTACTGCAGAAGTAGAAGTTATAAGACCGGATATAGAGAGTATAAATCCATATTACCTACTTGCCTACCTTCGTTCATGGCATGCACGTATTCAGATAAAAAGCGTAATTAGAGGGCAAACAGCCCATCTTTATCCTTTTGACTTAGCGAAGATAATAATTCCAATATTTTCAACCGATATTCAAGAAAAAATAGGAAATCAGATAAAACAAGCAGAAGACTTAAGACGTAAATCTTATGAAAAAAGAAAAAATCTTGAATTAAAATATACACAACCATATAGAGTTAAGTTAGGGGATGATTTCATACATTTTACTGTGAAACGTACAGAAATTGGCGAAAGACTTGATGTGGAATATTATCATTTCCCTCGTCTAATTCCTGAAATTCTTTCAAAAGGACCTTACTCTGTCTACTTGCTTAGTGATATAGCAACTATATCAAGGAAAACCATTAACCCCAAACGTTATCCAAAAAAGGTATTTAATTATGTAGAAATTAGCAATATAGATGAAGCTGAAGGTGATATCACTCATTTTTCTCAATTCTATGGCATTCATGCTCCTCAAAGAGCTCGGAGACTACTACGTGCAGGAGATATAGTAATTTCTTCTGTGCGCACATATCGTGGTGCTATTGCCATAATTCCTCCAGAGCTTGATAAATCTATTGGTTCAACAGGTTTTATAGTAATTAAACCAAATACGGAGTTAATTAATGCTGAAACCCTTTGGCTTATGCTAAGAAGTGACGTATGTATTTTACAAATGTCCAGATTATTAGCGGGAGGTCTATATCCAGCCATCGTGGGTAATGAGATTCTTAAGATAAAAGTGCCTGTACCCCCAAAAGATGCTCAGAAAAAAATAGCAATAGAAGTAAGTAAAATCTTAGAATGGAATGCGAAATCTAGAAAATTAAACATGAAAGCAACACAGAAAGTCGAGCACATAATAGAAGGGAAAGAACCTAGTCTTATCTAAGATTAAAAACTATGAATTGCGATTCTTATAATTACGATCCTCATACTCACTGAATATATTAAACCTATCGCATATAGTTCTGTATACACATAGTTTGCATTCCCATTCCCACATAGGAGAACTCCACTTATCCATTAGAGATTTTAAACCACTATCACAGAACTCATCGTTTACCTCGTATTCTCTGAAACCTCTAGGCGAGCAGTATAGCAGGTATGCGTGTTCAGCCCCTGAGAGCCACTTGTATACGCAGGCTCTAAGCCTGTGGTGCTCGTAAAGCTTAGGTCTTCTACGGGTGAACTTAAGCTCGTAAACGCTCCTCCTCGATTGAGAGTAGAAGTCAGGCGTACCTATAATCGCGGTATTACCTAAAACCTTGTAGAAGATCCTCTCCTCCTCGACGTCTCTAGGCAAGTAAGCCTTAACTCCTTTCTGAACTATCTCGCCTAACAGTAAAGGAGGCTTATGCATGAGTTTACGTTGAAGCTCAGGATAACGATTTCTAAATTCACTCTTCTTCTTACAACTCGTGAGCTCGTGTGTAAAATAAACTTTGAGCCCCTTGCTTTCAAGCTGGTTACGTAGCTCCTCTTTTCTAGCGTTATACCTGTAGTCTGCATGCTTCACTATATTCTCTATAAGTTCGTCCATCAAACCCATGATATCACTGTTATGGGCGAGTTTCTCAATTATCCTGTTAATGCTAGGTTTAATAGTACTAAACGTGGTAGGGTTGCTAAGTTCTTTAACTCAGGGTTCGTAGATTTCCTTTGGGATAGAGCCTACAAGTATTATAGTGATAGGCCTACAGAGATATGGTATGGGTTAGCTAAGACTTTAGGTAATAGACCTGATCAGAAGACTATCGTTTTCGCTATGAAGGTTCTTGACTTAATATCGCTTTTAGTTAATGGCTCCTACGCTAACTTTCCTAGGGATGTACCTATTCCTTTGGATGTTCATGTTGCTAGAATGGCCTTGTATTCCGGAATAGTAAAGGGTGATGGTTCTGAAATTTCAGAGCGGG
>Ga0180301_10001576_pt1 | contig 17957 bp, 16 predicted proteins | sample GuaBasSediGuay16_FD_121797 | JGI IMG/M metagenome (GOLD analysis project Ga0180301, IMG submission 121797) | Subseafloor sediment microbial communities from Guaymas Basin, Gulf of California, Mexico - Guay16, Core 4569-2, 12-15 cm | ecosystem: Environmental > Aquatic > Marine > Hydrothermal... | reverse complement strand
TTTACCCCGCCCGCAGAAAGCCACGGCTTTAGCCGTGGATGAATGCGGTTAAGGGCGGGCGGGATGTCGTACCACTAAGTCCCGCCGATTGCGAAGCAATTCGGCGAGACTAAGTGGTGCCACAGGCTTGCCCGTGGGGCTCCACTGCAACTGAAGGGAGGGCTTATCAGCTCCGACATGCGAAAAAGAGAAAGGGGAAAGCTATGCTGGTGGAGAACTGGATGAGTAAAACGGTTGTGACCGTGGGCCAAAACGAATCTTTGCTGGATGCGATGAGACTCCTAGAGCAAAAAGCTGTCTCCATGCTTCCAGTTCTGGAGGGAGAGGAGGTGGTGGGGATTGTGACCGACAGAGATGTAAAAAGGGCATTGTTTTCGGATGTGGCCAGGCCGGACATACCCGAACTTCTTTTTTCCATGTCTAGAGTCAAGGTAAGGGAGTTTATGAGCAGGAACCCTATCACTGTACCCTTTGATTTCACAGTGGAAGAGACAGCAGAAATTTTGTTGCATAATAAGATCTCTGGAGCACCTGTCCTTGACCACGATGGGAAAATTGTTGGCATAATAACCCAGACGGACATTTTCAGGGCCCTGATTTCCATGACCGGCGTTGGGAAGAGGGGAATCCAGTTCGCCTTTCAGCTTGAAGATCGCCCTGGTTCAATCAGGGAGGTGTGTGACGTCATAAGAAAATATGGGGGAAGGATGGTGAGCATCCTGAGTACTTACGAAGGGATCCAGGATGGATACCGCAAGGTCTATATACGCAGTTGCGACATCAACAAAGCCAAGCTTTCAGACATTAAGGCAGAACTTAAGGCAAGGGCAAAGGTGTTTTATATGGTTGATCACGGAGATAATCGAAGAGAAATTTATGAATGACGACTACCGGAAGTCTATTTCGGGAAAATGCAGGAAAAAACAGGTTCAAAACTTCTTGTTTATGTTCCTGAAAGACGGGATACAGCCATTCGTCGGGTTTGAAATTAAGCGTCTTGATCCCTGAGTTGCTCAGGGACAACATGGCACCGGGAAAGCAGCCTGTTTTTGCATTTAGATAGCAAAAGAACAGCGGGGAACGGATGAAGCATCACAGCCACCGTATTTGGTAACTTCGTTTTCCTTGCTTGGAGCAATCAACAAAAGGAGGGACACGATGACAAAAAAAGAAGTAGGTAAAGTCGAATCTGTTTATACAGAAAAAAGGGTCTTTAACCCACCTAGCGATTTTGTAAAAAAAGCTCACCTCAAGAGCCTTGAAGGATACCAGAAGCTCTATAAAAGGTCCATAGAGGAGCCTGAGGATTTCTATTCCGAGATGGCGAGGGAATACCTTGACTGGTTCGAAGAATGGAAGGGGCCAGTTGAAGAGTACAGTTTCAGAGATGATATTTATCTTCGATATTTTGTTGGCGGCAAACTGAACGCGGCATACAATTGTCTTGATCGGCACCTTAAGACCTGGAAGAAAACCAAGGCGGCTCTCATATGGCAAGGGGAGCCGCTGGACGAGACCAGGACTTACACTTACCAGCAACTCCACCGTGAAGTGTGCAAGTTCGCCAATGTCCTGAAGAAACTCGGGGTGAAAAAGGGCGATCGGGTATCCATCTACTTGCCCATGATACCGGAGCTCCCCGTTGCCATGATGGCTTGCGCAAGGATCGGCGCAATTCACAGCGTGGTATTCGGAGGCTTCAGTCCGGATGCTCTGAAGGATAGGATCCTTGACTGCAAGGCCAAGATCCTCATTACCTCCAACTACGGGTACCGCTCGGGGCGGATATTGAAGAGCAAGAAAAATGCGGATGCCGCCTTGAGGTCCTGTCCTGATGTTAAGACATGTATCGTGGTCAAGCGGATAGATCAGGAGACCGACATGCTCGACGGCCGGGACCACTGGTGGCACGAATTAATGAAAGAGGCCTCTGCAATCTGCGACGCCAAACCCATGGATTCGGAGGATCCGCTGTTCATATTGTATACCAGCGGCAGCACGGGAAAGCCAAAAGGGGTTCTTCATACCACGGCAGGATACCTTCTTTATACCGCGATGACCCTAAAATACTGCTTTGATGTCAAGGACGAGGATGTCTGGTGGTGCACGGCCGACATTGGCTGGGTCACGGGTCACAGCTACATTGTTTATGCCCCTCTGGCATTGGGGGCCACATCTCTTATGTTTGAGGGCGTTCCAAATTATCCCGAACCCGACCGGTTCTGGGAAGTGGTGGAAAAATACGGCGTTAATATATTCTACACAGCACCCACCGCCATACGGGCAATGATGAGGAACGGGGATGACTGGCCAAGCAAAAGGGATCTGAGCAGCCTGCGGTTACTTGGGACTGTGGGCGAGCCCATAAATCCGGAGGCCTGGATGTGGTACTATAAGGTCATCGGCAAAGAGCGATGCCCGATAGTGGATACCTGGTGGCAGACAGAGACAGGCGGCTTCGTGATCACTCCCATTCCCGGGGCCATGCCCATGAAACCAGGATCGGCCGCATTTCCTTTCTTCGGAATAGATCCTGTGATAGTCAGGGAAGACGGGACAGAGGCGGAAATAAACGAAGGGGGATATTTGTGTATCAGAAAACCCTGGCCCGGTTTCATGCGGACGGTTTATGGCGACCCGGAACGATTCAAGACACAGTATTTCAGCCAGTATCCGGGTCTCTATTTCACAGGCGACGGTGCCAGAAAGGATGAAGACGGTTACTATTTCTTAATGGGACGCGTGGACGACGTCATTAACGTCTCGGGACATCGCATGGGTACGGCTGAAGTTGAAAGCGCGCTCGTGGCCCATGAAGCTGTGGCCGAAGCGGCAGTGGTGGGATTTCCCCACGATGTTAAAGGACAGGGCATATATGCCTTTGTGACCCTGAAGGAGGGCTTTGAGCCTACAGATGCGCTCAAGAAGGGACTGATTCAGCATGTCAGAAAGGAGATCGGTCCCATCGCAAGTCCTGACAAGCTCCATTTTGCCGACGCACTGCCCAAGACACGGAGCGGAAAAATCATGCGGAGGATTCTTAAGAGGATCGCCGAAGGGCAAATCGATCAGCTGGGGGATACATCAACCCTGGCCAATCCGGATGTGGTTGATAGGCTCGTTGCGGGAAGGCAGTAATGCCTGAGGACCTTAAGCGAGATTCCCACTGGAATCGCACCGGCAGGAAAACCTGCCAGCAAGCACTTAGTTATATGTCCGATAAGGTGAGAGCAAAAAGCATCGCACCTGGCAAGGGGACATGGCCCTAAGGAGAGATCTTTGCCATAATTTGAGATTAGCGGGATTTTGACGGTACGGGTAAAGGGAGGAACAAATGAGTAAGGAATCCACACTAGCGAACCCTGCGCCGGTTGGGCTTATGGGCTTTGGGATGACTACCGTGCTGCTGAACATCCACAACGCCGGTATTTACCCGCTTGACACGATGATTCTTGCGGTTGGCATATTTTATGGCGGGATTGCCCAGTTCATCGCAGGGATCATGGAATTCAGAAAGGGAAATACCTTTGGTATGACAGCCTTTATGTCTTTTGGCTCTTTCTGGCTGACCCTCGTTTTTCTCCTGGTTCTACCAAGAATGGGGTGGTGGGAGGTGGGCCAGAGCAGCGTCTCATTCAGTTTGTATCTGTTTATGTGGGGGCTTTTCACTCTTGGCATGTTTATCGGCACCCTAAAGCTGAGCCGGGCGCTTCAGACAATCTTTGGATCTTTGGTCATCCTTTTCTGGCTGCTTGCGTTTCATCATATAACCGGCAGCAGATCAGTCGGTATAATTGCAGGATGGGAGGGAATCTTTTGCGGATTGTCCGCGATTTACACCTCCATAGCCGAGGTTCTAAACGAAGTATACGGGAAGGTGATACTTCCCGTTGGCCGGTAAATTGAAAAGGGCCTCTGGAGTCCTCCTTGAGGGCCCCTTTTCCTGGACTCACAAGGGGATCATGAGCGAGGAAAAAATAGAAGTCCTCTTCATTGCCAAACTAGGTATTGCACTGACATATTCCTTCGGAAATCTGATGTCCGTTGAGGCGGATCCCAAACACATTGAAGAGCTTCTCAATAATCTCATCACTAATGCCATTAACTATTCTCCAAGGGGGGGCGCGTAGGGATTACAGCGGAAGGTATGGGTGAGAAGCCCAGAGGTGTGTCACCTTTTCAGATCCACTATGTTGGAAGCAAACTTGAGGGTATCCGAGATGTCGCCGCGGAGGAACCGAAATGATCATTCCAGCTTTTAAGAATCTAAGAATCCGTGCAAAGCTTGTTGTTGTGACCCTTTTCCTTATCCTGGTTCCCCTTCTTTTCATTGCCTGCGTTTCCGTATACCATTTTGGAAGAGCCCTCAGGAGCGCCGCCGAGGAAGACCTTGAACACCTGGTTAGAAACATATATTCCATGTGCAAGGTCCAGCAGGAGGCACTTGAAAGCAAGTCGGTCTACGACTTGAACGTTGCACGGGGTGTCCTATACCGGAGCGGTCGGGACATTTCCATAGTATCGGAGGAGCAAGTCCATTTTAATGCCGTTAACCAGTTTAGCAAAGAGATCTTCCCGGTCACAGTGCCGCTGTGGAGGGTCGGCAATTTTCGCTTGACCAGGGACAACCGGTTCGTCGATGAGGTCGAGCAGCTCGTGGGAGGAACCTGTACCATTTTCCAGAGAATCAAAGGAGATCATCTGCTGCGGATCTCTACCAACGTCCGCAGGGAGGACGGCAAAAGAGTCATTGGAACATTCATCCCTTCCAGCAGCCCTGTTGCAAAGGCTATTTTAGCGGGGCATTCTTACAGGGGCAGGGCCTACGAAATGAATTGCTGGTATATTGTGGCCTGCGAACCAATTATCGGGAAACAGGGAGGTGTCATTGGTGCTCTTTGTGTTGGTTTCAAAGAAAAGAGCGGCTCAGCCTTTAAGCATGAGATAAAGGCCGTAAAAGTGGGCAGGACCGGCTATGTTTACGTTATGGATAGCAGGGGAGTGCTCAAAATCCATCCGGCCGCGGAAGGGGAAAATATCATCGACTCTAAAGATTCCTCCGGATTCGAATACATCAGTGCCATAATCAAAGATGCTCTATCCCATGAGAAGGGGTACGTAGGGACCATGCGTTACCCGTGGATCAATCCTGAACTGGGGGAGAAGAAGCCCAGACAGAAGCTGCTCAAGTATGCCTATTTCAAGCCCTGGGACTGGATCATTGCAGCAGGCAGCTATGAGGATGAAATTTACCAATCCCTACACTCCACGGAGCGTTTTATCCTTTTTACCGTGCTTATAGCCCTGGGTTTTGGGGTTTTCCTCACCTTTGCCCTGTCTGAGGTTCTTACAGGACCGATCAGTGAACTCACGGAGGTAACCACCAAGATGGCGGGTGGAGACCTTTCCCAGAGGGTCAAGGTGCGCGGGGCTGACGAGATCGGGGTCCTGGGAACATCTTTTAACCGGATGGTCGCACAGATTCAGGGTTATACCTCGAACCTGGAAAAGATAGTGGAGGCGAGGACCCGGGAACTCAAGGAATCCAGAGAGAAATACAGGGACACCTCCCGGTTCCTGAACAGCATCCTGGACAGTGCCACGGAATACGGAATTATTGCCCTTGATTTTTACGGAAACATTATAGAGTTCAACAAGGGGGCTGAGAAACTCTTCGGCTGGAAAAAAGAAGAGCTCATTAACAGGGAGAATATTGGGATCACCATGCTGCCCGCAGACCGCGAAAAAGGCATCCAGGAGCGGATGTCAAGGCGCACGAGGAAAGAAGGCGTCTGGGAAATGGAGATGAATCGACTCAGAAAGAATGGGGAATTCTTCCCCGCCCTTTCTTCTGCCACATCAATGAAGGATCCTTCAGGAAAGACAGTAGGCTTTGTAGAAATCATTCGCGACCTGACTGTGAGAAAAGGCCTCGAGAGAGAGCTCAAGGAGACAAAAGATTTTCTTGAGAATATCATGGAAAGTTCCGTTGACGGGATCCTCACCACCGACCTGAAGGGTAAAGTGACCTATTCGAATCGCGCAATGGAAGAGATGCTCAAGTACTCCAGGGAAGAGGTGCTGGGCACACATATCTCTCGTTTCTACATAAGAGGCATCCAGGAAGCCAGGGAAATCATGGCCCTCCTGCGCTCGGTTGAGAGAGCCGAAAATTACGAGATGGAGGTGAAAAGAAAGGATGGAACGGCGCTTACCATCCTTACATCGCTTTTTCTACTGCGAAATGAACAAGGCCGGGTAATAGGCACGGCAGGTATCTTCAAAGACATAACGGAAGAGAAGCGTTTGGAGGCTAAACTGAAAGAAATAGAGGTCCAGCTCGTTCAGGTCTCCAAGATGAGGGCGCTTGGAGACCTTATCGCGGGCGTTGCCCACGAAATAAACAATCCCCTTATGGCCTCAAAGACGATTCTTCATGTGATATCCCGCGGCCTTTCCGAGAGTTCCCCTGAACGAGAACATCTTAACCTGATACGGAAATGTCAGGATAGGATCGAGAAGATTGTTGAACATCTCAGGCAGTTTTCCAGGCAAGCAAAGCCCGAATTCAAGAAGCTTGACATCAACGAGCCAATTGAAAACGCCTTGATGATTACGGAGCAACAACTGCTGGATCATGGAATCAAAATTACCAGAGATCTGACCATGGACCTGCCTTTGGTGTTCGGCGATGCCAATCAGCTGGAACAGGTCTTCCTGAACGTTATTTCCAACGCCAGAGACGGCATGGACGCGTCCAAAGGAGCCAAGGTCTTGACCATTCGTACATATCTGGATCAAGGTGCGGGCTCTCCGTTGGTGGTCGTGTCCATAAGTGATACCGGTATCGGCATCCCGCGGGAAAACCTGGACAAGGTGATGGAGCCTTTCTTCACAACCAAGTCAGTGGGCAAAGGTACGGGACTCGGGCTTTCCATCTGTTTCGGCATCATAGAGGCTCATGGCGGGAGGATTGAAATAAAGAGCCAACCTGCTGAAGGAACCGAGGTAAGAATATTCCTACCCGTTAAAAAAACAGGAAAGGAGAAACAAAATGGCTAAAAGAGTGCTTATTGTAGATGATGACGAAATGGTCCGAATTGCACTTGTAGAACTTCTCAAACCTGAGGGCTATGAGGTCCGCACTGTTTCCGGAGGCTATGAAGCATTGGAAAATCTTAACCAAAATGACTATGATCTCCTGGTGCTGGATATCATTATGCCGAACATGGATGGCATTGAACTGTGCAAGAAAATAAGAGAAAAGCCAAAATACAAGAAAACCCCCATTGTTTTCTTGACAGCCAAGAGCAGTGAGGAGGCCAAGGTCGCCGGGGTAAATGCAGGGGCAAACCTTTTCTTGTCCAAACCCATATCACCCGAAAAGCTCCTCAATATCCTATCCGATGCCCTTGGCTGAACCCACTTGATTATGGTTAGGTACCTGCAATGGCCCGATATATTCCGTCAAGGACACTACCCTTATCCAGCAGCTTTGTAAAGCGGGGAACCTTGGCCTCGTCTTTGACGGAAGGTGGGAGATCCCTTAAGGGTGGCCCAAAGCACAGAACTTGTCATATCGTGAGGCTTTTCATAAGCTTTATACATATTGTAAAAAAGGCTGACACCTCCTTTCAATAACAAATATCCCAAGCCTTGCCCCGCAATCCATAAAGCCCGTAATACCAGATAGTTAAGTTGTATTTATAACTTTTGCCTTTTTGGCACACACTTTGCTGTTTTCAATGGGGCGAAAGGAAAAATCGCCAGGCAGCATATACTCTTCAAAGGGAGAAGGAACGTTTAATGATTTTGGAGAGGAAGAGGTGCACCTTGGTCTGTAATTTCAAAACAGCGACTTACCGAAACGATGACTATTTGCATATGAAAGGAGAAGAGCCATGTTAGTCAAGAACTGGATGAGTAGTAAGGTTATTACGGTTGATGCGGAGGATTTTATGCAGAAAGCTATCCGGCTTCTTAAAGAAAACGACATCCGCAGGCTACCTGTCATGAAAAAGGATCAATTAGTGGGAATCGTAACTGACCGTGATTTGAAAAGGGCTTCGGCCTCTGATGCTACGGCCTTAGAGATTCATGAGCTCTTGTATTTAATTGAAAATATTAAGGTCAGCGAGGTCATGAGCAAGGATCCGATCAGTGTACCCCCGGATTTTACGATAGAGGAGACAGCCGAGGTCCTCTTAAATAATAAGATTTCTGGAGTACCGGTTATTAACCACGATGGGAAAATTGTCGGCATAATAACCCAGACAGACCTTTTCAGGGCCCTGATTTCCTTGACTGGCATTGGAAAGAGGGGGATTCAGTTCGCCTTCCAGCTTGAAGATCGCCCCGGCTCGATCAAGGAGGTGGCGGATATCATAAGGAAATACGGCGGACGGATGGTAAGCATATTGAGTACCTATGAAGGAGTACCTGCGGGAGAGCGAAAAGTCTATATCCGCATGTATGATATCGACAGGACACTGCTGCCGAAATTGAAGGAGGAACTGAGAAAAGAGGCCAAGGTGCTCTACATGGTCGACCACAGGGAAAACCGAAGAGAGCTTTATTGATTTTTTGATTCTTGCAAAGGGGGCATGCCATGTATGCATTGCAGTTCTACCAGGTAAGAGACGTTATGCGGGCCGCTCCCACAACGGTTCGCCCGGAGGAAAGCCTGGCTTTTGTGGAAGGCATCTTTGAAAGATACAATTTTAACGGGATCCCGGTCACAGACAAGAGCGGTCATCTGCTTGGGATGATTACAAAACTTGACCTGCTGAAGGCGTTTGACTTTGGGGAAAAAGGAAGAGTCCCTAAATATAAGGAAATTATGGCCAAGCAGGTATCAGAGTTCATGACCAGTGAAGTGCACACCTTTTCCCCTGAAACCCGCCTAACAGAAGTTCTTCGTAACATGATTGAAACAAGGAACAAGAGCTTTCCGGTAGTTGAAGACAAAATGCTTGTGGGGATAATAGCGAGGGAAGATGTTATTCGTGCAATAAAAAAGGCAGGCAGGGGAAGGCTGCCTGCCGTCATAGACTCTAGCTCAGGTAAAGGGTTTGTGAAATTCTCGAAGACAGGGGCGGAAAAAAGGAGAAAGCGGCTTTTAGAGAATTGTCGTCATAGATTGCAGTGCGTGTAAACCTTCGTTTCCGGAAAGTGACTTTCTTAAGGGGGTGATTCCAGCAGCTAGAAAGGAAGTTGCGGAAACGGTAAAGGAATTGGTTTTTGTCGATGGAGAAAGAATTCACGATTCTCATAGCGGATAGAAATCCCCATATAAGGGAATTCTTGGCACGTGAGATGAGGGCTATCGGCTACCGGGTGCTGTTAGCAAGGACAGGTAAGGAAGTGCTGCAGATAGCTTACAGCAACCAGCCTCTTGACCTTGTTATACTTGACCCGGACCTGCCGGATCAAGATGGACGGGATACTATCAAGAGCCTTCAAGACCGCATACCCACATTGCCGCTGGTGATACACGGTTTCATATCCGACTATGTTGATAGCTCAAAGGTTGTGAGTACAGGAATTTTCGTTGAGAAGACGGGCAGCAGTATTGAACTGCTGAGTAAATTGGCCTTTGAAGTGCTCAACAAAACCCGCCCGCACAAGCCTAAGAGCGTGAAAGGCAAAACAACAATGCAAGGGGAATCCCCGGATGAATCAAAAAAAAAGGGTGAATAGCCAATACTATCATGCGCTGACCAGAACGATGGTTCTTGTGATCATGCTTGTGTCCTTTGCTCCCATGTTTCTTGTTAGCGGAATTGTCCTGTACCAATTCCGTGCCTCCTATGAAAAAAAAGTATTTGACCACCTGGGAGAACTGGTACAGAAACACGCACAGAATATTGACAGCTTTCTGAAAGAAAAGCTGGCCGATATCCGATTTTTGGCCGAGACCTTCGGGTTTGAAGATTTGAGCGATGAGTCATTCCTCAGGGACAGGCTGGAGACCCTGCAGAGAGACTATGGCCCAGTCTTTGTAGACTTGGGAGTTGTGAATGCCCAGGGCCTGCAGGTAGCCTATGCAGGACCTTTCAAACTCGAAAAGGCTATCTATTACGATGCAGACTGGTTCAAAGAGGCCATGAAGACACGCTATTTCATCAGCGATGTCTTTCTTGGTCTCAGGGGCCTTCCACACTTTGTAGTGGCCGTACGCGATAACTACAAGGGCGAGCATTGGATTTTACGTGCCACCATTGATTTCGTAGCTTTCAATAGTCTTGTGGAAAATATCCATGTGGGTAAAACCGGTTTTGCATTCATTTTGAACACCCGGAACCAGCTGCAGACAAAACCTCGTATAGATATTGAGCCGGAGATCAAGACCTATAACCGTCTCATAAAAGAACCCACATTGGGGAAAGGAGCTGTCCATGTTGTAGAAGCCCGAGATGTGTCCGGCAAGAAAAAAATTTACGTTATCGGTTTTCTCAAGCACAGGGAATGGATGATGGTATTTCAACAGGATTCCTCTGATGCCTTTTCCGACTTGACTCAAACCATGAAGCTCACGGCCCTAATCATCGTGCTGGGTGCACTAGGAATCATGATTACCGCCGTGATCCTGGCAAAGAGGATGGTCGGTCGAATCGCCAAGGTGGACAGTGAAAAGGAGCGAATGAACGAGCAGATCATCCAGGCGGGGAAACTCGTCTCTGTGGGTGAACTAGCGGCGGGCATAGCACATGAAATAAACAATCCTGTTGCCATCATGGTTGAAGAGGCTGGGTGGATTGGTGACCTGTTGGAAGAAGAGGAATTCAAGAGCGGCTCTAACCTGGATGAGTTCAAAAGGGCCGTCAATCAGATCAAAACACAGGGCAGACGATGTAAGGAGATTACTCACAAGCTTCTTAGTTTCGCAAGAAAGACAGATCCAAGAATCCAGAATGTCCAGCTTAATGACCTTATTGGCGAACTTGTCGAACTTTCCGCCCAGCGAGCCAGGTATGCAAGGGTGACCATCAATACCCGCCTCGAACAAAACCTACCATATGTGAAAGGTTCCCAATCCGAGCTGCAGCAGGTCTTTCTCAATTTGATCAACAATGCCCTTGATGCCATGGAAAAAGAGGGTGGCGCCCTGCTCATCCAAACCAACCGGCAAGGCGACCACGTAGTGATAGAATTATCGGATACAGGGCCTGGAATTCCGGAGGCGAATCTGAAAAGAATATTCGATCCATTCTTCACCACGAAGCCCGTTGGAAAAGGCACCGGCCTGGGGCTTTCCATTTGCTATGGAATCATCAAAAAGATGGGCGGAGAAATCAGGGTCGCGAGCAGCCTTGGAAAAGGTACCACCTTTACGGTGATTCTTCCGACCGAGGTAAGTCCTCCTCAGGGAAGAAAGGCATGAGCTATAGGAGTACATTGTTGTCAAGGAGTCCGAATATGCATAAGCAAAAGAACCGATTCGATGAGCCGCTAAAGCTTCTCCTCGTGGATGATGAAAAGGGTTTTGTGGAGATCATGTCCAAGAGGCTATCTAAGAGAAATATACAGGTGACGAAGGCCCTTAGTGGCATAGAGGGAATTCAAGCCCTCAGAGGCGAAGATTTTGATGTGGCGGTACTTGATCTCAAGATGGAGGATATGGACGGCCTTGAGGTCCTGAAAATATTCAAAACCATGGTCCCGCAGATGCCTGTGATCATGCTCACGGGTCACGGCTCCGAAGAGGCTGCAAGGGAGGGAATCAGATTGGGTGCCTTTGACTATCTCACAAAGCCGTGTGAATTGGAACAGTTGATCCAAAAGATCTATGAGACCGTGGGAGCACGGAGGTGATTATCATGAACGGATTCAGGGTCCTTTTTGTGGACGACGAGATCGATTTCCTGGGAACATTGCTCAAGCGGATGAAAAAGCGCGGTGTGGATGTCACAGGCGTGGGTAGCGGTGAAGAGGCCTTGAGTTTTTTGGATACCAATCAAGTGGATGTGGTGGTGCTGGACGTAAGAATGCCCGGGATGGACGGAATTGAGACGTTAAGGGAGATAAAAAAGAGGCATCCATTGGTTGAGGTGATTATGCTCACAGGGCATGCCAACCTAGAAGTGGCCATTGAGGGCATGGAACTGGGGGCCTTTGACTACCTCATGAAGCCCATGGATATCGATGAATTGCTCTACAAGGTAGAGGATGCATACAAGAAGAAAAGCCTGCATGAGCAAAAAATAAGGAAAAAGGGAGGCGTATCGTGAAACCGGGAATGAATCTTTTTTACATGTTAAAGGCGGCATCCGCTGCACATGCCAGGTGGGAGTACGAGACATCAATGAATATCCTGAGAAGCAAGAAAAGGCTTCTGATCCTGGGGCTATTATTCTTGCCCTGTGTGCTTCTTGCCGTGGCAATTGCCTCGGATCAGTTACCTGCAATCCTTGGCGGGCACAAGGCATACAGCCCGGCCTATTCTACCTCAGGGCTGCTCTGGGTATCCACCCTAATAGGTCTTATGGCAGGGCTCATAACCGGGTGTATTGGGGCAGGCGGAGGTTTTATCATAACACCTGCCCTCATGAGCGTAGGCGTAAAGGGAATACTGTCTGTGGGTACAGACCTTTTCCATATCTTTGCCAAGGCCATTATGGGAACCACCATACACAAAAAACTGGGTAATGTTTCCGTTGGACTGGCCATCGCATTTCTTGTGGGCTCCATTGTAGGGGTTAGTTGCGGCGGTGTGCTCAACCGGGCCATCTATGAGATCAGCCCGGTGCTCAGTGATTGCTTCATAACAATTATTTACGTATTCTTGTTGGGCTTTTTAGGTTTTTATGCACTTCTCGATTTTGTTAGAAACCGTAAAGCGGGTGCCCATGTGGGTGCTCATACTGGAGAAAGCCCAAGGGGAGAGGAGGCTGCAAGCGGCAAAAAAGGGCTCCCTGCAAGGCTGCAGTCCATCAACATCCCGCCCTCCATAACATTTGACAGGGACCTGGTGCCAGGTGGCAAGAGGATTTCCGCCTGGTTTGTGGCGCTTTGCGGATTCTTTGTGGGATTGGTGGCTGCCATAATGGGAGTGGGCGGCGGATTTCTCACTTTCCCCATGTTCGTCTATATCCTTGGCGTTTCTTCATTCACCACAGTGGGCACGGACATTTTGCAGATCATCTTTACTGCAGGGTATGCCTCCATAGGCCAGTATGCCATCTATGGCTTCATATTTTACTCCCTGGCCATGGGCCTGCTGATAGGATCCCTTATCGGAATCCAAGTAGGGGCGCTGGTCACGAAAGTCGTCAAGGGCATCTACATCCGCGGTTTCTATGCCACTGCTATTCTGGCCGGGTTCTTAAACCGTCTTTTTGCGTTGCCTGGCAAACTGGCAGAAATGCGGGTAATCAGCATCTCCAAGTCCCTCAGCCATACCTTGGACGGGGTAGGGATATGGGTCTTTTTTATCGTCATAGGTATTTTTGGCATATGGGTGATTTCCACGTTTATAAAAAACATGAGACGGCTAGGGGGGTATAAGCTATGTTGATACGGGACAAAAAACACTTTACCATCGGATTTATTATGCTGATCGTATTTGTTATACTACTAATAGTGATGTCTACGCCTATCTTTAAGGGCAAAAATGCGTTTCAGGTGGCAGACAACCTTTTCAACTCCATTGCCAAGGCCTCAAGCTACAGGATGCCTCAACTGGAAAGAGAGGCGCACAAGTTGAATGGGACGGGGATTAACTGGATTATTGAGTCTGACAGGATCTTCGAGCCGGCCCTCACAAAAAGGATTCTTACCACCGCCGGCATAGAGCTATCAGCGGATGGAGAGAAAATCAGGGTCAGGGGCGATTTGGGGATAATTGCTGCTGCAGCACTAAAGGATGCGAAGGTCATGTATTTTGACCGAGAACAAGACATTGCGGTTAAATATGACGCTTCGGGTAAAAAGGCGTTGTTTGCATGGTGGAAGCTCCTGAAGGAGGGAAAAGAGATCCTCAAGAGGGAAAAAAAGGTAGGCCAGGCCTCGTTTCTGGATGATGTCATGAAAAAGGGCCTGGAAGTGGGTTATAATTTCTATGGGATTGCGTCTGAGAAGGCATCTGCAAAGGCAGGAATTTTGGCATTTTCATTGGTATTTTATGTTTTGTACACCATCTGGTGGGGCTTTTCCATATTCTTTCTCTTCGAAGGTTTCGGCCTAGCCATGGAGGCAGGAGAAAAGAAAGAGATTTAGTTAATGAAGATTGGGGAATGGATAAAGAGCCTTTTCAACAGGAAGGAATTTTGCAAAGGGTTGCCGGACCCCGATGATATAGAAGCGCTCCGGAATGCCTTCAAGGCCCGTTACCACAGCTTCAAACTGCTTTTGAACGCCAATAATGAGGCCCTGGAGATAATGACTGAACTGGAGGAGGCCTTGCAAGGCCCCCGTCCCTTTGGAATGAGTTTTGTTAGATCGCGGATAACCGCCGTCTCCACGAATGTCTTCAAGGTCATCAAACATCTGGATGAACTGACCCCTCATAAATACGAAGCGCTGTTCAATGGCTTCAGGGAGATCCAGGAAAGGATTCATGCCTTCATAGGGCAATGGTCCCCCCCAAAGGAAGGGCCTCTGGTGCTTTCACTGGGGGACGTGGCCGCAGATATGGTGGATCTGGTGGGACCAAAGGCCGCAAGTCTTGGAGAAATAAGAAAAAATTTGAGAGTCGCAATCCCGGATGGATTTGTTGTGACCGCGTCTGGCTATTACCTGTTTATGTCACATAACGATCTGGAGGCCGAAATTCAGAGGCGTATCCAGGCAGCGGGGGCCCAAACTATTGACCAGCTCTACTCCCTGAGTGCCTCAATCCAACAGCTCATCATTAGGGCGCCTCTTCCGCCGGGGCTTGAGGCTGAAATCCGGAGGTGTCATTCGCTCCTGGAAGCAAAAGAGGGCAAAGGCGTATGCGTAGCCATGCGCAGCAGTGCCACAGCGGAGGACATGCCGGGAGTTTCTTTTGCAGGACAATATCGTTCGGAGCTTAACGTGAGTGCTGAGAACATCTTCGAGGCATACAAGGAGGTGGTTGCGAGCAAGTACAGTCTTCAAGCCATGACTTACAGGCTTAACCGGGGAATACGTGACGAAGATGTGGCAATGTGTGTGGTATGTATGCCTATGGTGAACCCTGTTGCGGGGGGGGTGATGTATTCCAGAAGCCCTGCAGGAGAAAATACAGTCCTGATTAATTCCGTTTGGGGACTTCCAAAGGCAGTAGTGGACGGGTCAACCCCATCGGATCTCTTTATCATTTGTAGGGATGAGCCCAAGAAGATCCTCCACAAGGAAATCGCTCTAAAAAGCCACAAATTTGTGCCTCAGCCCCAGGAGGGTATTCTAAGGATGGAACTGGCCGAGGACGAGGCGCGTAACCCATCTCTGAGCGAAAAGCAGGCCCTGGAGCTTGCTGGAGTCGCCCTTCGGCTTGAGGGGTACCACGGAACTCCACAGGACATAGAGTGGGCCATTAACACGAAGGGCTCCATCATCTTGCTACAGTGCAGACCTCTTCAGCAGGTGAATCTCGGAAAGGAGAAAGAGAGAGCGGCGGAAGGAAAACAGGCTTCAGCTCCAATAATCCTGAAAGGTGGAGCGACAGCAAGCCCGGGTGCCGCGGCAGGGCCGGTCTTCCAGGTGAAAAGGAACATGGATATGCTTCAATTCCCTGAGGGAGCCGTGCTTGTAGTAGCCCAGGCCCTGCCCGCCTGGGCTACTCTCCTTAGTCGAGCCGCAGCGGTGGTCACAGAACAGGGGGGGGTTACCGGTCACCTTGCTACAGTGTCAAGGGAGTTTGGCGTGCCTGCCCTTTTTGGCGTAAGCAATGCCATGGAAGCACTCAAAAACGGGGACATGGTCACGGTGGATGCGGGCAAGCGGAGGGTCTTCAAAGGCTTGGTGAAAGAACTGATTAAAAGCCGGGAGCAGCCTTCAAAGATAATGGAAGGAACCCCAATTTATGAGTGCCTCAAGAATGCCGCCCAGTTCATTACCCCTTTGAACCTCCTTGATCCGGATGCGCCAGAATTTAATCCCACCTATTGCAGGACCTTTCACGACATAACCCGCTTTTGTCATGAAAAGGCCGTAATTGAGATGTTTCGCTTCGGCAGGGACTATGATTTTCCTGAGCGCTCCGCCAAGCAGCTCTACTGTGAAGTGCCCATGCAGTTCTGGGTTATCAACCTGGACGATGGCTTCAAAGAGGAGGTCACCGACCGGTGGATCCGGCTAGAAAATATCTGTTCTATTCCCATGCTGGCCCTATGGCAGGGAATGACGGCCGTCCCATGGGAGGGGCCGCCACGCGTGGATTCACGTGGTTTCATATCCGTGCTTTTTGAGGCTACCGCGAACCCGGCGCTTGATCCCGCAACACGCACCTCATACGGGGCGCGCAATTACTTCATGATTTCAAGGAATTTCTGCAGCGTTCAATCCAGGTTCGGTTTCCATTTCTCCATCGTTGAAGCGCTTGTGGGCGAGAGGGCTGTTGAAAACTATATCAGCTTCCAGTTTAAGGGAGGTGCTGCAGGACTAAAACGCAGGATTTTTCGAGCACAATTAATATCAGAAATCCTTGAGCAGTATGGTTTCCGAACCGAACTTAGACAGGACGCTGCATTCGCGAGACTTGAAGGGCGCGAGCAGCCCTTCATGGAGGAACGCCTTCGCGTCCTCGGCTACCTTATAATTCATACCCGGCAACTGGATATGATCATGTCAAACGGCGCGGCCATGAATCACCAGCATCAGAGGATTCTAAAAGACCTTCGCGGCATTGTTGTCTCGAACAGTCCCTCCTTTACAACCTGTAAAAAAACTTGACATCCCCAAGATTTTGCCCAGCAAAACAAGGCCAGACAGCGGCTAATATCACCTTTCATTTCAATCGCTTAACCTGGAAGTTCCCTTCCGCTTCGCCTGGCACGCTCCTTGCGAATACTAAATGCAGTTATTTTCCTGTCCTATCCGCTCCTAAGAAAACATTACAACACCTGGTCCCGGAGATAGGCAGAGGGAAAATTTATTGAAAGCACGAACGGCGCCCACTTCTGTCAGGGAACCGTTCCAGGTATTTCAAGGAGGAATTCATGGCGCATGATTTCATTGCTGAGCCTGGCCGGGAAGCAAGCAGCTTCTTCGCTGGCAGGCCAGGATTTAAGCCCATCCTGATTTTGATCGCCGCGGTTTTTATTGCGGGCCTTATCATCACACCACCTCCGCAGGGCATGGTGAACCTGGTAAGCCAGATCCATCCTCCGGGATACAAACTGGGAGCCAAGTGCAACACCATAGCCGAGACGGTCAACAAAAAGCTCCGTCCGGAGGGGCCACCGCTCACGGAAGGAGAGGTCGCCCAAATGGCCAAGCTCATGGTAGGTATCCTCTTGGTGGCGGCCTTTATGTGGGGGACAGAGGCCCTGCCCCTGGGAGCCACGGATATCCTCATAGGGGTATTGATGTATCTTTTCTGTATCCTTCCGCCCAACGATCTTGCCAAGGCCTACATGAAAGATGCGGTGTTTTTTATCTTCGGCATCCTGGCGGTCGCCGTGGGCGTGGCAAAGACCGGTCTTGACAAGCGTATCGGGCTTATACTTCTAAGCCGGATCAAAAGCGCCCGGGCCTTTGCATTTATATTTTTGCCGTCCCTTGCCGTCTGCGCCGGTTTTCTCTCCGAGCATGCCCTGGTGGCACTCCTTGTTCCGGTCCTGATGGGTGTGTATAAGGTCAGCTGCAAGATGTACGGCGTGGAAAAGGACAAGGCCCTGGCTGTATTTCTTTTACTGGGGCTGTGCTTTGCCGCTAACCACGGCGGTCCGGGCTCTCCTGCCGCGGGCGGCCGAAATGCCATTATGGTGGGCTATTTGATGGAATACGGACGGCCCATAAGTTTTTCCGAATGGCTAAAATTCGGAATGCCCTTT
>Ga0180301_10001575_pt1 | contig 17958 bp, 17 predicted proteins | sample GuaBasSediGuay16_FD_121797 | JGI IMG/M metagenome (GOLD analysis project Ga0180301, IMG submission 121797) | Subseafloor sediment microbial communities from Guaymas Basin, Gulf of California, Mexico - Guay16, Core 4569-2, 12-15 cm | ecosystem: Environmental > Aquatic > Marine > Hydrothermal... | reverse complement strand
CGCTGAACATTGTGTGTGCAAGTTGATTCAATTGCTCATCCAGTGTGCCGCGGTCCTCTTCGTAGATTTTCCCTTCAATATAGATAAAGAACTCGTCGCTCTGGAAACAGTGAGTTGGATAACATTGATACTTGGTACAACTCAGGATGAATACTTTATCTTCAAAAAGAACATGATTTTCATATTCATCGCTGTGAATAACGGCATCCAAGGACTGAAAGTACCGGGATTTTTCCCCGGCGATGTCCCCCGTAAGGTAACACAAAAAATTCATACCTGGCATTTTTGTTTATCCTGCAATCAATTCGGTCTCTGATAATCTGCCTGCCCCGGCACACGGGGTTTTTGGGGACGACCTAATCGATATCGGAATATACGGCCATGGACTTTGAAAGTCAAGCTACTGTCGAAACACACATTGTCTTTTTACTCAGTTTGTGGTAAACTTTGCCGGTTAAGTTTTTCTTTTGAAGGAGCCTGGAAGGTTATAATGGCAAAGACATTGGCTTATAAGATACTTGAGAAGCATTTGGTTGCCGGTAAGCTTGTCGCGGGTGAGCCGATCGGGATTCGGATTGATCAGACGCTTACACAGGATGCTACGGGTACGACTGCGTTTTTGCTGTTCGAATCGATGGGTGTGCGGCGTGTAAAAACGGAGCTTTCGGTCAGTTACGTTGACCATAATATGAGCCAGTTCGGCCCGGAGAACCACAACGACCATTTGTATCTTCAGACGGCAGCGACAAAAACCGGGGCCTGGCATTCGCGGCCCGGCAATGGTATATGTCATCAGGTTCATCTGGAACGGTTCGCAAGGCCCGGCGCGACGCTGCTCGGCAGCGATTCGCATACCCCCACATGCGGTGGTATGGGTATGCTTGCTATCGGCGCCGGCGGAATGGATGTGGCGGCGGCGATGGCGGGAGGCGCATTTTGCCTTACCTGCCCGAAAGTTTTGGGAGTGGAGCTTAAAGGCAAACTAAAAGACTGGGTGGCAGGCAAAGATGTGATTTTCAAGTTGCTCAGTATCCTTACAACGAAGGGCAACGTCGGCTGGGTCGTGGAGTATTTCGGCGAAGGGGCAGCGAGTTTGAGCGTGCCGCAGCGGGCAACCATAACCAATATGGGGGCGGAGCTTGGTGTTACAACGAGTATATTCGCCGGCGATGAACAAACAAGACGGTTTCTCAGTGCGCAGGGACGCGAAGATGTTTACGAGTATCTGGCCGCGGATGAAGGCGCCGAGTACGACCGCGTGATAGAGATTGACCTTTCTGCGCTGGAGCCGATGGCGGCGTGTCCGTCTTCGCCGGATAACATAAGGCCTGTCGGCGAGATAGCCGGGCTGAAGATTGCCCAGGTAGTAATCGGCAGTTGTACGAATTCGAGCTACACAGATTTGATGATGGCAGCAGCGGTGCTCAAGGGCAGGCGAATAGACCCGATGGTGGAACTGGCGGTGGCTCCGGGGAGCAGGGGCGTGCTGAATATGTTAGCGAAGAACGGCGCCCTTGCAGATATTATCTCGGCTGGTGCGAGGATTCTCGAAAGCGGTTGCGGGCCGTGCATCGGGCAGGGCTTCTCGCCGGCTGAGGGCGTGGTGAGCCTGCGAACGTTTAACAGAAACTTCGCCGGCAGAAGCGGTACGCCAAACGACCAGGTGTACCTGGTAAGTCCCCAGACAGCGGTGGCATCGGCGATTATGGGGCAGATAACAGATCCGAGGATGCTAAAGAGCGTGATGGGTATAAAGTATCCGAAGATTGAGCCGCCGGGCCGATTTCTGGTTGACGACAGTATGATAGTTGAGCCTCTTAGCGAGGCCGAGGCCGCCAAGGCCAAAGTGATTCGCGGTTCGACAATCGTAGTGCCCGACAGGCCGCCGCGATTACCCGATAAACTTATCGGCAGAGTCTTGATTAAGTGCGGCGACAAGGTAACAACGGACCATATTATGCCGGCCGGCGCATTCTTGAAGTACCGCTCCAATGTACCGGAATATGCCAGGGTGGTGTTTAACTGCTTCAACGAGCCGGCAAAGGCCACTTTTGCCGAGCGGGCCCTTGCGCTCAAGGCTGAAGGTGTTACCGGTGTGGTAGTCGCGGGCGAAAGTTATGGGCAAGGCTCCAGCAGGGAGCACGCTGCACTTTGTCCGATGTATCTTGGTGTTCGGGCGGTTATTGCAAAAAGCATTGAGCGGATTCACAAGGCGAACCTGATTAATTTTGCTATTGTGCCGGTGGAGTTTGCCGAAGCGAGTGATTATGACCGGATAGGAGCGGATGACGAGATTGAGATTGACAATCTCTTAGTGGCTATTAAGCAGGCCGATGAAGTTACAATCACCAATAAGACGGGCGGTTTTGAATTTGCCGGAAAACTCAAACTTTCCCGTCGCGAAAGAGAGATACTGTTGGCGCCAGGGCTGCTCAACTATATCGGCAGCGGGGCGGGTGGATAATGCCAGGGCGCAAAAAGACAATAGCCGTATTCGGAACGGGCAAGGCACAGCCAGGTGATGAAGTTTTTCAACTTGCTTATGAAGTGGGTAAGACCTTGGCGGAGAAGGGTTTTGTCGTTGCCAACGGCGGATACGCCGGTACGATGTTGGCGGCAGCAAAAGGGGCAAAAGAGGCGGGAGGGGAAATTGTTGGAGTAACATGCTCGGCTTTTGGGCCCGGCGGGGCGAATGAATATGTAACGAATGAGGTTGTAACTGAGTCATTAAACCGACGGTTAGAGAAACTGGTGGAACTTGGCGATGCATACGTAGTATTAGCGGGTGGGACAGGGACGCTGCTTGAATTGGCATACGTGTGGGAGTTTAAGAACAAGGGCTTTTTACCGGCGGACAAACCGATTATAATAGTGGGCCGGTTCTGGAGGCCGTTGACAGAGTTGATTGACCAAATAGACCCGGCGTGCAGCAGGTGCGTAAAAGTCGCCGAGGGAGCGGAGCAGATGGTGGAGTTTTTGTGTGGATTCGTAGATGAAAGTTAAAACAGCAGTTATCCTGACACTGAGTCTGGCCTGGGGCATGGTTTTCGGCGCGGAACAGGATATACAGGTCGAACAGGCAGAGGCCTTTGGGTTTATCATAGAAGGCTTTGTGCTTGATGGTGTAGAAGGCACGGTTACGAGGGACCCTGAAGACAAAGACAGGTGGTTCTTCGCGGCTGATGTTGATATAAGCGACGGCAGGGGCGTTGTCAAGGCGGGCCAAAAGACAGAACTTTTGCCTTCGGGTACTCTTGAGCAAATGACGGCGCTGATTGAGCAGGGCCAAAGCAGTGCCGATGTGAGATTATGGGCAATTGTAACAAGGTACAGCAACAGGTATAGTCTGAACACCGGTGAGGGTGAGGAAGTGTCAGACCATAAAGAGTTCTTCGATAAGAATTTTCTATTTGCGTGGTACTTTATTCCGATGGGTGGTGTTCGCCACCAGCCGGATGAAACCGAGAGTGAGGAAGAAGCTGAGCATGCCCCTGCAACGGATGAGGAGCCGGAAGATTCTATCCTGCCGGCTGATGTGATGGCGATGCTCAAGCCCAAACGGATGGTGAATCTTGCAAAGCTGAAGAAGCTGGATATCGAAGGCGATATGATGTTGGCCGACCGGACGGGATTTGTGGTTTCAGATGAGAAGGGCAGGTCTTTTAAGCTCGACGGCCTCGGCAGAAACGCCGAAGGTGTGTCATTTCGACTTTTGTGGTGTGAGGTTTTGGAGCGGACGGAGGCAAATTTGGCCCGTTCTCCGTATCGGCAAAGATACCGGGCAGCCGGCAGGATAACCAAATACAAGGGCGAATTCTACATGCTGCTGCAGCGGGCGGTAAGAACATATAGTCACGGAAACTTCGCAAGATAAAGGAATTATCTTGAGCGACAATTTCAACCAGATCCTGATTTCACATAAGCAATCAGATTTTGACAAGAGATTGAAGGCGTTGCGTTTCGCGATAGTGCACACAACAAGATTTAAGCTTTATTCAAAGGACCACCAGTCTCTGCGACAGATAATGCAGGATGTTTTTGAAAAAGGGGATGAAGCAGTAGCCGAGTACACATTAAAGTTCGACGGCGTTAAACTGTCCCCGGAACAGTTTCGGGTCGGTGGTAAAGAATTAAAAAAAGCTCACGATAAGATTGATAACAAGCTCTTGCGCACTATTCGTCAGGCAATTGATAATGTAAGAGGATACCAGGGGAAAATCTTCGTCGGCAAAAGCATTTCCGGGAAGGTCAAATATACCCCTATAAACCGAGTTGGGATTTGTATACCGGGTGCATCAGCCCCGCTTCCCTCTACTGTGATAATGACAGCGGTTCCCGCGCAAGTAGCAGGAGTTGAGGAAATTGTTGTAGTCTCTCCGCCGCGAGGCAAAGACACCGTTCATCCTGTAATACTTGCAGTTTGTCATGAACTGGGGATTGAAGAAGTTTATCGCATCGGCGGTGCCCAGGCGGTGGCTGCGCTTGCACAGGGTACTGCTACAATTAAAAAAGTTTATAAAATCGTAGGCCCGGGAAACCAATGGGTTTCAATGGCAAAACGAGAGGTACTCGGATTAGTTGATATTGATTCGGTCGCCGGCCCGAGCGAGGTCTTGATAATAGCCGATGACAGCGCAAATCCCGCATTTCTGGCTGCTGATATGCTTAGCCAAGCCGAACATGCTCCAGGGAGCGCAATCCTGTTTACTGCTTCACAAAAGCTTGCCGAAAAAGTCCTTGGTGAACTTGAAAAACAAGTCGTACAATTAGACCGAGCGGAAGAAACGGACCTCTGCCTGAAAAAATTTGGTGGGATTGTCGTCTTTGAAAATATCGATGGCGCTGTGAAATGTGCAAATGATTTCGCAGCTGAGCACCTGCAGATTCAGTGCGGCGACAAGAGCGGCCGGATAGCTAAAAGAATAGAAAATGCCGGTGCGATATTTATCGGTGAGTATTCGCCGGTGGCGGTTGGCGATTACTGGGCGGGACCGAGCCACACACTGCCGACGGGGATGACGGCGAAATTCTTTAGCGCCCTAAGCGCCAACGATTTCGTCAAGTCCACGAGTATTATCGAATACAGCAAACAGCAGTTGGAAGCAAGTGCCGATGATATTATTCGATTAGCTATGGTCGAGGGCCTCGACGCACACGCAAAAAGCGTGCAAATCCGCTGCAAAAAATAGCTACACACCACAGCCGAACCGCATTTCTCACCGCCGAGGTCGCCGGTTATGACCACGACATCAGGATTAAGAGAGTTTGTCTTTTCGACAACAGGCACGAGGAAGTCACTGCCTACTGAGCCTAAGCGTATGTCGGCTAACTGGACAATATCCATATCGACCGTTGCGGGTATATCAACTGAAGTAGCCTAAAAATGTTATAAAAAACATCAAATAATCGCGTTAATCCTATCTCGAATCTTATACCAGGTCGCAGGCGTCTGCCGGCATCCAGTGTGGGTCTTTGCCTTCCCATTTTACATTACAGCCGATGGGATTGGTCACGGGTGTAGTTATGGGTTTGCCTGCAAGGTGTTCTTCGAGGGCGTTTTCAAGGTCGTTAACCGTCATCTTGCTTGTATCGCGGGGATTATCAACGGCCCGGCCGGTATAGACGAGCTTGCGTTGGTCGTCGAATACATAGAAGTGAGGAGTCCGAAGCGCCCCGTATGCACGGGCGATATCCTGCGTGGCGTCATACAAATACAGCCAGGGGAAATTGTACTCGGCCATGCGCTTGACCATGTTGTCGAAGGAGTCTTCCTCGTAGGTATTGGGGCTGTTGGAGTTGATAGCGACAAAGGTTACACCGCGGGGCGTGAATTTTTCGACGGTCTTGCGGGTCGCTTCGTCCGAGCCTGTCACATACGGGCAGTGGTTGCATGTGAAGAAAATAACCAGCACTTTCGCATCGGCAAAATCGGCCAATGAATAAGTGTTGTCATCGGTGGCAGATAGTGAAAAGTTCGGCGCCTTTTGGCCAATTGCAAGTGTGAAAGCCATAACCATACTCCTTAGAACCAATTTTCGGTTGCTATTATCTACAGGCAGATATTATAAAGGAGGACGGCAGATGAGAAAAGCAAAATTGCGATGAGATTTTAAGTATCGTCGGCCCTGGGCTCGATATACCACAAGCCTGCTTCGGGGGGGGCATGGTTGCCAAGAAAGTTGAGGACATTGCGGGTTTGGTCGAGGGCCTCTTTTGCGGTAATCTTTGATGAGTCCAACAGATTGAACAGGCTCTGAACTTCGCTGAATTGTAAGTTTGGTTCGCCGACGATTTTGAGCACTGCCAGCGCCTCATTGACAGCATTGCGCAGATGTTTTGTAACAGTGTCTAAGGACTCATGCTGCTGCCAGGCTTGGGCGGCCTTTCTGTAAGCAGCCTCGGTCCTGTACCACCTCTTGACTATCTTGGGGATTATCTTGGGGCCGGGCTTGTGCCGGGCGCATTTACGCTCCATTGCCAGGAAGATGTCTGTCTGAGTTACAATCCCGACTAATTGACCTTGGGCAACAACAGGGAGGCGCTTGATGTTTTTGGTCTTCATGATATTGCCGGCATCAAGAACAAACAGGTCGGGTGATATAACCTCCACAGGCGCCGACATTATCTGCGATATCTTCAACTCTTCAGCGGGGATATTGGCTGGCATAACCTTTTTGAGGAGATCAGCTTTAGTGAGTATTCCTATGACTTTGGAATTGTTAACAACTACAATCGAAGAAACATTCTTTTCCGCCATTATCTTTGTGGCCGTTACCAAAGTTTCGTCAGGGCGAATAGTGACGACATCTTCTTGCATCACATCGGCCACCCGCACCCAGAGGCGGGTAGAATTTATCGGGCGATCTCCTGACCGCTCCAGTGTCTCCGTGCGGCTAAAGTTGCCAGATGGGTTCTTGGCTCCCATGAGGTTTTCCTCGGTTTTTAATCGGCCCGTATTGGTGGCGGGCGAGATGTACATTCGCGAAACTATTTGTGCCCAATACCACCGCGGGTTTTCGCCTCCGGGGTTCTATCGGCAAATAAGCACGATAGGTTGACGGCCAATGAGTCTTAGTGGAACCGTGCAGACATTAAATCGGAATCAGCGATAGTCACGAATCGCACAGCAGGTCCTGTAATGTGCGTCCCATAACCAAGAGCCGTCACCGGTGCAGAAATATTGCTGTAAATCGGTTAGGAGACGCGTATAATAGCATCATAAGGGCATAAGGCAAAAAACGGAGGGTGGGAACGGCAATATTCGTATTTGGAACCGGAGAAGTGCAAGGAGATGATATGAAGGTTGTTAATGAAGTTGTCGGCCTCGGCAGCAAAAGAAGGTGTGAGATGATTGACATAACAGGCAAAGTGGTCGGGTTGATTCGCGCCAGTGGCATCGGTTCAGGTGAGGCGGTGGTCTATTGCCCGCACACAACTGCTGCGATAACGATTAACGAAAATGCCGACCCGAGCGTCGCGCATGATATGCTGCTTACGCTCGAAGAGCTGATTCCTCAAAGGCGCCAAGGCTACCGGCACGCCGAGGGCAACAGCGACGCCCACACCAAAAGCTCCTTGATAGGTTGCAGTGAACAAATCCTGATAAGAGATGCCCAAGCTGTGTTAGGGACATGGCAGGGGATATACTTCTGTGAGTTTGACGGGCCGAGGAGCAGAAAGGTGATTGTACAAGTTCGCGGCGAATAGCCTTTGATTTGGGAGTCAGGTTAGTTTGTCTTGTATCGTTCTTTCCAGGGGTGATTAACCAAGAGGTTCTTATCGCCTGAGTGTGCGCAGGAAAGATGACGTTAAGATAGACAGGAAAGGTAAGCGCGTAAAAATGGCGAGGTGGTGGGGCCGTCTGGGGGGGGAAACGGTAACCCACGTAGCCTCGCCGAGGCTTATAGACAAGCTACATGGAGCAGCATCACAGTCAATAGTACCTAATATATCGGCAAAACGATTAAAAGTCAACCCTAAAACGTGCTAAATTCTAAATTTTTTTTTGATTGGGTTTTTTTCGGACGTTTTTTTTCGAGTCCGATGCGAGGAGAAATAAAAGCGATGCCCTCTTTACAGCAGAACTGCCTTTGGGTGGTTCCGCTTAATATTCCTTGACCAAAGAAGACGTTTAACTTAGATTTAGCAGAATAGTGCCTAAACACCTTTGTTTTTTCGGAGATTCAAATGGTAAGAGCTAAAAAAATATCGGTGGCGGACAGAATCAAGGAAAACGCCAGGGATGTGTATAACAAGATATTGAAGAGCCAAAAACCCACAATGACTGCGCCGGTCCGGTCGCTTTCTAATGTAAGGTATCACGTCCGGAAAGGCTACTTCGAAATGTTAAATAAGGTCAAGAAACGAACGCTGACGGTCAGCACGGTCAAGAGCTTTGCCCAGACCCTCAAGATGATGTCGCTTTCGAAAGAGCTTATCGAAACGGATGATATGGCGACTAAGCGGGAGGCATACTACATTTCAAAGAACTGGGGCAAGGCGGGTTTTTCCGAGCAGACCGAGTCGGACACGATAATGGACGACGTTGAGGCGATGTTTGGTGTCAACCGGGAACAGTTGAAGTTTGTGCCGGAGGAAAAGGGTGGCGACGTGGCCGGCAAGCTGGTTGTTATCGATACCGACTCAAAAGGAAAAAGGCTCCGGATAGATTGTACCAAATTCGGGTCCGGTGCATATTCAATTCCAACAGATGTGGAAAACTTAAAGTTCCAGAGCAAGGCGAAATTCATACTGGCAATTGAAACAGCCGGGATGTTTCAACGTCTGGTCAAGTACGACTACTGGGACAGGAAAAATTGTATCCTCATTAGCATGGGTGGTGTTCCGACCCGCGCCTGTCGCAGGTTCATCCGCAGACTGAGTGATTCGCTTAAGATTTCGGTTTATGCTTTTGTTGACGGCGACCCCTACGGATACTTTAATATCTACCGAACACTGAAGGTCGGCTCGGGCAACGCGGCGCATCTGAATCAGTATTTTTGTGTGCCTAAGGTTTCGTTCCTGGGGGTTACGCCGCAGGATGTTATAGATTACAAGCTGCCGACACACCCTCTCAAGGAAGTTGATATTAAACGCGCAAAAGACGCTCTGAAAAACGACCCGTTTGTCAAGCACCACAAATCGTGGCAATTAGCTATAAACCAGATGCTGAAGATGGGGGTGCGTGTGGAGCAGCAGGCGTTCGCCAAACACGGCCTGGATTTTGTCGTCAATAAGTATTTGCCTGCAAAACTGAAGAACCCGTCGAAATTCCTGCCTTAGGTGATTCGGGCGGCAATAAAACTGGTGAGTTTGTCTGTTGGCAAAGAGACGTTTTTATTTATAATGTGCTCCATGTCAAAGATATCCGACAGATTGAAACAAATAGAGGAGAATATTGCTTGTGCGTGCGCACGCACCGGCAGAGATGCCGGCAAGGTCAAACTGGTGGTGGTGACCAAGACGGCCCCGCTGGCAAGTGTCAAAGAGGTCATCGAATTGGGATACACGGAACTCGGCGAAAACCGTGTTCAGCGATTGAAGCAAGTAGCGCAAGAGATATCGGAATTTCTGGGTGAAGGTAACAGCAAAAATGCCGGACCCGGCAAGGTCAACTGGCACATGATCGGGCATTTGCAGCGGAACAAAGTCAGGGGAGTTTTGAAGGTTTCATCGATAATACATTCGGTGGACACGTTGCGCCTTGCCGAAGAAATCAACACTATGGGAGGCAAGCTGGGCATCAAGCCGGATATACTTCTGCAGGTCAATTGTTCCGGTGAGCCGCAAAAATACGGTATCCCTGTCGGGGCGGCAACCCACCTTGCCGAGCAGTTTGTAAGTATGGAGAACCTTCGGCTGACAGGGCTGATGACGATGGCGCCCCTGACAAGAAACAAAGATGTTGTGCGGACGTGTTTCGTGCGAGCAAAAGAATTGTTTGAGGAAATCAAGGGCCAGGGCCTTGTTGGGGCGGAATTTTCGCAGCTTAGTATGGGGATGAGCCAGGATTATGAGATCGCCGTTGAGGAAGGCGCGACGATACTGCGAATCGGCTCGGCGATATTCGCAGGATAGCAGGTGTTTGCAAGCACAAAGTTGTTTGAGAACGGCGTACTTTTATGGTTGCATGGTTGCGGGGGCCGGGAAAAATTCTTGCATATCCGGCACAGGCCGGTAAGGTAAAATAATTCGTTTATTTTTAACAACAATTCAGGTGTGAGTGTAGTGAGGACGTAATAAAACTTATTGACGTTTTGCGAGAAAGAGGTACTGTTGCCGACGAAGAGATTTGCTTTTGAAGGTAGCGAAATACTTATTGAGTGTGTGAAGTAAAAATGTCTTTTGACTTTGACTTATCCACCGTTCTGGACGAAAGCCGTGTGCTGATTCTGAAATCCTCAAAAAAGAGGGTTGCACTTAAGGCATTGATTGACTGTCTTGCCCGTGCACCACAGGTCAAGGAACCACTGGAGCTGGCTGAAGGGATTTTTCATCGAGAGCAGTTGATGAGCACCGGTATTGGAATGGGTATCGGCGTACCTCATGTCCGTTTAGATTCCGTTGAAAGCCCCGTGATGTGTGTCGGGATTTGCCGCAACCCGATTACGGATTACGAATCATTAGACCAGGGGCCTGTTCGGCTCATCTTCATGATTGCAGCCGGTAAAGACCAGCACACCGAATATCTCAGGCTCCTGGCATACGTCAGCTCGAAACTGAAGGACGAGCGACTGCGCAATGCACTGATAGATGCTCCTGATACCAAGACGGCTTATCGTATAATAGCACAAAAGGATAAATAATTCCGTGGATAACATAAACTTCAGCATCCTTTTCATTTTAGGTGTCAGTATCTTTGGGGGTCTGATAGGTGCATCGTTTTTTCAAAGACTTCGCATACCTCAGGTAGTAGGCTATATAGCAATAGGCCTGATTGTAGGTGAGAGCGGCTTAAAACTGGTCAATCATTCGGCTGTTACAACTCTCCGGCCTTTTACCCTCTTTGCACTCGGCATTATCGGCTTTTTGGTGGGCGGTGAACTTAAAGCTGAAAGTTTCAGAAAATATGCCAAGCAGTTCTTTGCAATCCTGCTTGGAGAAGGTCTGGGGGCATTTCTGCTTGTTGGGATTTTTACAGCCTTGTTTATATATCACATCTTCCACAACGGCCCGGCCGCACTTGCGGCCGGTATTGTGTTTGGTGCCATCGCTTCGGCTACGGACCCGGCTTCAACCATTGATGTGCTATGGGAATACCGTGCCCTGGGTGTACTTACCACATCGCTTACCGCCATTGTTGCTCTCGATGACGCGCTGGCTATGACGCTTTACGGTCTTGGAACAGGTGCCGCAGAGATATTGACAGGCGGTTCAGGTTCGATTATTGCCGAAGTTGGTAAAGTTGCTTTGAGTCTTTTCGGCGCGGTACTTTTAGGTTTGATATGCGCCCTGATTTTACGGTTACTTCTACAGCGAGTTCACCAGCCGGAGCGGGAACTGGCCTTTGCGGTCGGGTTAATTCTGCTGTTGATTAGCGTGGTTGTCTATCTGAATATAGATGTGATACTTTCATCCATGACGTTAGGCTGCGTTCTGGTTAATATGCTGCCTCGAAGAAGCAAAGATTTCTTTAAGCTTATTCGCAGTTTTTCCGTTCCCATATATGTTTTATTTTTTGTACTTGCCGGTGCTAGGTTGAGCATATCTCAAATGCCCGGTTGGCTCTGGGGTATTGTTATCATTTATGTTGTCGGCCGAAGTGCAGGCAAGATGTTGGGGGCATACATCGGGGCACGATGTACCCACAGCCCGCCGGTCGTGAGGCGATATCTTGGTCTCGGACTGTTTGCACAGGGCGGCGTTGCAATCGGTCTTTCGATTATGGCGAGCCAGCACCTGGCGCAAATTATGCTGAGTGAGGATTTGGCCCTCGGAGATGTAATCATTTTTGCTGTCGCCGCTACTACTTTCATTGTCCAGTTAGCCGGGCCGCCAATGGTCAAAGTGGCAATAAAACTCAGTGGAGAGGCCGGTCGCAACATAACCAGGGAGGATGTTATAGACTCCTGGACCGTGGCCGATGTCATGGAAACAGGGGTTGTCCTTATTCAGGAAAACGAGCCGTTAATCAAGGCCGCACAGACATTTATGGAACGCGATTATCTTGTCTATCCTGTCGTAGATAGACACGATAGTATTATAGGTGTAATATCACTGGAAAGCCTGAAAGATGTTCTTGTCAACCAGGATTCATGGACTTGGCTTGTGGCCTCTGATATTATGAGCCCTGTTAAGGATAGAGCCCTTGCCACCATGCCGTTGAAAGATGTCATTGACCAGATGAGCGAACTCAATATCGACCAAATGCCCGTAGTAAAAAACGATAACAGCAATACACCAATCGGCATTCTCGATAGAGCGAGGATACAAAAATTGATAGACAAGGAGGTCGTTCGCAGACAAAGGCCGGCTAAAAAGGAAACAGAATAAACTTGTGTTTTGGAAAGGGTATCAATTAAATAAAGGTCGATAAACGATAGCAGTGAAGTACGTTAAAAGAAAGGAAACCGGATGAAGCTTTCCCATCTTTTCGGCCCCGAACAAATCCTTACGCATCTTGCTGTAAGAGACAAATGGCAGTTATTTGAACTGATGCTGGAGGCTGTCAAAAAAACCCCCGCCTATTCCGAAGTGCCCCAAGAGGTCAGTTCGCAGTTCGGCACAGAAATTATCAACCGGGAAAAAGAGATTTCGACCGGCCTTGGCGCAGGTGTTGGTTTCCCCCATGCAAGGATTCCGGGCCTGAAGCGTCCCTTCGCAGCTTTGGCCACCCTGCAGGAGGGAATTGAGTACGGTTCTGTTGACAACAAACCGGTCGATTTGGTCTGTATGGTGCTCACCCCCCGGGAAAAACCAAGTCTGGCTATTAAAATCATATCCAGCTTTATGACATTGCTGATTGACGAGTCTGTCAGGGAATTATTTCTGCATGAAAAAGAACCGGAAAAGATTTATCAGTATATCTGCAAGCGGGATATTAACATAAGTGCCCCGATTACAGCCGGCAACTTAATGAAACCTTTGCCGGTAACGGTTCATCCGGATATGCCCGTACAAAAGATAACACGAATAATGCAGAAGCACCAGCTCAATGCCGTACCTGTTGTTGATGAGCATGGAAAGCTCATAGGTGAAATTAGCTGCGACCTGCTCCTGTCCAGAGGAATCCCTGAGTATATGACTCAACTGCACAGTGTCCCGGCAGTTGAAGATTTTGACCCGTTTCGAAAATATTTTCTGGAGGTGGCCGATACAATAGCTTCAGAGATTATGTCTGAAGATTTTGCCGTGCTGGACGAAGATGCCACCCTCCTGGAGGCGATTTTTCTGCTCTCGGTCAAAAAGTATCCCCAGGTTTATATTTGCCGTCAGGGGCAGGGCATAGGGTTTATCAACAGGGCAACCGTCCTCCACCGTGTCTTGAACCTCTAAAAAAGAGAGAATTAAACGGAGAATTAAGAAACTATGAAAGCCAGATATAAATCATACCGTAATTATAAGCGAAAAAACAGCATTGGGACAGCCGCTTATAGGACGTGCTTTTATTATAATCAGTGTGGTTTTACGGTCTAAATATCCGGTTTTGGATCAAGAGAGGACGAAAAAAATGACAGTGCCATTAGTGTCTGGCCCCTAATTCCCTCCTCAGGATAAGGTTAAAATGAAAATACCAGTTACTCAGGGAAAGTCGGCAAAGTTAAAGAATAATGATCTTTGTTCCGAGAGACTAAATGACCGATAAAGACAAGAGAACAAAAATGCGTCATGAACTTGAGACAATACAGGCTCAAGCTCGCTCCGCCCAAACCATAACAGACAGCCTCCTTGAACACATTGGCGGAATTGCCCAATCGTGCAGTGCAACCGCTATCTTTGTCTATGTTGACGCTTTGGATGGTAATCCAATTTCTCTACCGGAGAATCTGAAGCAAAAGGTATATTATGTTACTAAGACAATCGAAGAAGACAAATTGCAGGAAAATCGCAATACCAGGTTTCTTAGGGTGCCTAATGTTCCCCTTACACGACTTGGGCAGGTAAAAATTGCAGTTTTTCTGGCTCTTTCGCGAGGATTAGTTAAACGTGGCGACAAGATAGTATTTCTGTCGGGAATAGCAGCCAGCGGAAGCCTTGATACGATCATTGTTACGGAGGTTGGCCGTGAATACGAAATGTATGCTTCAGTTGACGCAGACCATGTTCCCCCTTCTCACATATTGCCGGAGATCGTGGAGCGGGTAATTGATTTGGCTTCCGAACTTGGAAAGGAAGGACGTGAAGGTAAGCCTGTTGGAGCATTGTTTGTGGTAGGAGATGCGGATAGGGTCTTGCCTCTAACCCGCCAGATGATACTCAATCCTTTTCGTGGGTATCCGGAAGAACAGCGCAACATTCTCGATGAGTCCCTTGAGCAAACGGTCAAAGAGCTCTCGGGCCTTGACGGGGCATTTATTATTAGGGGCGACGGCCTAATTGAGACGTGTGGCGCTTATCTGAAAACAGCCGGTCAGGGTGAATTCGACTTGCCGCGAGGCCTCGGAGCTCGCCACCATGCGGCTGCCGGTATCACCTCTGTTACCGACTCTATTGCGGTGACAGTGAGCGAATCGACTGGTACGGTCACAATCTTCCGAGCAGGTAGGATCATAACGGAGATTGAAAAACCTCGAACTATTGGCAGAAAACCCGTCCCATCTGCCGTCAATGATAAAGGGCCTTCACACACGCGGAGCTAATCTGGAGCGGCTCAAACATCAAAAGAAAGCTGACCGTTTCTGCGCTTTTACATAGTACGATTTTTATAATGCTGGCAGGGAAACTGTCAATTTGACATATTTTCGGACCAATTCTTTGCTGGTATGGTTTCCGTAACTTATTTTCATTATTAAACTTAGGCCGAGCGCTCCTTTTGGCACGCAATTTGCACGTTGTAAACCAAACATTAAAAATGCAGAGAAATTGAAAATCATAGAACGGTTGTCTTGGTAACCTGAAGGTGAGGGCTGCCAATTTGACGGAACTGTGGTTTTTGAGGATGTTGTGTTTTTATTGTAAACAGCATGTGTACAATGAGCAAGTTTGATTCCTGCTCAAAAATAAACGAGCAGGGATAAGGCTGTTTAACCAACAGTTGCTGCAACGGAATCGTTTCAAGCCGCAGGCCCGTTCAAAGGGGCAATACCTACCATAGCAACCAGGATGACCGCATGTATTTTAACTGAGCAGAAAGGGGTATATTATGTCGCACGTAAGGATTGCGTTTCTTTCTTCATATCCGCCTCGACGATGTGGGATAGCTACGTTTACTTCAGACTTGATAGAAAATGTTTCAAATGCTTCTAATGGACAGGTGGCCCCCCTTGTTCTGGCGATGACAAATTCTGAGAAGTTGTGCTACACTGAACCAGTGGAATTCGACATCCGTTATGACAATAAAAATGATTACATTTTAGCCGCTGACTATCTTGAAGAGATTGGCGCAGAACTGGTTTGTCTTCAACATGAATTTGGATTATTTGGATGCCCCAGCACGGCAGGTGAATATCTTGATTTTTTCCTCGACCGGCTTAATGTTCCTCTGGTTACTACCTTGCATACCATTTTGCTCGAACCGTCGGATCAACAATATCGAATGATTCGCCGACTTGCTAATCTGAGTAAAAAGACTGTTGTTATGAGTAAATATGGTTGTCAGATATTACGGCAGGTCTACGGAATTCCCCAAGAGAGGATAACGATAATTCCTCATGGGATTCCAGATCTGCCTTTTTCCAGGACACTGCCGTTTAAACGGATGGCGGGACTTGAGGAACGAACCACTATTCTAACCTTTGGGCTGTTGGGGCCGAACAAGGGAATCGAGGTAATGCTCAAGAGCATGACCCAGATTGTCAAAGATATACCTGATGCCCTGTACATAGTACTTGGGGCTACGCATCCTAATGTGCTCAAGAAAGAAGGAGAATCTTACCGCTGGCAATTAGAACAAATGGTCAAGGATCTTGAGCTTCAGAATAATGTTACATTCGTCAACGAGTTTGTCGATGACGGAGAGTTGTACAGATTCCTGCAAATGGCCGATTTCTATGTAACTCCATATTTGTCCGAGAAGCAGATTTCCAGCGGAACCCTGGCGTTTGCACTGGGTACGGGAAGAGTCGTTGTGTCGACCCCATACTGGTGTGCCAAGGAACTGTTGGCTGATGGCTGCGGCCGACTCGTGCCGTTCAATGACCCTGAAGCTATCGCTAAAACAATTCTTCATCTTAAGCAGAATCCAGAGGAATACCGGGCAATTCGCAGCCGCGCATATACAAGAGGACGGGACATGACATGGTCATCAGCAGGCAGAGCCTACTGGGGGCTTTTCCGGGATACAGTTTTCGATAAAAAAGAAGCGGCCATTTTGTCTGAAGACAGCTATATGAGCCAAAAAACCTTTGGTAAACAACCTGCCACAACGAGCAGCTATATGTATAGTTATGAAAAGTCATTGAGTAAAAAAACAGGCAATTTGGCTCAGGTAAAATAAACAAAATAATTTTTCTATTCGTAACAGAAATAAATAGCTGCAAGCGGCAAAGGCTTGAAAAAGGATGCCGCCCAAAAAGCACAAGTTACCAAGCCACAGAAGAAAGGCTGCAGAAAGTAAAAAAGAAGCAAAAGGGGCAAGGTATCAGAGCATACCCTTGCCCCCGGCGGATTGTTTAAACCAGTCGTTGTCTTCCTGCAGGCAAGCTATCACACTGCCTGCAGAAGTGAATATAGATATTCAGGTTAAATGAACGGTAAAGGTTTAGGAGGTCCAAAAAATGAAACAGGAAAAACTTACGAAGTTATTATTGACAATCTTATTGCTCGCATGTCTTACCTTTGAATTAGCAGGATGCAAAGATAAACAAAGCGAAACAGAACAGGCGGAAGTTTCCTCAGAAGAAGGCATGGAGTCGTCAGAAGAACCGATTTTGGAGCTTCCTATTGGTGAAGAGGAGACCGTCATTGAACAGGAGCAGTTGCCTGACGAGCCAAATCAGTAACAGGTTCGTGTTTTTGGTGAATGTACTGGTATTCTTGTTAACAGGAGAAATGAAAATGGACAAGAAAATGCACATAGAAAGAATGTGGACAGATCGCGTTCAGGGGCGCATTGCCGGTATAGGGATAGGCACCAAAAAGTATCTCCAGAGATTCTGGGAGCGTTTGAAAAATTTATTCAAGTGATATTCAGAAGAGATGCACAACGACGAGGATTCGAAAAAGTATTGATGTGCCAGGGCTTGATGCAGATGATGATGTCTATATTTATGTACGCTAAAGCCTGGCTATGTCGGCGGAGACGCGGTGCAGGAGTGTTTTTGCCAAGAAACATACGCGAAAAGTATAGAGGTTTTTTAATAGCATCTATACTGGGTTTGGTAAGGTGGATGCGGGTGGGTGGGATAATTTTTAATGTACGCAAGACAAGCATACCATGAAATTACCTAAAGTTGATAACTCAGATAAGTATGTTGGACTGTACGTTGTTGATTTTGGCGATCAGTGCAGTGTCGGCTACACTGCTGAAGAGGTTGCTACATTGTTGGAGTCCGAGAAATTCACGGACGTACATGTTTATAAAATCTATCGGGCTCAGCCAGATGGCCAGATGGGGCAAAATTAAAGGGGGCAGACCCTAATGGCACCGTCATGTTTTTTCGAAGTATGCGCACAATGCAACTTCTCCGCGCGACTGTTTTTTTGTGCTTTTAGTCGAACGTTAATACTTTTGACCCCCTCTGGCCGAAATTATATGTAACCTCTCTGGCTTTGGCCTCGTTTATTAAGCCAAAGAGGTTTACAATGGTTACGAGTTTATCAGAAAAAGTTTGCGACATCAATGTAGGTTTTTCTGTGTTT
>Ga0180301_10001573_pt1 | contig 17964 bp, 13 predicted proteins | sample GuaBasSediGuay16_FD_121797 | JGI IMG/M metagenome (GOLD analysis project Ga0180301, IMG submission 121797) | Subseafloor sediment microbial communities from Guaymas Basin, Gulf of California, Mexico - Guay16, Core 4569-2, 12-15 cm | ecosystem: Environmental > Aquatic > Marine > Hydrothermal... | reverse complement strand
TGTATCCCCTTTATCCTTCCTGTTTTAGGATCATAGAGGACTTTGATTATTTTTTCATCATCACGTATTCTAAAGGCGTTTACCCTTTCGACGTAATAGCTAGTTACACCTATTACCATATAAATAGTATCATTTTCTAATGGTAGGTAAGTTATCCTGATAGGCTTATACCTTAAACTCGTGTTAGTTATTAAGCTTAATGCTAATAGAATACCAACCCTATACTCCTCACTTGGATTCGCTAGCATATAGGGTACTCCATTAATATCATAAAGCTTAATACCTGATCCAAAGAGGTATATTCCTCTAGAAATTTCAATATCATGCAGTATATTTCCGTCTAACGAAATGCCACATAGGTCTATCTTTAATGATGATTCTGGATATTCTCTTCTCCTTATCCTAATTTCTGAATTACGTACTCTGTTAAGTAGTACTTCCCACATATCATGATCCATAAGTGAATGTATCTCTTCAGAGTTAACCCATATCTCATTAGAATCTCTCTTCGCAGAGAGTAGCGTGTATAAATTTAATCCTCTGTAAGAGTTGCCATACTTAGTAATGCTGATCCTAGGCGTAACTACTATGATATCAGAATCTACCGTATTATTATCGAATATTACTCTCTTACTTAGGACTTTCACCTTTACAGATTTACAGTAATGTATATCTACTCCGTAAGTCTCTAGTAACCTCTCGTTAGGTAACTCTATCTTTAACAGATCTAAAATCTGTAGGTCTTCTTCTCTGGATAGCATGATTATCTCATATCTATTCGAAAGTAAGGAGAGAGTGAATGCAAGTGAATGTGCGAAAACTCCATATCCAACTATCACTATTCTCTTCATTGTCTCAGGTAGATAACGTGTACGAAAGATATTTACTATTAACGTTACCTGGTCTTGAGGATATAGTTAAGGAAGAATGTGAGCGTAAAGGTATAAATGTCCTTAGAGTAAAACCTCACGGAATACCAGCTAGATTAGTAGTAAGAGGAGAAATTTCTAACGTACGCTGTTTAAGAACAATAGAGTCTGCTTCTCAGATATTAGACATTATAAAGCTAAAGGATAGAAGTGAGCTCAGGTATGCTATAAGGGATATTTTACGCAGACCAGAAGTTAGTACTCTATTGAAAGGAATATCAACAGCTACTGTAAGAGGATTTGTAGAAAGTAATAAAGTAAAGAAAAGAGACCTAGAGCGTATAGTTGCACGCGAGCTTATAAGAATACATCCTGGTATTATAACGATCCCTAATGGAGGGGATATAAAGATCCGAGTAGAGTTTTATAAAGACAATACTTTAGTATTAGGTATAGAGATTCCCCCCTTGCAACCACTACATCGCAGATATTATACAGTGTTTATACACCCTGCAATGTTAAATCCACTAATTGCTGCTTCAATAGCTTATATTTTTGAACCAAAGAAGGATACTTTGATTTATGATCCATTCTGTGGTTCTGGGACAATACCTATAGAGATAGCTTACGTTTATGAAGACGTCTCTATTTTGGCATCTGACATTTCAGAAACATTTGTCAAGGGAGCTATTCTCAATGCTAGAGAAGCAGGCGTCATCGATAGAATACAATTTCTAGTAAGTGATGCTCAATATAGCACTTTCAAAGAACAAAGCATAGATATAGTAGTAACAGATCCTCCACGGGGTCATAGGGAGGTTGTAGATCCGGTAAGTTTGCTTGATAAGATATTCAAATCTTTTAAGAATATTCTGAAAAGGAACGGCCTTCTTATATTGGTCTCGCCTTATAGACAGATAATAAAGGTACTATCTCTTCATTATAAATTCTCTATAGTTAGGGAAATAGAGGCTCTTCAGGGGGGTCAGAAAGTTAGTATAATTGCTTTGAGGTCTTCATAGTATTACGCTAACGCATCATTATTACCATTCTTAGCTATGGATGGTATGATAGTTTCTTTCATCTGTGTAGTATATAGTTTGTAGTATAGTCCTTTCTTTGCCATTAATTCTTCATGAGTACCCTCCTCAACAACCCTACCCTCGTAAAGTACAATTATCCTATCCGCATCTCTAGCCATTGATAATCTATGAGCTATAATTATAGTAGTCCTACCTTCCATTAATTTCGATAAGGCCTTTCTTATTAATGCCTCAGTATAAGGATCAACACTATACATGGCTTCATCAAGAATAAGGATAGGAGGGTTTTTAAGCATACACCTAGCTATGGATATTAGCTGTTTCTGGCCTGTAGACAATCCGATACCTTGCTCGCCAAGTATAGTTTCATATCCCTGTGGTAATCTTATTATAAAGTCATGTATACCCAACTTTTTGCAGACTTCCTCTACTTCTTCATCTGTAGCTTCAGGTTTACCGAGACGTATGTTTTCTCTTACACTACCCGGGAATAAGAATGTCTCCTGAGGAACAAAGCCTATCTGTTTTCTAAGCGACCTCTGAGTGACCTTACGTACGTCGTATCCGTCAATTAATATGCGACCTTCAGTAACATCATAAAATCTACATATAAGATTAACTAAAGTTGTCTTACCAGCACCAGTAGGCCCTACGATAGCGATCCTCTCTCCTGGCAATATTCTCAGATTTATGTTCTTTAGTACTGGTTGTCCAGGTTCATAAGCAAATGTTACATTTTCAAAGATTATCTCACCACGAACTCTTTCGAGTTTAACAGCATCTGGAGCATCTTTTATCTCAGGTTCTATATCTAGAACATAGAAAACTCTACCTGCAGCTGCTATAGCACCTTGTAATGAGCCATAGAAATTAGTTAAAGTCATTATAGGGCCAAAGAAGCTGCTTACGTAGGATAGAAAAGCGATTAGTACACCTACAGTTACTTCACCAGAGAGTACTAAAATGCCGCCATACCATAGTACTAGCACTGTCCCTAATGAAAATATCTGTGGTGTTAAAAAGATGAATAAAGCGCTTATTCTAATAGCATGAATATTGGCTTCAAAAGTTTCTTTGCTTGCCTCCATGAATGATCTAATGGCTTCTTCCTCTCTCGCATAAGCCTTTATTACCCTAGCACCAGCCACGGTTTCTTGAACCTTAGTGGTTACCTGAGCTATCTTCCGTCTTACAGCAAGATATGCCTTCCTTAAAGGTCCACTGAATAAGTAAGCTATAAGAACGATGAAGGGTATTACGGTTAAGGAGACCAATGTTAGTTTTACGTTCATTAATAACATGGCTATTATGACACCAGCTAACGTTAATATATCACCTATGAGTGATAAGGCTCCAGAGAGGAATGTCTCCTGTATAGTGCTCGTATCATTAATTACTCGCGATATTAGGTCTCCTGCCCTACTTTTAGTAAAGAAGTTCATTGAGAGTTCTTGTATATGATTGAAGAGTTTTTCTCTTAATTTATATACAAAGACATTACCTATCCATCCCATTATGTATGTCCTACCTAATAGCACTAGCCAACTTACGATATTGATGCTTACGTAGAGGAGGGCTATAATAGCTAGACCCTTTATATTTCCTTTAACTATATAATCATCTACTGCAATTTTGAGTATGTAAGGACCTATTAGATTCGTTAATGTATTCACAATAATTAGGATTGTAAGTAAGAGTATTCTGAACTTATAAGGTGCTAGTAATTTAAGTAATCTTTTAACTACATCTTTAGCCGACAATTCTAATATCGGAGATTCTTCAGTATTTTCTTCACCATGGAATAATATGTGCCTTGGTCTCACTATCATTCACCTCTTTCCTCAGTAGTTGTTAGGACTACCCTCTGTGGTCCAAGAAGACTCTTGTATAGTTTGTAGTATAGTCCTTTCTTTGCCATTAATTCTTCATGAGTACCCTCCTCAACAACCCTACCATCATGTAGGACTATTATTCTATCTGCTGTTTTAATGAGGGGTAATCGTTGTGTTACAATTATAGTAGTTCTTCCCTCCATTATCTTCCTTAGATCTCTAACTATTTCCTCTTCTGTTTCAGCATCAAGATTCGATGTAGGATCATCGAGTATTAGTATCCTTGGATTTGCAAGTACAGCTCTAGCTATATCTAATCTCTGTCTTTGCCCTCCTGAAAGGGTTATTCCTCTCTCTCCTACGATAGTATCATACCCCTTAGGTAGGGAAACTATAAAATCATGAAGTCTAGCCACTTTAGCTGCATGAATTATTTCTTTCATGGAAGCATTGGGTCTAGCGAGTGCTATATTTTCTTTTATTGTACCCGCAAAGATGAAAGGTTCTTGGGATACAATAGCTATTTGCCTTCTCAAGGATTTTATTTTTACATCACGTATATCGTATCCATCAATCAGTATACGTCCCTTAGTAACCTCATAAAATCTAGGTATCAATCTTATCAATGTACTCTTTCCAGATCCTGTTAATCCTACTATTGCCACTCTTTCTCCTGGTTTTATCTCTAAGTTTATATCCTTGAGTATGAGATGATCCTTATCATATCCAAATGATACATTTTCAAACCTTATATGCCCTTTTATAGGTGGTAGTTCTATAGCGTCGGGTTTTTCCTTGACATCAGGGGTTGCACTCATTATATCGAACACACGTTGAGCAGAGGTCATAGCTCTTTGGAATGCTGTTATGAACATAGCTATACTCCTTGCAGGCCACATTAACATTCCTAAATAGCTTATGAAGGCTGATAAACCTCCTATAGTGAAGGTTCCATAGATCACTTCTAAGGCTCCAACGTACATTATTATAGTCATACCTATACCTATAATTAGTGTAGTGAGAGGCCTATAGTAGGCGCGCACTTTTACTATCTTAAGGGAGATATCAAGCAACTTACGATTCTCATCTCTGAACCTTCCTATTATGTAATCTTCTATACTTAACGCTTTGATAGTCTTTATACCAGAGACGCCCTGATCTACAACAGATGTAAGTGCACCTACTTGATGTCTTCTAAATAAATATAATGGTCGGATTATCATTCCGTACTTTGCATATAGAATTGTAAGGATAGGTATCAGCGTTATAGCCATTAAAGATAGTTTGATATTCATAGTTAACATCGTACTGTAAGCCAAGACGATCATCATTATAGAGTTTATAATGTTAGTGAATGGCCATATAAGAAATCTACCTAGTACCTCTGTATCGTTAGAAACTCTAGAGATGAGCTGACCACTAGGTGTTCTATCAAAAAATGCGAAGGACTGCCTTTGAAGAGATTTGAAAACATCAACCTGTAACTGATATATAAGTTTCCTTGAAAAGTAACCATTTACATAACTTCCTAAAGCCCTAATAAGACCTGAGGCTAGAGAGAGGCCTAAAAGTAGCATTGACAAGGGTAAAAGCAGATTATATTGCCCTGCGATTATTGCTTTATCTATTATATCTCTGCTTACTAGAGGAGTTAAAACACGTAATTGTGTTGAGATGAAGATACAGATTATAGATACTATTAGAAGTTTCCAATTTCTAGCTATATAAGGCAGTAATTTCGAAAATACCCTAACACTCTCCCTCAGAGGTAGTATCTTTACTTCCTCTTCTGACATTCTTCGAACAACTCCTCTTCTTGGATACATTCAATGGAAAGTATATCACTGAAGGCCTATATTAATGTTACGTATATACATATAGTTATTTAGTAAACAAATATACATATCATTAGCTCTACCTCGTGTCTTTAATAAAATCCTCTATAGATCTTATAAGTCTCGGACGCTTACCTTCAATTATCAAGTTTACTTTTTTAATAAAGTTTTCTAATTCATTCTTCCCTACAAGAACACCGAACTCTAAATCAAACTCCCTTGATTCTTGCGGTTCCAAATACTGAAGAGTGCCCCAATCACGTTCTTTATCCCGTCCCATGACTAGACAGTTAGCAGGCTCCATGCCAACAACATAATGTCCTTCAGCATTCATCTTCCATTCTATGAAGCGGTTCAGCTCTATCTTTTTAAACTTAATATATACGCCTAGTCCTAATTTTTCATTTATTATACCCGAATAAGAGAAGCCTTTTTCATCTATGGCTAGATCATGAAAATAAACACGTTCTTTAAATCCTTTAGTTGGCTCTTGGAATACATCGAATTTTTCAACTTCTTTCCATGCTTCTTCATCCCTAGGTACATACTTGGTAGAAGTTAGAACTAGACGTGAACCCGAATCCACTATTGGGAATCCTATATTGAAGTGATATAATATCATGAAAGGCTCTCTATTCCAGCCCTCATTAGTAACCACATCGTGTATATGAATTTTTCTACTACCAAGTCTTGTCTCAATCCTTCTCCTTAACACAATATTAGGACCAAAAACTTTACTCTCACGTACTTCTCCCTCAATATAAATGATATATTCATCTCCTTGCCATTCTCCTCCTGCACGTACGAATCTGGCTGGGGCATAGGAAATTCTACCATGGAGTCCTAGCTCCTCACCTAGATCTACGGTAGGTGCACCTACGTATGTTAATCCACATGTAGTAAGCAAGCCTCCAAAGAAGCCTCTCAACCAACCGTATCCTTCTGGTTCAAAGAATTGTGGAGCTACAATACCAGTATGGCTAATCCATCCTATAGGAGTACCCTTATATTCGGCATTAGCTATATCCATGCTACGATCTAAAGCTACAAGAAAACTTATTTCCCCAGTTCTTACTAAAGCTACACGTACCCCTTTCCCAGGGCCATCTATGATTTCTAATAGCTGAACTCCACCTAATTGATCTATACTCCCTATATACCTTAAAAGCTCAGCTCGCTTAAAATGTCTTCCAAAGAGTAATACCATTCGTCTCCCCTTATCATGTTCAGCAATGAAGTACTCTTATAGTTTTCACCTTAAGAGATCTTTTCTTGAAGATTTTTTAACAATTTTCTCAGATATTCTATACTTTCTTTAACAGCATGTTCCTCATCGTCTTTCTCTAAATAAATACTTACAAAAATTGGTCCTTCATAACCTTGTTCAAGGAGGTACTTAAGGATGGCTTCTAACTCCATATCTCCCCTACCTAATATTGTATCAACAATTCTACTATTCATACGAATATAATCTCTTAACTTAACGAGAATCACGTACTCGAATAGCCTTCTTAAAGCTAAGACAGGATCCTCATTTAACCATAGTTGATTAATAGTATCAAAAGCTATCTTTAGAGACTCATGAGAGATTTCTTTAATAATACTTAACAATTCATCTGTAGTTAAATCACCATGATTCTCGAGAGCAAGTATTATGTCATAACTCTTAGCGTACCTTAGTATCTCTCTTAAATTCCTTAAGAGGACTTTCATCTGGGGGTCTTTTGGCAAGTGAGGAAAAGCGCCAGCTACAATTTTAAGTACCTTAGCACCTAATAAGGTCGAGATCTTCATAGCCCTAATAGTCATTTTAATAGCTCTTTGAGCTGAAAACCCTTCTCTAACATACCCGACAGAGCACGAAACTACTGGTTCTAACTCATAATATTCTAGGAGCTCCCTAACTTGAGTTATATCATTAATGCGTAAGAATGTATCCTCTAAGAGTATGGACTTAGCGCCTAGCTCATACGATAGTCTAAGTATATCCTCTATTCTTAATGACCTTTTAACAAGAAGACTTACATGATAGCTATAGGAATCAATTCCTATCTTCATGTTTTTCTTTCCTCTCCTCGTATGTTTTAAGTACGTCTTTTATGTATTCAAGGGATTTCCGAACTAGTGTTTCAAATATTTGTTTCCCCTTCTCAGGAGAAGCCTTAGAAGGTAGACCCCATACGCCACACCTAGAGAGACCTTTAATTCCAAAATAATCAATATAGGATCTAGGAGCTTTAGGTATATAGTCGACACCTTTACCCTTAACGAGTTCTGGTCTTAGATAAAGAAGTAGTGATGTTTCAGCTTCTCCTGCATGAATGTCTGGGTTATTAGGAGAAATCCCGCCTAGATCTACTAATATGACGAGCAGATCTTTGTGTAGTAGGTTTAACTCTCTTATTGCTGGTTTAAGTATAAAGTTTCCGCCATGACCATTAACTACAACTATCTTCTTTATTCCTTGATATTTCAAGGATAATACTATATCCCTAATTATTGAAGCTAATGTCTGTGGCATGATCCAGACACTTCCTGCAAAATCTTTGTGCTCTATAGAACTGCTTATAGGAATGCATGGGAGCAAGAAGGCATTAAGTTCACGCGCTATAGCTTCGGCTACACTTTGTGCAATTATAGAATCCGTACATAGGGGTAAATGAGGCCCATGTTGCTCCATAGACCCTATAGGTAACACGGCCATATCTATACGAGACTCTTGAACCTCCTTCGAAGTATTCCCCCACGTAATCATAGGTAATACTATTAGTATGGAAGCTTGTTATCTCTTTCCCTAGCTTACGAAATACATAAATAAGTTACGAATATTCGTAACTTATGAGAAGATGAGTCAAACATTCAGTGTTAGCAAAGTTATGGAAGACTATCTTGTAACCATAGTCCGGCTTGAAGAAGAATATGGAGTAGCTAGAGTTACAGATATCGCAAATGAGCTAGGTGTTAAGTTAGGAACTGTTACAAATACGTTATCACGACTAAAGGTACAAGGGTATATAGAGCATATACCTTATAGAGGAGTCAGACTAACAGAAGAAGGAAGAAGAATCGCATTAAGAGTATTAAGACGGCATCGACTAGCTGAACGGTTACTAACTGATCTTTTAGGGGTAGAAACTCATAAAGTGCATGAGATAGCACATAGACTTGAACATGATATAGCTGATATAGAGGACTACTTAGAGAGGAAATTAGGCGATGTAAGAACATGCCCTCATGGAAAGCCTATACCCCCTAAGGAATATAGGATCGAAGGAATTCCCTTAAGTGAAGCGAAGACAGGTGAGAGATATTGTATAGTTAAAGTAATCATAGATAGCGATGAAGTTTTCGAAGAAATAAAGAAGAAGGGAATTAAACCAGGCTCATTCCTCATAGTAAAGAGTGAAGAATTAGACGGTGGTATGAAAATAAAAGTTGATAGTAAAGAGATTCTAGTAAGCGAGAAACTCCTTTCTGCTATAATAGTGCATAAGGTGGAATAAATGTCTAGTACGATAGTTCCTTTGATAACTCTCAATCCAGGTGAAGAGGGGGAAATAGCATATATACATGGTGGATGGGGGATAATTAGACGTTTAGCAGAACTTGGTATCTATCCAGGAGCCATAGTAAGAATGGAAAACAAAAGTTGGGGACCTGTAGTAATTTCAGCCTCTGGTGTTAGAATTGCTATAGGAAGAGGAATGGCTCGTCGAATATTTGTAAAACCTTTGAGATCAAGGTGAGGAGGATGACAAAGGAAGAGATAGTAGTAGCATTAGCAGGGAATCCTAATGTCGGTAAATCTACGCTCTTTAATCTCCTTACAGGATTAAGGCAATATACCGCTAACTGGCCAGGAAAGACTGTTGAAAGAAAAGAAGGCATAACAGAACACCTAGGTTATAAAATAAGAGTTGTAGATTTACCAGGAACATATAGCCTTACTGCCTATTCTCTAGAAGAGGTATTAGCTAGACGCTTTATAGTTGAAGAAAGGCCAGATGTGGTTATACATATAGCGAATGCTACAACTCTGGAAAAAGATCTATACTTAACTATTCAACTACTTGAATTAACTGATAAGGTAGTGTTAGCTCTCAATATGATAGATGTAGTGGAGAAAAAGGGAATAGAGATAGATGAAGTAAGGTTATCTAGGAAACTAGGAATCCCAGTTGTTAAGATTAGCGCTCTAAAAAAGATAGGCATTAAGGAACTCCTTAATAAGGTAATAATGTTAGCAGAAGGGAAGATAAAGACTAAGCCCCTAAGAATAAGCTACGGACCAGAAATAGAAGAGATCATAAGTAAACTAACATCAATACTAGGCAAGTATGACCTAACAGGATACACACCTCGTTGGGTTGCGATAAAATTACTAGAGGGTGATCAAGAAGTACTGGATATTATTAGAAAACTCCCTGAAGGAGAGGAAATTTTAAAGTCTATAATGCCTGCAAGATTACCTATACAGTGTCCTTTGATAAAGAAAGGTGTTGCTACTAAGGGTCTTACATGCGCTATGTGCAATATACAGGAAAATATTCCAATATGTGTGCAAATAGCTACTAAAAGAAGGATCTTAATTAAGAACTTAGTTAGACTTTGCGTAAAAGGATTAAAGACGGAGAGTATTAGCGATGTTATTGATAAATATGTCCTTCACAAGGTCCTAGGTCCGATTATATTAATTAATATCTTTGCTAGTGCCTTCTTGTTAGTATTTACCGCTGGCGATATGCTATCAGATTATGCTTCCTCATATGTGGACTTACTCATTAATATCATAGACCCATATCTCTCTAAGAACCTACCATACATAGTTTATGACTTAATAGTAAATGGCATCTTCTCAGCATTTTCTGCAGTCATCTCTTTCATACCTCTTATATTCATGTTCTTTCTCGTGTACTCTCTCATGGAAGATAGTGGATATTTAGCACGAGCTGCAGTTATAATGGATAGATTTATGCATGCATTAGGACTCCATGGTAAAGCCTTCTTGAGCATCGTAATGGCCTTTGGTTGTAATGTACCTGGAATCATGGCAACACGTGCATTGGAGAGTAGAAGAGATAGACTTATAGCTATTTTAATAAATCCGCTAGTCCCATGCGGAGCTAGATTAGGTGTAATGGCATTCATAATAAGCTTGTTTTTCTCAGATCTTGAGGCGACTATAATCATGTTAAGTTTAATAGCTTTGAGCTTAGGACTTGTTGCAGGAATAGGGCTCCTCTTAAACAGGCTCTTCGGAGGAGAGAAAGGACGAGAATTAATAATTGAATTGCCTGAATATAGATTACCCTCTATAAGAAATGTACTACTTCTAACTTGGCCCAGAGTTAGGGACTTCTTAAAAAGAGCAGGGACTCTCATAATGCTAGGAAGCATTATTATATGGGCGCTATATACGTTTCCTGCAAAGAATATTGAAGTAAGCTTCGGAGGACAATTAGGTAAGCTATTGGAACCTCTAGGAAGGCTTATGGGCTTGGACTGGAGAGCCATAACTTCATTGATATTCGGTATTTTAGCTAAGGAACAAGTCCTAGCGGCTATGAGCATAATATATGGGCCTGACCTAAATAGCGTACTAAGGAATTCCTGGAGTCCATTACAAGCTCTCACTTTCTTAGTAGTCTTTATGATTTATGAACCATGTATAGCAACGATAGCTGTGACTAAGAGGGAGACTAATAGCTGGCTATGGACTCTATTCTCACTAACATATACCATAGTATTGGCATTACTTACTGGTATAATAGTATTTAATATAGGCAAACTTTTCCTATGAGCAAATTGCTTAGCTTAATTATACTCTTTGTACGAGTTTAACTCAGATTTTTCAAGTCTCTATGTAGAGAATCTTCCTTAAGATGTTTATTTTAAAAAGAGAAATGTTTAAAATATCCTGTAGGTTTTCTTCTCTAAAATTTACTCAGTGAGGCAATATGTTAGGATACTTTATGAATAAGCTTGTGTATGCTCCTCAGGCCTTCACCTTTGAGGATTTCATATTACTCCCTAACAAAACTTATATTGAGCCTAGAGAGGTAAATATCTCAAGCAAGTTTAGTACAAACATCAGAGTTAGATTACCATTTGCTTCTTCACCTATGGATACTGTTACTGAAGCAAGAATGGCTATAGCAATGGCTGAAAGCGGGGGAATAGGGGTTTTACATAGAAACTGCTCCAAGGAGGAACAAGTCAGGATGGCCATAGAAGTCAAGAGCCATGAAGGATTGAACAAAAATGCTACCGTTGACGAAAACGGTAGACTAATTTGTGCAGCAGCAATATCTCCCTTTGATAAGGAACGAGCTATAACATTAGATAAGTACGTTGATGCGTTGGTAATAGACGTTGCACACTTCCATAATGAAAAAGTCTTGAAAGCAACCCATGCACTTCTAAAGCACATTTCTAAGGATTTAATAGTAGGTAATATAGGTACCTATAAAGCTGCTGAAGAAGTATTAACTAGATTAGATAATATATCTGGGCTTAGAGTAGGAATAGGGTCTGGATCTATATGCATAACTAGCGAACAACTTCGAGTAGGTGCTCCTACTCTATTTGCAACAGCTCAAGTAGCTGATGCATTAAAAGACTATGGAGCTGAGGATATACCTATAATAGCTGATGGAGGTATCAGATCTCCTGGCGATATCGCACTAGCTTTAGCAGTTGGTGCATCAACAGTTATGTTAGGTAATTTATTGGCCAGGTGTGAGGAATCTGCAGGGGAAGTAGTTTTCATCAACGGTAAAAAATACAAGAGATACCGGGGCATGGCGAGTCCAGGAGCTATGGCAAGAAGGTATGCTCTTGATAGATATAGCCATCCATCTAAGGATATCGCAGAGGGCGTAGAGGGCTTAGTACCTTATGAGGGAAAAGTTTGTGAAATGTTGGATATACTAGCATCCGGATTAAAGGTCATAATGGGGTACATAGGCGCTAAGTCGATAAAAGAAATATGGTATAAGGCTAGACTATTAAGGATAAGTCCCATAGCATGGAGAGAGCTCGGTCCTCACGATATAATGTTATTAAAAGTACATAAGATGAATCAGTAACTTTTAGAGTTTTAATTTTATTCATGCTCATTCTTTAACTAGTCAAGGGAGGAAAAATGCCTAGTAAGCTTTGGGAGGTCATGTATAGTTTAATAGATACTGCATTAGGAAGAGTAAAGGCAGACTTAGTAATTAAAAATGCTAATCTCATCAATGTTTATTCAGGAGAAATTATAGAGAACTCTTATGTTGCTATAAAAGGAGATAGAATAGCATACGTTGGATATAAGGGAGAGCATACAATAGGCGATAGTACTATAGTACTGGATTTAGAGGGTAGAGAGTATTTAGCTCCTGGATTTCTCGATGCTCACGTTCATATTGAGAGTAGTATGCTTACGTTAACAGAATTTGCGAAGATAGTAATACCTAGAGGCACTACAGGAGTATTTATTGATCCCCATGAAATATGTAATGTGTTAGGAGAGTATGGTTTCCGTTTGATAGCTGAAGAGGCTAAGAGAATCCCTCTTAAAGTATTTCTGCAAGTTCCTTCTTGTGTTCCTGCAGCTTCACTCAAGTTTGAAAGCCCAGGAGCTATAATGGATTCAAATACTGTTAGAAAGCTCCTAAAGAGAGATGACGTGATAGCGCTCGGAGAGATGATGAACTATCCAGGAGTTCTTAACAAGGATTCTGAGGTAATGAACAAAATAGCATACTCACTACTCCTAGGTAAGATAGTTACAGGTCATGCACCAGGCCTTTATGACAAGGAACTTTCAGCATATATAGCTTCAGGGATCTCTTCATGTCATGAAAGTACTAGAAGTGACGAAGCTCTTGAAAAACTAAGACTAGGCATGTATGTCATAATAAGAGAAGGATCTGCATGGCGTGATGTTAAAGAGGTAGTCAAAATAGTAACTACACATAAGACAGATATAGACCATATTTTGCTTGCGACTGACGATAGACACTCTGAAGACATACTTGAAGAAGGTCATATAGACTTTGTTATTAGAAGAGTAATAGAAGAAGGAGTCGATCCAATAAGAGCAATAAAAATGGCAACGCTTAATACTGCTAGGTATTATGGCCTCGAAAGTGAATTGGGCGGAATTTCACCAGGCAAAATCGCAGATCTAGTTATATTGAAGGATCTATCAAGAGTGAATGTTTCAAAGGTAATCCTGGATGGAAAATTGATCGCAAAAGAAGGAAAGTTATTAGCAAAAATTGAAAGATTCAAGTATCCTAAAGAGGTGAAACAAACTATCAAGTTGAAGCGAGATATTACACCAAAGGACTTAGAAATCATATGCAATAAGAAGAAAGGAAAGGTTAGAGCACACGTAATAAGAGTCATAGAGGAGAAGACGATAACAATTCATGAAGTGGAAGAATTAAACGTAGAAAATTACAAAGTTCAGCCAGATCTAGAAAAGGACATAATATTTGCAGCTGTAATAGAAAGACATAAGGGAACTGGAAGAGTAGGAAAAGGATTCGTTAGAGGATTAGGACTTAAGAAGGGTGCATTCGCTTCTTCAGTAGCTCATGACAGTCATAATATAATTGTTATAGGAGCTAATACTACGGATATGACTTACGCAGTCAATGAACTCAAGAGAATAGGTGGTGGTATGATCGTCGTTGTTAATGGTAATATAAAGGGTAAGGTTGAATTGCCTATTGCAGGTCTTATGTCAGATAAGCCTGCTGAAGAAGTAGCAGAGGAGGTAATAAGGTTAAGAAGAAGCCTAGAGTCTTTAGGTTGCAGAATTAAGTCTCCCTTCATGACGATCTCTTTACTTGCACTTACAGTCATACCTGAAATAAGGTTATCTGATAAGGGACTTATTGATGTAAAAAAGATGAAGATAATCTCGCCTATAGAAGTGTAACTGGAGCCTTAACACAGTTCAAACACTTTAGGTAGTAAATCCCACCCATGTTCTATTAATCCTAGGCCACCTTTTTCTAAACATAATTTTTCAGAAACTCTATCTACACCATCTGGTTTTATCTTTGGAGAGACTAGTATAACGGGTACAGGATCATCAGTATGCGCACCGACAGTCCATGGAGTAGCATGATCAGACGTTATTAGTAGACAAGTCTCTTTTAGATTTATTTCTTCAATAAGTGGCTTCATAAAGTATAAGTCTATTAGCTCTATAGCCTGAGCTTTACGCTTAAGATCCTTATCATGTCCAGGTTCATCAGGTCCCTTTAAATGTACATAAACTGCATCATGAGTTTTAATCAGTTTTAGAACTGTTTTGAGTCTAAGTAAATAATCGTTCCTTTTATCGTCTGTAGGTGGAGGTACTTCAGCTACTGTCATACCTAAGAGCGTAGCTATTCCTTTTTCAACTGGCATCTCAGTTAATGCAGCGAATCTTCTATTGTAGCGCTTACTAATGGGCTCTACTTTGGGTAATGAACCTCCAGCATCTCTTAAAAGTATGACGTTAGCTTTTAATTTACCTTTAGCTTCTCTCTCCTTATTTACCTCATGTTCCTTTAGTTTTTCTATTGCTAGTGATGTGAATCTATTGACTAGCTCGGCGGTTCTTCTAGCTTCTATACTTTCATCTAAAGGTTTACATTTAGTTATATATGGACGGAATTCCCTTATCGCTATGGAAATAGTGCCTACTTTAGAATATGCGGGGTCAGTATTACTCACTTTATCTGAGAGTTCGAAGCTTCTACTACCTATGACCACTATAGCTCTATGGCCTATTGTAGCAGCTACACGAGCATAGCCTTCATAAAGCCCTAAGTCCATTCCGTCAAGTGCTTTAGCCAGAAGCTTAGCTTCTGTATTGGATAGATCCCTTCCGCACCTCCTATCAATTATCTTGCCTGTGGCTTCATCTATTGTCGCAAAATTAGCTCTGAATGCTACTTCATAGCCCTCCCTAATTCTTATTCCAGCTCCTAAGGCCTCAAGAGGCCCTCGTCCAGTATAGCATTTATGTGGATCATAACCTAATATTGAAAGAACTGCAGTATCACTCTCAGGGGCAATTCCTTTACCTATTGTGTACATCATACCACAGATTCCTATTTTAGCAAGATAATCTAAAACAGGTGTTTTTGCAGCTTCGTAAGAGGTGGGAGAGTCCTGTACTCTATCAGCAGCTCCATCTAATACTATGTAAAGCAACTTCATGGTCTCTCACTACAGTGAAAGCGAAGAAGATATCGTATATTTAGGCTTTACTTCGTCTGGTACTTCTTGAAATATTTTTAATCCAATAGAAATCTTAAGAGAAAGAGCGATACTTTAAAAGATACTTTATACGTTTAAATAGTATAGATACTCTATAGGGGATGGCCTCATATTAACCTCAAAGGCCTCTTTACGCTTATATTCAATATACTTTTCGATGAGTTCATTGGATACAAATGGCTTTAAGAAATCCTTATCGCATTCTAACTCATCTAATGCTTCAATAAGAGATCTTGGTAGTGACTGCATATCACGTTTCTTGGACGGAGGAAGCTTATAGACGTTTTCATCGAAGGGATCTCCTGGATCGACTTTCTTATTTATTCCATCTAGTCCAGCAGCAAGCATAGCTACAAATGCTAGATAAGGATTACAGGAGGGATCTGGGGGCCTAAACTCTATACGTTTACTTTTAGGATTCTTAATGTTGTATGCAGGTACTCTTACAGCAGCTGATCTATTTGCCTTACTCCATATAAGATATACTGGGGCTTCATAACCAGGCACTAGTCGCTTATATGAGTTTACTGTAGGTGCAACGATAGCGGCTAACGCTCTACTATGTTCAAGTAATCCACCAATGTAATATCGTGCTACTTGGCTTAGCATTGCATACTCATCCTCAGGATCATGGAATAAATTCGTATTTTCATTAAATAAACTCTGATGAGTATGCATACCAGAACCGTTATCACCATATAGCGGCTTAGGCATAAATGTAGCTACGAGTCCCATTTTCTTAGCTAAGTTTTTAGCTATGAATTTTAGAATGGTTATATAATCTCCCATTCTTTTAAGAGTTGCACAGTGTATATTAATTTCTACTTGGCCAGCAGTAGCCACCTCATGATGATGGCAATACACTTTTATTCCTACATCCTCTAAAACCTTAGCTAGGCTATTTCTATAATTCATAAGAGTATCTGCAGGAGGTATACTGTAGTATGCACGCTTTGGTAATATAGCATATGGAGATCCAAGCCAAGGAGCTTCTTCAGATTTTATCTCTACATGCTGAAACCAAGGTTCTCTTACTTTTATGTTTACCTCATTAAATACAAAGAATTCAGGCTCAGGTCCCCAATAGGAAGTTATGTTCCTTTCTCTTAACTTCTCTTCAGCTAACTCAGCTAGATAACGTGTATCACAGGGATGGAAGTCACCATTAGGATCAGCTATATAACAGAAAACTCTAGCTATGCCTTCGTATACAAAAAGCGAAGATATATCTGGTACTAAATTTAGATCGGACTCTTCTATTTCTGCAAATCCTTCAATACTTGAACCATCTAATTTAGTTATAAGGCCTTCTCGCATTCCCTCAAATAGTACATCTTTAGAAACTGTGACGTGCCTTAAGCCTCCGAGTATATCAATGAACCATAGATCTACAAATTTGATATCCTGTAGCTGGTCGCTTATTTCTTTTATTTTATCTTCGTCAAATCCTTGTAACTTCATGAGTGGCCCTCTCAATATTTCGCATAAACGTTACAGTACTCGTTAAACTACATATATAAATGTTTCATAAAAAATAGCTACATGTTATTTAATCATATGATTAAATAAAAGGATCTAATTAAAGTCCTAATTCATTATGTATTTCTTTTAATGCATTTAGTCCTAACTCAAGGAATTCATTAAGTTCCAGTCCTAATTCCTTACATAGTAATATTTTACTCCTATCTACACCGCGTGCAAAATCCTTCTGTTTAAATTTTCTTTTAAGACTCTTTACCTTCACTTCGTCTAATTTCTTATGAGGCATAACCAGTGCTGTAGCAACTATTAGCCCAGAAACCTGATCTGCAGCTTTTAGAGCTATTGCAAGTGCGGAAGTACATTGAAATCCTGTGAGTTCATTATGTGCCTTAATAGCATCTAAAGCCTCTTGGGGGAGCATTCCCTCAAGCATTTTAGCACTTTCTAGTCCATGTTTAGTCATATCTTTACCAACTTTCTCGTAGTCAATATCATGTAAGAGTCCGACTAGTCCCCATAACTCTTCATCTTCATTTAAACGTCTCGCAAGTGCACGCATTATTGCTTCAACAGCTAACATATGCTTTACGAGTTTATCATTACTTATATTCCTATGTAGTAGCTGAAGAGC
>Ga0180301_10001572_pt1 | contig 17969 bp, 15 predicted proteins | sample GuaBasSediGuay16_FD_121797 | JGI IMG/M metagenome (GOLD analysis project Ga0180301, IMG submission 121797) | Subseafloor sediment microbial communities from Guaymas Basin, Gulf of California, Mexico - Guay16, Core 4569-2, 12-15 cm | ecosystem: Environmental > Aquatic > Marine > Hydrothermal... | reverse complement strand
GCTTCAATAGTCTTATCTAATCCATCTTTACCTGCTAAAACTCTGCCGCCTATAAAGTCGCATATTTCCCTAACTGTTAGGGCGCTTAATGCTTTATCCTCGGGGATTAAACCTAGAACTTTTATTTCACGCTTTTCAATGAAAGGTTTAATTACGCGTTCGACGCGTTCCATCCTATCTTGGGGAATACGATTCAATATGACTCCAAAGATTTCTGTTCCCCAGCTCATGCAATAGTCTTGGGCTTGCATTATTTCGTCAACAATAGCGTCGCCCTTAAACTTTGCAATCAGAAGCACTTCAGCGTTAAAATCTTTTGCAAGCTTTGGAACAGGACACTTTAAGAAGGAACCAACTGAAAGATTATGTGGGCCTTCAATAAGCATGATCTCTTTATCCTCGGAAGCTTTCTTATAGGATTCGATTATTTTCTTAGCGTATAGTTCGATATCTGCTTCTGTAAAGCCTTCGAGGAACTCGTCTCTTTTAAGTATCAGCGGACATAAAACGTCGTTATCGCACTTCAGTTTTAGGATTGACTTCATAACTTCTACGTCTTCATCTACATGTTCTCTTCCGGGAATAAGCGATGAACCTAAACCTATAGGCTTGAAGTAGCCAGCTCTCATATTTAGCTCTCTTGTTATTGATGCGAGGGCTATTGCTATAGCGCTTTTTCCGGAGTTCTCTTCAGTTGACGTAATATATATTGCTCTTTTAACCATCTTCTTAACCTCTTTCATGATTGACTTATACTTTTATGAGTTATCGTTACTCTTATATCTACTCCGAGACAACCCTCACCGCTCTCATAAACAAATAAAGGATTGATCTCCATTTCAGCTATCTCCTCAAAGCTAATCATAACTTGCGCTATTCTGAGCATAACATCTATTATGGCATCTATATCTGAGGGCGGCTCGCCTCTTACGCCTCTGAGAAGCACGTAGGCTTTCGTCTCCTCAATCATTCCAGCAGCTTCACGCCTCGTTAGAGGGCATAGGCGATAAGATACATCCTTTAGGAAATCAACGTATATGCCACCTAAACCAAACATCATTAAGGGTCCAAACTGTCTATCTCTAACAGCTCCAACAATAACTTCTCTTCCAGCTGGAACCATTTTTTGCACTAGAACGCCTACTATCTTCGCGCCAGGCATTGTTAGACGCGTCCTCCTTAAGAGAGCATCATAGCTTTCCTCTGCCTCCCTACGGCTTTTAACGCCTAAGATCACGCCGCCAATATCGGTCTTATGTAGTATATCGGGTGAAACAATCTTCATGGCGACTGGATAACCTATTGCCTCAGCTAATTCACCAGCTTCTCTTTTGCTTTTGGCTATGGCCGCCCTCGGCACTGGTATGCTAGCAGCCTTGGCAATTTTAATAGCTTCATCAATTGTAAGGTTCAAACGTCTCTCTGACTTGACTTTTTCAATAATCTTCTTAATTTTATCTTCGTCAATCTTCACTTTAGGCACGGATTCCCTGATTGGCGAGCCTAAAATAAGGCTATAATCATACATTGATTTAAGGACGAAGGCGGCTGCCTCTGGAAAAGCATAGTTTGGCACCCGCCCCATCTTAAGGATTTTAATAACATCGGAAGTTTCCTCAAATCCCATGAAAGATGCTATAATAGGTTTACTTGAAATTTTTCCGAGTTCAGCTACAACCTCAGCGACTTCTTTACATGGCGTTACAGCCTGGGGTGTCAAAATAACAATAATTCCATCAACATTATTGCTTTTCAATCCTGCCTCCAGAGCCAGCCTATAGCGATTCTCGTCAGCATCCCCTAAAACATCTAATGGATTATTTAAGCTTGCATGCGGCGGCATGTACCCCCGCAGCTTTTCCCTAATCTCATATTCAAGTAGAGGCAGTTCAAGACCCATCTTTTCACATGCATCAGCGGCAAGTATACCTGGCCCTCCACCATTAGTTACTATTAGAATTCTCTTGCCTTTTGGGATTGGTTGAGAGCCAAATGCCAGAACAAGATTAAAAAGATCCTCTAGAGTATTAGCCCTTATTATTCCCGCTTTTCTAAACGCTGCTGAAAAAGCCGTATCTGAGCCCGCTAATGAACCTGTATGGGATGAAACCGCTTTTATTCCAGCGTCAGTTGTCCCAGCTTTTATGGCGATTATGGGTTTTTTCCTAGTTACTTTCCTAGCAACCTTAATAAAACGCTTTCCCTCCTTAACTCCCTCAATATATAAGCCAATAACTTTCGTCTCCTCATCCTTCTCTAGGGCCTCCAGAAAGTCAGCGGCGTTCAAGTCAGCTTCATTCCCTAAGCTTATAAATTTTGTAAAGCCGATTTCATTCCTGATTGCCCAATTTAATATTGTGCTCCCAAGAGCCCCGCTCTGAGAGATAAAGGCTATGTTTCCCGGCAGAGGCATAGCTGGCGCAAAGGACGCGTTAACGCGGCTTTGAACACTTATTAAACCTAGGCAGTTTGGTCCTTGCATCCGCATACCATACTTTCGGCATATACTTATAACTTCATGTTCTAATCGAGCTCCTTCTCTACCAACCTCGCTGAAGCCTGCGGAAATTATGACTACCCCTTTAACCCCCTTTAGTCCGCACTCTTCAACTACTAAAGGAACGATTCTCGCCGGAACAGCTATAACCGCTAAGTCAATATTGCCAGAAACGTCCAAAACACTCTTATAGCATTTGAAGCCCAAAAGTTTATTTGCATTTGGATTTATTGGATATAGGTCTCCTTGAAAGCCGGATTCAACTAAATTTCTAAAAATTCTGTGACCAACTTTCTGCGGCTCCCTACTTGCGCCAATAACTGCGATCGACTTCGGATTGAAGAAGGCATTTAGTTTCATGAGCCGCCCTCATCGCTTTATATGTGTCCTAAGACTTTATTTATTGCTAAATGAACACAGATATATATCTAGCTGCCTATGTTTCGTATTGATAAAAGGTACTTTTTTGTTTATCCCTAACAATCATTCTTTGGCAACTAATTTTCAGGCATGTTAAGCATTTATTTTCGATTTGTCTTCTCATTTTCTTAGTGGAGTAAAGAGATACTTTTAATTTTGACATCTGAGACTATGATACTGTTTATGAAGTTACATGGATTAAGAAAGATATGATCTCAATTTAGGGATTGGAGAGGAAAGTGTAGATGGTTAAGAAGGAGCTTTTGCGCTGTAGGTCTTATGATGATAAGAAGATGAGTCTAAAGGAGGCTTTAAGCTACATAAAGACTGGAGATCATATTTTCATCGGCTCCGCATGCGGCGAACCTCAATATCTAGTTAGAGGTTTAGTTGAAAAGGCTGATCATCTAGCTGATAATGAGATACTTCATGTGCACACGCTTGGAGTAGCCCCATATACGAAACCGATGTATTCAGATAGGTTTCGTATGAACGCCTTCTTTGTTGGAATAAACACGCGTAAGGCTGTGGCTGAGGGAAGAGCCGATTATACTCCAGTTTTCTTGTCTGAGCTTCCTCGGCTCATAAGGAGGGGGATGGTGCCAATTGATGTAGCATTAATACAGGTCACGCCTCCAGATGAACACGGGTTCTGTAGCTTAGGAGTGTCTGTTGAAATCACGAAAACTGCTGCTGAAAATGCGAAGCTTGTTATCGCTCAAGTTAATCGTCGGATGCCTCGAGTTTTAGGCGATAGTTTCATTCACATTAATAACATAGATATAGTTGTTGAGCATGATGAGCCCTTACTTGAAGCTCCCCGCCCGGAACCTGATATAGTGTCGGATAGAATTGCAAGGTATGTTTCAGAACTCATTGAAGATGAGTCGACGCTTCAGATAGGTATAGGAAGTATTCCAGATGCAATTCTAGGCTCTTTGATGGATAAGAAGGATCTTGGAATACATACTGAACTGCTGACGGAGGGAGTTGTCGATTTAGTTGAGGAAGGGGTGATAACATGTGCGAAGAAGACGATAAACCGAGGTAAAATAATAGCCTCATTTGCGATGGGGACTCGAAGATTATATGATTTCATAGATAATAACCCGATGGTGGAGTTTTATGAGTCAGATTACGTGAATAATCCACTTATTATCAGCCAGCATAAAAAGATGGTTGCAATAAATCAGGCTTTAGAAATAGACTTAACTGGTCAAGTTTGCGCGGATTCTCTGGGATACAGATTTTATAGTGGTTTGGGTGGACAAGCAGATTTCATGCGGGGAGCCATGCTGTCTGAAGGAGGGAAAGCAATAACAGTTATGCCATCAACCGCTAAGGATGGAAAAATTTCGCGTATAAAGGAGTTTTTGACTAGAGGGGCAGGTGTCGTTTTAACGAGGGGTGATGTGGATTATGTTGTTACTGAATATGGTGTAGCTCACCTTAGGGGTAAAACTATAAGGGAGAGAGCCATCTCGCTAATTAATATTGCGAATCCAAAATTTAGGAATAGGCTTCTTAATTGGGCTAAAAAGCGTAACTATGTTCCAAAAGAGGTTTTACCCTTCCCGGAGATAGAGTATCCTGAAGAGTTAAAGCGATATGTAACTCTGAAAGATGGTTCAAAAGTTCTGCTTCGACCAATAAAGCCTTCAGACGTAACTCTAAAGCAACACTTTTTCTATGCCCTCTCAAAGGAAAGCGTCAAAAGAAGATATTTAGGTTCATTAGGTTATATGCCCCTCAAGCGTATATGGCCATATGTTGTGATAGATTACGTCAATGAAATGAGTATAGTTGGCACAGTAATGGAGAACGAGAATGAGTCAATTATAGCGATGGGCAGCTACTCACGAATACCAAATACGAAAACGGCGGAAATATCATTAGTTGTTAGAGATGACTGGCAGAATAAGGGCTTAGGAACAATGCTCTTTAATTATTTAGCTGAAATCGCAAGGGATCGAGGAATAAAAAGTTTTACTGCGTGGGTTCTACTTGAAAACACAAGAATGATGCACATACTTCGAAAATCCGGTTATCCGCTCAGATACAGAATTGAGGGAAACTTATACTATGTTGTAATAGACCTTAAAAAGAAAACGCAAAAATAACATAGTTAATATCTCAGAGGCACTAAAACACGCGAGATTTACTCATCTTATATTTAGTTACTTAGGTTTTCATTAAAATAAAATATTTTGTTGTGTAGTGGGCCCGGCCGGACTTGAACCGGCGACCAACAGGTTATGAGCCTGCCGCTCTAACCGTGCTGAGCTACGGGCCCAGGTATTCTCAAGATAAATATTGTTGTTTTGCCTCCTACTTAAGATTTTTCCTATTTCAGCTCGGGTTTCTAATGATTTAGACTTAAAAATTTTGGAGAAAGCTAAATAATCGGTCGAATGCTTATATAACCTTTACTTTGTAGAGTACGCCTTTTGGATCTTTAATTAGGAGCGCAATTTATCAGAAAAATTGAAAATCAACATTTTAAATGTCTTGCTTTGGGGAGGAGTATTACTGTTGGCTATCGAGCATATCTGGCATGGAGAATTAGTCCTGTTACAACACTACACCCATAACACCACCCCTCACCATTTTTTTATATTCACCCCCTCCTAAAGAAAACATTCCCAATCTTCTAAAAAGAAATATCCTTTAATCTAAAAAAGGAGATATGCTCTTTCACTAGCTAAGAGAATCTCTTTAAGGAAATTTAGCGTAAACCTAACATAACCAAAATCACTTAAACTTTAAATATCTCGAAAAATATTCAACTAAATGGCGCCGCCGAAGAATATTAGCCGAGCGAGCCGCCGTTCACGCATCCAAACGATGCGTGGACGAGAGCTCAGTTCGGTAGAGCAGCGGACTCCAAGGCCTAAGATGCCTTGGGGGCTGAAGCTGTTAACCCGTGGGTCGACGGTTCGAGTCCGTCCGGCGGCGCCACAACCAAACCGGCGACATCTCTATTTTTTCTCTTTCTGAAGTAAAGTAGTCCGTCATGCTTGCATACGTACTGAGATCCCATTCCGAGTAGTTTAATTATTTTCTCTTTTGTGTCTGCAACTTTAACTATGAACTTATTCTCTAAAGAAGAGAAAGCCGCGAACATGATTGATGTTTAAAAGGCTTATTTATAGCTCTGCCCATAAAGCATAGTGGTGTCAAGAGGATGGATGTAATTTTTACTGAAAAAGAGTTAAAAACCTTGGAAGGAAACAAGGAGCTTAAAAGATTTGGTGAATCACGTAAACGTCTAGCAACAGACCCCTATCGCCCCTTATATCATTTCTCTCCTCCAGAAAACAATATGAATGACCCAAACGGCTTATGTCAGTGGCGGGGCCGCTATCACCTATTCTACCAGTTTCTGCCAGAGAATCAGAAACGTTGGCATTGGGGTCATGCAGTGAGCAAGGATCTCATTCACTGGTATGATTTACCCGTAGCCATCCGCCCTGATAGGGAGAATGATTGCTTCAGCGGGCAAACACTTGTAGAGGAAAATAGGGTTATCGCCATTTATCATGGCACCAAAGTAGGCAATATGATAGCGATCGCATCCGACTCTCTCCTTCTAGACTGGCGTAAGCATCCGAACAACCCTGTTATTCCAATAGTTCCCGTAGATGAAAAGGGGTATCCTTACCACGTCTTCGATCCATGCATTTGGAGGGAGGAGGACGGCTACTACTCGGTTTCCGGAACCTATAAGGATGGAAGACTCTGGATTAACTGCCGAGGAGTCGTTCACCTCTTCCACTCAAAGGATTTAGCTAACTGGAGGTATCTCGGTCCGCTCGTTGAAGGAGGATTTTACACCGATCCGGGTGAGGATCATGCGGTTCCAAATTTTCTACCCATCAGTAGCACAAAGCATATGCTCTTATTCTTCAGCCATAAGCGGGCTTCGCAATATTATATTGGAGTTTACGATAGAAAAACCCATCGCTTTCATCCGGAATTTCACGGCCGATTCAATTATGGTCCTATTGCTATCGGTAGCCTGCATGCTCCATCAGCAACCATTGATAGCAAAGGCCGCCTTATAGCCATCTTTAACGTTAAAGAGGGGAAGAAGCGTGAGGAATGGAATGACGTAATGACATTGCCACGCCGTCTCTCACTAGCCCCAGATAACACATTGAGAATTGAACCTGTAAAGGAGGTTACCTCCTTACGCTTCAACCATCAGCACATCGGCCCCCTGGAGATTCCAGCAAACAGGGAAGTTAAACTACCAAATATTCATGGAAAGGCGATGGAGCTTAAGGCTATCTTTAATGTCCGCTCAGCAAGAGAAGTTGGTTTATATGTGTTCCAGTCACCTGATGGCTCGGAGCAAACCCGAATTTCCTTCTATCATAACACTGGACTATACAGTCCACTCAGTGCACTTCAAATCGACGTGTCTGAATCCTCGCTTCGATCCGATGTTTTCGCTCGAACACCTGAGATAGCTCCTTTCACCCTTAAAGACGGCGAGCCTCTGGAACTGCATATCTTCATTGACCGAAGTATTGTAGAGGTCTTTGCAAATAAGCGTCAATGCTTGACAGTCCGCGTGTACCCTCAGCGCAAAGACAGCAACGGCGTATCAGTTTTTGCACGAGGAGACAGCGCTAAACTCGTGTCCTTTGATGCATGGCAAATGCACGCCATATGGCCTGAACTAAAAGATATGGAGGGAAAATAGCTTCAAGCAGAGTTTTCCCTGAAATCTAAGATCTCTCATATGGAGTATTCTCATTTTTTGCTCTAAATTCTTTTTTATCGTGAATGAATGGAGGCTCAAGCAAAAGGGAAGTTGAGTATCACGGTGTGAGATGGTGGCTGGCTGAAATCATAATGTTCTTTTCAGGCTTCATAAGTGGTATGCTAGGCATAGGCGGAGGAGCCCTCAAAGTTTTAGGCTTGGATTGGGCCATGAACCTCCCAATGAAGGTTTCAACTGCCACAAGCAACTTTATGATAGGCGTTACAGTAGCCACTAGCGGATGGATATAGCCTAAATGCCAGTATATCGAGCTACCTGTCGCTGTTGTAAGGTTGTTATGTTGGACGGAATCAGTAAAGAAGTGGTAAAGGTGAAAGCTAATCTAAGCTTCTTATTGCCCATCTGTGGAACTCAATAATTTTTCCTTTGGGAAATCTTTAAATCATTTCTTCTGAATCTAGTAGCATAAATATATACTGTTGCGTTGGCTAAGACAAACATTGTTGTGAAAATTGGGAACATCGACGTGTTGAGCTTCTTCATTTCAGAATTGGGCATAACCACCAGACGGAATGTTGAAGGGGCAAAGATGGCTAACAAAGGATGCCTACAAGGTAGGCTCGTATGGAATACCAATTTCCGGAATTGAAAACCTATTCGGATTTAAAGATGGAATTTACAAAGTTTTCCGGGATCGGAAGAACAACTTATTGGTTGCCGAAGTTGAGAAGAATGCATGAAATTTAACGTAATTTAAGGATGCTTCTGCCTTAGAGATTAAAATTTTAAATAAAATTGCTATTCTAATATTCTGCAAGAGAGCCATCAATTCTAGCTTTCTTAAACCCTAGCCTAAAAATCATTATTCCTAGGGGTATAGTAATAATTGCAGATACCAAAAGAGCTAGTGCGTCATGCAACATAAGTGGATGTGATAAGGTGAATCCCCTCAATAATGCGAGGCGAGCCGCCCTCATCGCATATGTGACGGGAATTATGTATGAGAGCTGTTGGAGAATTGGGGGTAATGCTTCGACTGGATATAGTATCCCTGAAAGTAATCCTATCAGATATCCAAAGAGCCACGTTATCGGGTCACCTTGTTTAGTAACCATAACTATGCCAGCAGACATCATGCCTATACCTGACATGCTTAGAACTAGTAGCGCAAGTATCACTATACAAGATATATAGTTTGCATTGCCCAAGTTAACGTTAAACACGTATGCTGTTACAAGTAAACCTAATGTTGCACCTATACTTGTCATTATAGTACTCCATACGGACTCACATATTAGGATGCTAAATAGGCGTGTGGGAGTTAAGAGAAGAAATTCTAATGTTCCTTCAACTTGCTCCCGACTTATAGCTTGGTTAAAGCTAGTCATACCTAAATTTACAAAGTCTTGGAAAACGGATCCCAACATTATAAACGCTACAGGGTCTCCCCCATACAATTGTAAAGCGCTTTTCACAACTCCAACTCTTAGATAAAAGTCGCAGAAAAAGTAGAAGGTTGCTATGCCTATGGCTATGTTCGCCATTAACAGTATGAGCATTACTCTGTAACTCAGTAACGTAATGAAACCTCTTAATATAAATACCAAAAGATTTTCCAAAAAGAACCTCACTTCACGTAGATTTTTCATTTTAATCCCTCTCTCGCTTCATCATATTCAATATATTTCAAGAAGACATCTTCTAAGGTTGGTTCTCTAATGTATATGGATTTAATTTTACCGTATTTCGAGAATACTTTAAGCAATTCCAATATGTCAACATTTGAATTTGGTAAGTTAAGCAAAACTCTTTTAAATTCAGGTTCAGGTGATGGTTTAACATTTACAATTATGCCATAAGATGAAAGCTCCCGAAGTAAACCCTTCTCACAGCCATAGAACTCAGCTAATAAAACTCTGAATCTACCTATACTTTGTTTAAGATTCAGAAGGGTGTCTGAAATCAAAATTTTCCCCTTATCCATTATGGCCACTTCATCGCAGACGGCTTCAGCCTCGTGAAGATTGTGCGTTGTTAAAAGTATAGTTTTTCCCTTCTTTTTCAACTCATCAACTATGAATTTCCTAAGCTTCTTAGCCGCCCCCGGGTCTAATCCCTTAGAGGGTTCATCCATAAGGAGGATAGGTGGATCAGCCAACAAGGCCCTAGCTATGGCTAGTTTAGCCTTCATCCCGGAACTGTATTCTTTAACTTTCTTGTCAGCATGTTCCTGTAAACCCACAAAATCAAGAAGTCTTTTCACTCTTATTTTGGCTTCTGAAAGAGGAATTTGGTAAAGGCTTGCGAAAAATAGCAAATTTTGTCTTCCTGAAAGTCTGTAATAGAAGCCTCTTTCTCCGCCCTTAATTAATCCTATGCATTCCCTCACTTTTCTATCGTTTTTTACGATATCATATCCGCCTACAATGGCTGTGCCCTCTGATGGAATAACAAGGGTTGCAAGCATCTTAATAAGTGTGGTTTTTCCAGCTCCATTAGAACCTAATAAACCAAATACGCTTCCCTCTCTCACGGATATATTGACGTGGTCGACTGCAACTGTTCTTTTACCGCCTTTATTAAAAATCTTGGTTAAATCAAAAGTTTCTATAGCGAAGCTGGGCATATAAGTAACCTCAAGTTAAGAAAAATAATTCAAAATTTTAAAGATTTATGTTACTCCAAGAATTAAATTGATTTCTTAATTTGATTACAAGTTTATTGGTGCAATAAAACGCGGATAATTTCAAAGGCAAATGAATCACCAAATTTTTTGCTAATAAATAAAAATAAATTTTTAGTGGTTAAAAATAATCTTTCGAATATAACATATAATCTTTAGGTTATAGATGGGCTATAATGGTGCAATAATGATGCATGACTGGTTTAATTTACTGAGGTTTTCAGCATGCCTACTATTTCTTTCAATAGCTTCTGTCTATGATATAAAAACTAGAGAAGTTCCAAATTCAGTCTGGCTATTTTTTGCGCCTTTAGGTTTAATTCTAACGCTGGTTTCACTGGCACTAGACAATTGGAAACTCTCGCTGATGATTACGTGTATTATATCTGTGGCTATAATTATTGGGTTGTCTCTGGCACTGTTCTATTTGGGCCTTTTTGGTGGAGCGGACGCGAAAGCCTTGATGTGCTTAGCGGTTTCCATGCCAGTCTATCCTAGTATTAGATTTATCAGACCTATATTTGGATCTTATTCTCAGACTCCCTCACTTCTGCTTCCATTATCAACATTTAATAATGCTGTTCTAATAGCGTCACTTCTAGTATTTGTGATTATATTGAAAAATTCAATGGACTTAGCAAGAAATGGGATGAGAATATTTGAGGGATTAGAGGAAGAGAGGATAATGATAAAAATACTTGCATTCATAACTGGCTTTAGGGTTGAAGCCCATAAATTGCGCGCTGAAAAACATCATTATATTATTCTAGAGAAGTTTGATAGAGGGGAAAATGGCAAAATAAGAAGGCATCTAAAGGTGCTTCAGCATGTAAGTAGTGAAGGAGAAAAAAGCATACCGAGGGAAATTAATGGAAAAATTTGGGTTACAATCGGTTTACCATTTCTAGTTTTTATAACCATTGGGTTTATGTTAGCCATGTTTGTAGGCGACATTGTCTTTTGGTTATTAAATACGATAATCTAGCAAGAGTTTCTTGGGTATTGAATAAAAGATAATTTAAGAGCTTCTTTATTTTGAAATTTTTTCTTAAAGAGTAAATTATCAATTATTAGGCATAATGTTCTAAAAACTTCCTCTTTGCTAAGCTTACTTACATCGAGTATTACTTGAAATGGTTCGAAATCCTCACCAAGCCTGAAACCGTAAAGTCTTCTATAGATTTCCTTAGTCTTACTTTCTCTTTCCCTCATTCGCTTTAATGCCTCTTCAACACTTATTCCATCTCTTTCAGCTATTCTTCGAGCTCTAATATCCTCTGAGGCGTCAAGCCATATTTTTAAGCCGTCCTCCAAAAGCCACGGCATGGTCCAGCTATCCAATACGACGTTTCCTTCTTTAGCCCACTTAAGCATTTTCTCGTCGACACGTCTATCTAAATCAAGATTTTCTAGACGTTCATTAAGGAATCTCTTACCCCAATCGGTCTCCCACCATCCTTTTTCGGTCTTTTTATAGCCCATCTCAGCGGCGACCGCCTTCAATGCGTCTCCGCCAGAATAGTATTTGAGCCTATAATGTTTAGCAATTCTCTTTGCAACGGTACTCTTACCTGAACCAGCCAGGCCTGAAATACATATAATGATCTTCTCTGAGTTCTGTTTGTTGGAGTTGAACGTCATCTCGTCATTCCAGCTCCCATGCCCATATCGACCCTGAAAATTTTCGATAAGAGGAAGTTAAAGAAGAATTGGCATATTACATACCAAAAGAAGAATGGTATGCCAGTTCTTTCCCAGAGTAAAGGTATGAAAGCAACAGGGTTATTTCCGTAGAAACCTATTAGTATCCACCACATAATTAAGAAGGGGACAAAAGTTATTAGTGTAGTTTTCATTTGCTGACTAGATATTTTAGCCCTAATCTGCATTATTCTAATCTCCTGTTTCTTAACTTTAGCCATAAGTTTCTTATCGCCCGTTTTTTTAGCGAGCTCTCTCTTCGCGTTCCATTCAGCTATCTCTTTCTGCCATTCAGTAAGCAGTTCCCTGTCAATAAATTTTCGATTCAAAAGCGTAGTTAAGAGAGAGGTAATAAAAGACAAGAACGTGATGAAAATCGTTGAGTATGGGAGAACCCCCAATACATCTGGCAACATAACTTTATCCCCCGAGAAATCTTTTTATACCCGGATAGATCTCCTCAATGCGTTCTCTCATTAATTGCTGATAATATTGATATATGATTCCCACAGAGAGCAGTATGCCAGTTCCAGTTCCAAAGGCTCCGAAGAAGTCTGCTATTGCCGCTAATAAGCCAACTATGAAACCGCCTAGCAAGGTGACTATTGGGATGTATCGCCTCAAAATAGCTTCAATCGGTTTCTCAGCTCTCCTAAAGCCGGGAACCTGCATTCCTGAATCAACGAGTTGTCTAGCAACTGTTTTCGGATCTAATCCTCCAACTTCAAGCCAAACCCATGAGAAAATAACACAGAAGGAAATAAGTATCACAGCGTAAATTGTATATCTTACGGGATTTTCTAGAACATCCATGAAACCTCTTGGAGATGTAACGTAATATGCCAATCCACCTATGGGTCGGGGCGTGCCCCCTCCTGGAATATATTCGAAGTCTCCAATTAGCTTTATCCACGGACTTAAACTTGTATTGTAGCGATAATTGTTCCATAGTATCTGCGCTATCATATATATGTTCCCAAATAATGCTGATGCAAATATAACTGGTAAGTTAGAGACGTAAAGAAGGTTAATTGGGTATCTTCCTCTGAAGCCTCTAAAGCGCGAGTGGGCGATAGGTATCTCAACCCTAACTCCCTGAGCGTAAATACAAAATAGAAATATGCCTATTGTTAGTATTAAGCCTAATATGCTTGGATCATTTCTAGGCCTTATGAATAAGCTTCCTATAGATCCACCAGTAATCAATGTTTGAATCATAGCTGAAATTATCCCCCTATATTTTGTGGGGTCACTTAATGAAGGCATAGTTGAGAAACAATCAAGCATTATGCGTTGCGCCACACCAGCTAAAATGAATAGGCTTATACCGCTTCCTATACCCCACCCCTTCTGAATCATTTCGTCCAAGAGCATAACAATCAGACCAGCGAAAATAAGCTGTATAAATATTATTACCGCTTGCTTGGCGTCTATGCTACCGAAGAAACCGCTCAGCAGGTAAGCTGATGCTTGAACAATCGTCATGATTATTGAGAAGACTTTATTCGCTCCTGCAAATAAAGCTCTATCCTCTGGATCGGAGAAGTCAACGCTTATAAAGCCTGAGGCTGCAAGTAGCTGTAGTATCAAGCCAGCCGTAACTATTGGGCCTATACCTAATTCCATTAGTGTACCTTTGCTTGAGGCGAAGATCACTCTGTAGAATAATATGTCCTCACCCCTACCTAAACCGTATAGGGGTATCTCACTCATAACAAGATAAATTATTAGGGCAACAGCTGTCCAAAGGAGCTTCTCATTAAAGCTAACCCTGCGTTCAGGAGCCTTAATTTCCGGAATGAACTGTATTACTGGTTGGAAGGCTTTTAGGAAACGGCTGGCCAAACTTTCCCCTCAATATATCTTAAATCTTTATCCTGTAATTTATATTTAGTCTGGATTTAGCTTGCAACCTCAATTTTTTCTATCTCTTCCTCTTTTTCCGTTATTATTTCTCCTCCAGCCTCTTTAATCTTTCTCAAGGCTATTTTAGTGTATAATGGAACCTTAACTCTAATGGGTAACGTTATTCTTCCCTCACCAAGCAGCTTATTATATCCTAGCTCCTCTAAGTCTATGAATATTTTCTTATCCTTTTTGGTTTTTGGCATCATTTTTACAGCTATTTCCTCAAGTTCCTTCAAGTTTATGCATCTGATATCTCTTCTAAGGCTTTTCGGGGAGAAGAAGCCAACTTTACCGAAATAGTCTGGTTGATATCTTAAGACCCATGACCAGCCATGCTTGTGTCTACCGGCTTTTCGCTCGCCTTTTGAGCCGCTTTTTCTATGTTGACCAACTCTGCCGTAACCACATGTTCTGGAACCACGTTTTTTCCGGATTTTTCTAAGGCTATGTGGCATTGCTAATTAACACTCCAATAAATGTGCTATATCATTCTTTTTAGTAGATCGTTTATTGCTTCACCCCTATATCCGGTTACGCCGCCACTCTTCCAACTCTTTTTTATGCTTCCCTTATAACCTTTACTCGGCGGATGGAGACGGAAAACGGGCTTAATGCCGGGAAGTTTATTAAATTCAACTTTAAGGCTGTATATTGCTTCAGCCAAATCATCTATAGACTTAAATCCAAGCTTTTTAACGTATTCGCTTGTAAGCTTTTTATTTCCAATTAATCTTCCCCTCTCCTTCAAAAGTAATGCAATAACTTCCTTTGAGACTTCTCCCCAAGTTACCTGATTTTGCACTTTCTGAAGCATGCCCATGTAAGAGGGACGATTGTCAATTAATGTCGCATGACAGTTTCGGGTTAAATGGAGCAGTTTCAACGTATCCTCAATTTCTTTTCTAACGTTAACTGTACCACGAACTCTAACAACCGCTAGACATTTATTGCCCTTTTCCACCTCTTTCCTACCTCACCCAATCTAATGGTGTAACAATTTCATATGTCTTCTTTAAGGCATCGAAAAGCGCGTAAGCGAATGATGGAACAGTTCTTGTTGGACCGTAGCTTCTTGTCCAGCAATCTCTGATTCCCGCAAGCCTAAGAATAACCTTAGCCACCTCGCCGGCAACTAAACCTAAACCTCTAGGTCCAGGTATAAGCTTAACTCTAACAGCGCCGCATTTCCCAACAACCTCGAAGGGGAGTGAGTGCGGCTGCCCGCAACCACATTCCCAACTGCCACAACCCCTACGAATAATTGTTATATTTAAACGTGCATCTTTCGCCGCCTTTTCTATTGCTGTTCGCACTTGCGTAGCTTTACCTGAACCTATACCTAGATATCCATTTCTATTTCCAACAGCAACTATGGCTTTAAATCTTGATTTCTCGCCGGCATCAGTCTGCTTTTGCACTAAACTTATGTTTATTACCTCTTCTTCAAGATTTGGAACTAGCATATTTACTATTTGCGGTTCGCTTATCTTAAAACCATTAGCGAAAACCTCTTCTAAAGAAGATATTTTACCCTCTAATACCATTTTACCGAGCCTTGTGCGTGGAATCCACTCTTCTGAACCTTCGGCTCCGCCTAGTCTTTCACTCAAAGCATATCACACTCGCAATATCACTCTTTTTTGATAGCGGCACATGCATTTAAACTTTCAAAGAAACAATGCAGCTAATAAATTTAAACTTATCTGCTGCTCAACCCATCTAAAAGGGTTCCATCTATTCTTTTAAAGCCATTGTAAACACTATGACTAAAGATGTTTATGGAGGGAAACGTTTATATCTTCTGCATCATTATGACCATAAAAAATTTCGGGCGTGTGCTTGCAATGAAGGAGAAGGCGATCAAGTGGGTTGTTGAGGATCCTAAAAAGAAGAACGTCTTTTGGCCATCTGAGGAGATGAAGAAGAGAGCTTGGGTTAATGACGAGAAAATATATGAAGAGGCTGCTAAAGATCCAGTTTCATGGTGGGCGAAACTCGCTAAAGAGGGCATAACATGGTTTAAGGAGTGGACTGAAACATACGTTTGGGATCCGCCATTCTATAAGTGGTTTGTCGGCGGAAAACTAAATATATGTTACAATGCTGTTGATAGACACATCAAAACTTGGCGCAGGAACAAAGCTGCTATAATCTGGGAACCAGAGCCAATAGATGAACCTCATAGAATTCTAACGTACTACGATCTTTATCGAGAAGTAAATAAGTTTGCTAATGTGCTTAAGAGCCTAGGCGTAAAGAAAGGCGATAGAGTCGGTATATACTTACCAATGATCCCTGAAGTTATTATTGCAATGCTTGCTTGCGCACGTATAGGCGCCGTGCACAGCGTTGTTTTCTCAGCTTTCAGCGGGCAATCACTCAGAAATAGAATGCTTGATGCAGAAGCAAAGCTCCTAATTACTGCTGACGGATATTACAGAAGAGGAAAGATAATTAATCTTAAAGCGAACGCCGATATGGGTGTTGAGGGCACTTCAATAGAGAAGGTTATTGTTGTTAAGCGTCTTGGAAAAGAAGCCAGCTTGAGCGTCAATATGGTCGATGGACGCGATTACTGGTGGCATGAGCTAATGGAGAAGGCTGAACCTTACTGTGAACCAGAAATTTTAGACAGCGAAGACTTACACTTTATACTTTATACAAGCGGGACAACAGGAAAGCCTAAAGGAATTGAGCATCACGTTGGCGGATACGCCGTGCAAGCCTACTGGACAACAAAATGGGACTTCGATCTACATGACGATGACTTGTTCTGGTGTACAGCCGATATAGGTTGGATTACCGGGCACACCTACAACTGTTATGGACCGTTAATGAATGGTGCAACATTCTTAATTTATGAGGGAGCGCCAGATTATCCATCTCCAGATAGATGGTGGCAGATAATTGAGAAGTACGGTGTGACAGTATTTTACACCGCGCCAACGGCAATAAGGATGCTTATGAAACTTGGTGATGAGTGGGTTAAGAAGCATGATTTAAGCACGCTTAGAATTCTCGGAACGGTTGGCGAACCAATAAATGAAGAAGCTTGGCTATGGTACTTTAATGTTGTTGGCGGTGGTAGATGCCCAATAATCGACACATGGTGGCAGACTGAAACTGGCGCAACACTAATCAATTCGCTACCCGGTATAGGTCCCTTCATACCTACAGTGGCGGGCAGACCGTTCCCAGGCACTAGATTCGCTGTTCTAACGGAGGATGGGAAACCCACGGGCATAGGCGAAGGTGGATATCTAGTTCAGATGTCTCCATTCGCACCAGGCATGTTTAGAACAATCTATAAGGATCCTGAAAGATTTAAGCGACAATATTTCAGTGTTTACGGCGAGAAGATCTATTATACTGGCGACGGAGCGTATATTTACGATGAAATAGGTAACATAAGGATCACTGGAAGAGTCGACGACGTAATGAAGGTTGCTGGGCACAGACTATCCACAGCTGAAGTTGAGAATGCGATAGCTCAGCATCCGGCAGTAGTTGAGAGTGCAGTTGTCTCTGCTCCACACGATATTAAGGGCGAAGTGCCAGTAGCCTTCGTTGTACTTAAGCCTGGGTATAAACCAACAAATGAGCTTGAGGCGGAGCTAAAGAAACAGGTCGATAAGGTCATAGGTCCCATTGCTAGACCAAACAGAGTAATATTCGTTGATGATCTGCCGAAAACTAGAAGTGGAAAGATTATGCGTAGAATCCTTAAGGCTCTACTAAGCAACCAACCTATAGGTGACACAACAACACTTATGAATCCAGAATCAGTCCAAATGTTGAAAGAGAAAGTAGGATACAAGGAGACTCAATAATAAATTCACCACCATTTCAAACACCTTACATTTTTCTCTTAAATCTTCCATATAATTTCCATAATTCTTTGATTTTTTATCAAAACTTTTGAAATCAATAAACTTTTATCTAAATTTTCATATTCGTAGTGTTGATCATCAGCCGGCAAAGGATGAGTTAAGCATTGAAGAGAATTGAGAAAATAATTGGGCATGGAACAT
>Ga0180301_10001571_pt1 | contig 17977 bp, 16 predicted proteins | sample GuaBasSediGuay16_FD_121797 | JGI IMG/M metagenome (GOLD analysis project Ga0180301, IMG submission 121797) | Subseafloor sediment microbial communities from Guaymas Basin, Gulf of California, Mexico - Guay16, Core 4569-2, 12-15 cm | ecosystem: Environmental > Aquatic > Marine > Hydrothermal... | reverse complement strand
GGAATTATCAATGAGACCACCAGATTTCTGGTCTGGGGAGGCCCGATGGATGATAGTGCAGCCAGGCCCGCAGGAAAAAAGAGGGCGATAATTGCAGGTTGGAGAAAGATCATTATCAGAAGAATAGCTCCCGATGAAATGGCGAGCAATAAAATCGCTGCCCCGGAACAAAGAAGTATTAAAAAAATTGTCTTTTTAATCCCGATTCTATCCACAAGAAAACCGGAGAAAAATATGGCTACAATGCATATTATTCTGGAAATACCAAAGAGATTATTTGCATATACCGCCTCGAATCCCTTCTCTGTAACCAGGAATGCGGGGAGCAATGAATACACACCCTGTACCCCTCCCAGGGCGAAACAGAAAAAAAGCATTAACAGCCAGAAAGAAGGCTTTTTAAGCAAAGGTATTATATTCGAAAGATTCAAGGGTTGACCGGGGAAATTGCCCCCCCTGTTAAAGCGAAAAAACAGGTAAGCCATGAGGAGAGAAAGCATTCCTATTGCAATCAATACACCACGCCATGAAGTGAAACGTATAAAAAGATTTGCCATAAGTGGTGCTGCTACGAGTGATAAATTAGGACCGATTTCATGGACAGCCAATGCCTTCCCCCAGTCATCCCTCACCACCATGGAAGTTATCACAGAAATACCGGATGGAGCATAGAAGCCTGAGCCCATCCCCAGAAGAAAAAGACCTGTATAGATTAAAGGGAGCGAGGAGGAGAGGGCAACCAGGATTACAGTAACTCCTACCATGGCTGAAGAAAGTATTATGGTTCCTCGATGATTTATAACTGTCGACACATAACCAGAACATAGCATCGCTATGGCATAACCTATGCTTATATAGAGAAAAAATCTGGAAGCTACCGCGTGGGAGATATTGAAAGAGCGCTCCACTTCCAGGAGGAGGGGGGAGAATACGTATCGGGAAAGCATGTTGAAAAACACCACACCGGTTACAAAAAGAATATATTTTATCTGAAGGGTAAATCTTTCGGGTAATTGATTGTCCATCATTTTTTTAAGGATAGTCCTTTTTGCTATACTTAGTGCTCCGTAAAAAGAAACAAGCTTCCAGACACAACTTAAAGGTAATCAGAATCAGATTGGATGTCCAGCACCAAAGGCTGACTTATCAAGCAATCAAATTTCATTTAAAAAATCAGCTTTTTTCTTGACATAATATGTAATAATTTTCTATTATTAACCAGGAGCATTGTCTATGAACAACATCATTTTTCTAAGCATTATCAACTGGATCCATCTTCTTGCAACAGTATCATGGATAGGGGGGATGATTACCAATATACTGATTCTTACCTCTTCTGCAGGAGAAACACTGGAACCACCCGTAATGGGAAAACTGATGGGTGCCGTTATGAAGCGTTACCGCACTCTCGTTTATGCATGTATTTTACTGCTCGTTGTTACCGGTGATTTGATAAGTCGTATTAATCCAGGATATGAAGGATTTTTCCAACTTACTAACCCGTAGTCTATTATTGCATTGATAAAACACATCGTTGTGCTGGCACTTGTCATCCTGGCGGTATATGCTTTCGAAGGTCTTGGCTGAAAAGTATCACAGGTCGCAGCCCAGGGTCCTTCGGAAGAGCTGGCCAAACTGCGAAAACGCCAGTATGGCCTTGCCCTCACAGGTCTTCTTCTCGGGGTAATCATTTTTCTTTTAACAGGGATAATGGGCAGTATTTCGGTACTATCTTAAGCATCGATCTTCGATGCCCGATTGGTAAACTCTACTTTTTTAATATTTTTTATTGACAACCCTTAGAAACCACGCTATAATTTCTTAACAATTATCACGCCAAACCGGACAGCTTGTAATTGACAGCAATAAAAAGCCGCCTTTAAAGCAGGCGGCTTATAATATTTTCTCAAGTTTTCATAAATCGAAATATCTTTACATGCAGCCTTTTTAATGCTATTCTTTTGCCTGCTTATATGAATGCAATTGAAGTTGATAATCTACGCCGTATTTATCGTCCTGTCATGGGAATATTCCGGCGGAAGGTAAAAGAAATCGTTGCAGTAGACGATATCTCCTTTTATGTAAAGCCGGGAGAACTTTTTGGTATTCTCGGACCGAACGGAGCAGGTAAAACCACCACTGTAAAAATTCTTGTTACCATCCTCATCCCCACATCGGGGTCTGCAAGGATACAGGGCTTCGATGTAGTGAGGGAGGCGGAAAAGGTGAGACCTCGAATCGGTTTTATCCTTGGAGGTGAGCGCGGCCTTTACTGGAGACTCTCAGGAGTGGATAATTTAAGGTACTTTGCAAGCCTCTATCATGTTGATCCGGGAATCTCGAAATCCCGCATCCCCTACTTAATGGAACTTGTTGGGCTTGAAGACCGGGGGAAGGAGAAGGTTGAGGGTTATTCCAGGGGAATGAAACAGAGGCTCCACATAGCCCGTGCACTCCTGCACGACCCCGATATCCTTTTCCTCGATGAACCGAGCATTGGGCTCGATCCGATCGGAGCAAGAGAGGTACGGGAGGTCGTACGCAACCTTCAGGCAGAGAAAAAAACCATCCTTCTCACAACGCACTACATGTTCGAAGCCGATGCCCTCTGCCAGAGGATTGCTGTAATAAACCACGGTAAAATAGTAGCCCTCGATACACCGGAAGCACTTAAGGAAGTTGTAAAGGACCTCCATATTATCGAAGTAGAGGTGTTCGGTATTCCGTCGGAAGTGATCGAACGGCTACAGGCTAAAGGGTTTATTGAAAACCTTGCCGTGGAAAACGTGGAACAGAGACAGGTTCTCCTTATCCAGACCGCCCGTGGTTCCGAGGCGGTTCCCGATATTCTGGCCATTTTAAACGGTCTTCGGGTGGGGAAAATTTCAGTAAGGGAGCCTACTCTGGAAGATGCCTATGTACGGCTGGTAGGAAACAAAGGAGAGTAAAAATGGCAAGTATCCGCCCTTTTTATTTAACAAAATACCTTCGGGTTATAGCCTCAACCTTTGAAATGACTTTCCGACAAACCGTTAAAGATGCCTTTATCCTTTTTGCCGTTCTTTTTCAGCCTCTTATAATAGCCATGCTCGCCCTGTGGATGCTCAAAGACAAGGGGGGTCAATATATTATTTTTGTTGTAATAGGCAGCGGCATGACCGGACTATGGTCCAGTCTTCTCTTTATCAGCGGAAACGGAATTACTGTAGAAAGATGGATGGGTACACTGGAATCTCTTGTTGCAGCCCCCACTCCAATCCAGGTAGTGGTAATAGGGAAAAATCTTGCCAATGTTCTTCAATCTCTTGGCTCCATGGTGGTAAGCTATATACTGGTCTCTTTCATATTCGGGTATCCCTTAAGCATTGCCCAACCATGGTTGTTCCTTATCTCACTTATTATAACCGTAGTTTCCTTTGTATGTTTCGGTATTATAATCGCATCTCTCTTTATACTTAATCCGGATGTCCAACGCTGGCAAAATGGTCTGGAGTTTCCGGTCTACATTCTATGTGGATTCCTCTTTCCCATAGCTTTGCTACCCGGCTGGACTACGCCTTTAAGTTATTTACTTACCCCCTATTGGGCAGCACTCGCTCTTCATGCATCTGCTCAAGGGACGGGAACTATTGCTAATATCTCCTTCGCATGGGGGGTGATGTTAGGGTACAGTATTCTTTATCTTTTTCTAAGCAAGAGGCTCTTCAGGGTAATCCTTAAAAAGGCACGGGTGGACGCCACCCTGTCGATGCATTGATGGAAAGGTTTGATATATATGTTTCACTCTCTTCTACTTAACATCAGATTGTTTTTTCGGGGTGCAGTGCTCTCCTACATCGCCCTTTTCAGATGGTTTACACCCCCTGCCTACCTCGCCTCCAAGGTTATAGCTCCACTCAGTTACATGCTTTTTTTTGTTGTTCTCGGCACCTTCGCTACCGGAAAGGAAAGCGCATCTTTCTACATTATAGGAAATTCAGTCCAGATGGCTGCGATGAGCGGCATATACGGGGTAACGATGAGTATCGGGGGAGACCGATGGGACGGTACCCTTCCTTACCTCTTTGCTACTCCTGCCAACAGGCTTGCCCTGTTTGTAGGAAGAGCTGCCATTCATGTGCTTGACGGTATCCTCGGTGTTTTCCTCGGTCTGTTCTGGGGGATTACCTTGCTGGGTCTGGATGTCTCAAAGACCGACCCTCTTGTTCTATCTGTTGTAATACTTATAACCACCTTCAGTACATCAGGATTTGGCCTTCTTCTGGGTGCCCTGAGCCTTTTAACTCGAAACATAATGTTTGTAAACAACACGGTATTTTTTCTGCTCCTCATCTTCTCGGGTGCCAATCTAAACCTATCTCTTCTGCCGGAATGGATGCAGACTATTTCGTGGTCACTTCCCCTGACAAGAGGTATTGCTTCGGCAAGAAAAATTATTTCCGGTTCTGCATTTATAGAAATAGCTCCTTTAATGGGTACTGAGTTTCTTATCGGTGTTCTGTATATTCTTCTTGGATTTCTGCTATTCCGGTGGTTTGAGTTTAAGGCAAAACGGAAAGGTACCCTGGAGGTGATGTGAGATAGTGCTGCGTGGCATTGGTAAACAACCACAGGCAAAGCCAAAGGCTTTGCAAGCCCTGCAAGGGCTAAGTAATTCCTGCTTTACGGAAATTACTTAAGTGGTTGTATGCTCCGAAAAAAGGTAGAAGGGCTTAAGCCCGTCTCTCCACCATAGGTGGTGGCCTTCTTTCGTAGTAAAGACAAAAAAAGCAGGCGATGTGACAATGTGGTCGGCGCTCCTGAGGACAGGATTTATGTTCTTTATAGAACATTTTCTGACGCCCCGGGACTCTTCAGAGACCTTTCCCGGTATTTGAATCGGTCATAATCGCCTGCTAAGAATTATTCTACACCCAGTGACCGCTAAAAGAAAGTGTTTTTTTAGAAAAGAATTATACTGTTAGGAAAAATAATATTAATGAATCTAAACATCCGTTAAGGTTTTATTTTAACTGCCAGGTACTATAAATTTTTTGAAAGCCCCTTGACGAAGATTTTCTCTGTTTGCTATATTTTGTTATGACCACAAAAATTAGGTAATAAAATATTTACTTACCCCAGGAGGACGCTAATAATGCGACGGTTTATTATACTTCTTACTTTACTAACGACACCACTTTTTGCACAGGACTACCGTGGCCTATCCCTTTCTACCGATTATCCTTCTATTATAACCAGCAAAACAGACATCATTACGTTATCTCTTACTGTAAAGAATTACAAACTCCCACCCCAAAGGGTCGATCTAAGCATTTTGAGAGCTCCCACGGCTTGGGAAACTGTCTTTGTGGGAAATGGAAATCTTATAAGCTCGGTATTTGTTGCACCGGATGAAAGCGCCGATGCAGAGCTGTGGATCGATCCTCCCGATAATACACCGGAGGGTAGCTATAATTTTATCATTCGTGCTACAGGCAGAAACAATACATTCGATTTACCCATAACCATAAACATCGGTAAATCTCTGCCACGAAGACTTAAAATCGAACCGGAGTTTCCCTCACTTATAGGCACTCCAACAACGGATTTCTCTTACAGACTTTCTATAAATAATGAGAGTTCCCAGGATTCTCTCGTCAATCTTCGTGCCCAGGCTCCCGAAGGATTCCAGGTAACTTTCAAAAAGGCTTATAGGAATCAGGAAATAACTACAGTTCCGATAAAAGCCGGGAAAACAGAAAAAGTTGATATGGAAGTAAAACCGCCTGCAAATATCACAGCTGGAAAATATGAGATCGCCGTGCTTGCTTCTACAGAGGGCACGAGTGCAGAAACGTTGCTGACGATGGAGATAACGGGTCAGCCGAAACTTAAATTAACAGGTCCGGAGGGCAGACTCAGCGGAAGCGCAACTGCGGGTAGAGAGAAGGCATTCAAGCTGACCATCGAAAATACCGGAAGCGCACCTGCCAGTGACATTGAGTTCTCCTCCTGGGAGCCGTCCAACTGGAAGGTGGAGTTTAACCCAAAATCTATCGAACTACTCCCCGCTGGTGAAAAAAAAGAGGTAACCGCTCTGGTTACACCCTCTCAGAAAGCAATTGCAGGAGACTACAGCGTTACCTTCAGAGCAAATGCACGGGATGCATCCAATTCTGTAGATTTTCGCATAACAGTGAGAACCTCCACGTTGTGGGGTATTGTTGCAGTTATCATCATAGCCGCCGCCTTGCTCGTGGTAGTGCTGGCGGTAATGCGGTATGGGCGAAGATGAACACGAACAACAACACAGTAATAAAAACAGAAAATCTTACCAAATGTTACAATGAAACTCCGGTGGTAAATAATCTTAACCTGTCCGTGTACCGTGGGGAGGTTTTTGGTATTCTCGGTCCTAACGGTTCGGGCAAGACCACAACAATCCTTATGTTTCTTGGATTAACCGAGCCCTCCGGTGGAAAGGTAAATATTGTCGGATTCGATCCCCTTCGGGAACCTTTAGAAGTTAAACGTCGAGTAGGCTACATGCCCGATTCTGTAGGATTCTACGATGACATCACTGCCCGAGCCAACCTCAGATATACGGCCAGATTGGCAGGAATAGAGACTGAAGAAACCGAAAAAAGGACAAACGATCTTTTAACTCAATTAGAACTTATAGATGTGGCAGATAAAAAAGTTGGTACATTCTCAAGGGGTATGCGCCAGCGTCTCGGACTGGCAGAAGTTCTTCTCAAACAGCCGGAAGTAGCAATTCTGGATGAGCCGACCACCGGCCTTGACCCCGAAGCCGCCCAGGAGTTTTTACGGCTTATACGTGGCCTGAAAGGCAAAGGGATTACGATTCTTCTCTCTTCACATCTGCTACACCAGGTACAGGCAATTTGCGACCGTGTGGGTCTTTTCAGTCATGGCCGGATGGTACTTGAAGGCACTGTGGAAGAACTTTCCAGTAAGGTAATAGGAGGCGCCTACGATTTAAGCGTAGAGGCCAGTGGCAATGATCTTGAAGAGCAGATTCGTAAAATTCCCGGAGTGGTAGAAGTCGAACTTTACGGAGAGAATGAGTTTCATATCGAAGCCAAAGAAGATGTTCGTGAAAAGGTGGCTGCCGAAATAGTAAGAGCAGGAGGTAAACTCTTAAGTCTGAATATGAAGCGACACAGTCTTGATGATATCTATGCACGATATTTTGAGGAGGAGAGGGATGAAGCTCAAAGAGTTCAAGCTAACAGAGAGAAAGCGTAAGGGTTCTCCATTTACCGGATTGTGGACAGTCGTACTTAAAGAAATGGCAGATCACATGGGCGGTATCCGCATGCGTCTTCTTGTAGGATTGATACTACTTACTGCATTGGGATCGATATACAGTAGTGCCAGAGCCATAAGAGACGCTGTCGGGGAAGACCCATTTATCATACTTCGCCTTTTTACAACATCCACAGACCCACTCCCATCTTTCGTCTCTTTCATGGGTTTTCTCATACCTCTTGCGGCCATCACACTGGGATTCGATTCCATAAACAGCGAATACAATAAACGCACTTTAAGCAGGGTCCTCTCTCAGCCCATATACAGAGACGCCCTTCTACTTGGTAAGTTTCTTGCTGCACTTTTCACTTTAACCATCACTCTCCTCTCACTGTGGCTCATAGTTATTGGCGTGGGGCTTTTACTCCTGGGAATACCTCCAAGTGGGGAAGAAGTTTTAAGGAGTCTTGTTTTTCTTGTAGCGACTCTTGCCTACTCCGGGATCTGGTTGATAGTGGCCATGCTTTTCTCGGTAATTTTCCGTCAACCTGCAACCTCTGCTCTGGCTTCATTTGCGGTATGGTTACTCTTTGCTGTTTTCTGGTCAATTATAACCGGGTTAATAGCAGGTCTTTTCGGAGCCGGAGGGGAGGCGGGAAGAAGCGCTGCGGAGCTTACAATCTCCCGTATTTCTCCCAACACTCTTTATGGGGAAATAACCCTTGCCCTGCTAAATCCTGAAACCAGAGCACTTGGTCTTGTCTTCTTCAGCCAACTGCAGGGTGCGTTACTGGGATCACCACTGCCTTTTCTGCTGAGCCTTTTATTGATTTTACCCCACTTTACGGGTCTTCTGGCAGCGGTAATCCTTTTCTTTGCCCTTACCTATGTCATTTTCCAGAGGCAGGAGATAAGAGCGTAAGAAGGGTAAAATCCTGACATTTCATATTTCTCCTTAATATAGTGTAAAATCAACCGACATTGAAAATATTGATATTGAGCCGGGGTTTAGTATATCGATGAACATGAGAATAACCTGAGAGAAGATATTGTGATATGAGGATAGAGCTTCTTTGTATGATTCTATCTTTAATGAAGAGCCGGAAGAGAAGGATGAATCGATCGAATTGGATAATCTAAACAGGGCAGCAGGTGAATTGGTCACTATATTAATGAAAGGATCGAGTATTTTCTTGAAAAAAATAGCCTGAAACATAATTTAGAGGTAGAAGTTTTACAGTAGGTTGTATCGAGGTTCAGAGAAAAGGTTTTATCTTTATTGATACCGAATCTACTATCGATGATTTATCCAAAGGGGATTTTAAAATAAAAGCGAGCCCCTTTTTCTATGAATAAATTAAATTGAAAGAAGAGTTTTTAATTTCAACGACATATTCCGGTTATTATGCGTACTCAAACCTATCAGTCACTGACTTATTTATTGATAAAAAATTTGGAATTTTTGCATTAAATCAATACATTATATATGTAAAGTATTAAACAATATTGAGCTTTAACAGAAGAGGAGAGATAGCTATTATTATGAAGGATATGAGATTCCCGGCTCCGGAAGAACTGCAAAAAGAACTTAAAAAGTTTTTCAAAGAAAAGTATGGTGCAGAGTTCACAATAAACGCTTCCCCACAGCCTGCCCGTAAAGATGAAAAAGAAGCTAAAGAGGAAAAACCAATTGATATCAACTTCGATCTTAAACCAAAGGACATAAAGGCATTCCTGGACAGGTATGTAATAGGTCAGGAAGAGGCAAAAAAGATTCTCTCCATCGCTGTATGTGATCATTACAATCACGTCAGCCGTTGTTCGAAATCGGGTGGATGTGATGATTATACCAAACAGAACATAATAATGATCGGCCCTACCGGTGTGGGGAAAACCTATCTTATAAAAAACATTGCCAAACTTATCGGAGTACCCTTTGTAAAGGCAGATGCCACCAAGTTCAGTGAAACCGGTTATGTAGGCGGTGATGTGGAAGACCTGGTAAGGGATCTGGTCAGAAGAGCGGATGGGAATATCAAACTGGCCGAGTACGGAATTATCTATCTGGATGAAATAGACAAAATTGCCACTCCACGAAATATCATGGGCAGAGATGTAAGCGGGAGAGGTGTTCAGATGAATCTTCTCAAATTGATGGAAGAAACCGAAGTGCCTCAGCGTACCCCCTTTGATATCGCATCCCAGCTTCAAGCTTTCATGGAGTTTCAGACTAAAGGCAAGGTCGAGAAAAACACAATCAACACAAAGCACATCCTCTTTGTGGTCAGCGGAGCTTTTAACGGCTTATACGAAATAGTGGAAAGGCGTATAAGAAACAAGAGAATTGGTTTCGGGGCCAGTTTCCCCCAGGAAGATGAGAAGACAAACTTGCTGTCAAAAGTACGTTCTTCTGATTTTGTGCAGTTCGGTTTTGAACCCGAGTTTATAGGAAGACTGCCTGTTCATGCGGTCTGTCATGATCTGGATGTGGATCATCTTTACAAGATTCTCAAAGACTCGGAAGGTTCAATAATCAAACAGTATATAGACGACTTTAAGGCTTACGATATAGAGGTAGTTTTCTCAGAAGAAGGGATGAGATCGATAGCCGAAAAGGCAAAGCATGAACAAACAGGAGCAAGGGGGCTACTCACTGTTTGTGAAAAAGTCTTCAGGGACTTCAAGTACGAACTTCCTGATTCTTCAGTCAGACATTTCGTAGTTACAAAAGAGATGGTAGATAATCCTGCTTATGAGCTAAAAAAACTTTTTGAAGATTCCGCCTACATAGAAAAGCAGTTCATCCATGAGCATTTAAAACAATATGAGAGTGCGTTTTTTGATAGAACGGGAATTCGTATCACTTTTGATACACAAGCAAGTGATATGATTTGCGAAAGAGCTCGAAAAACTGGCTTAAGCATAAATGAACTATGTGATCAGATTTTAAAAAACTATGAATACGGGCTTAACTTGATTGCAGGCAACAATGGGAATAAAGAGTTTATTCTTACAAGGGAGGTCGTGGAGAATCCCACCCAGACCCTCGACCGCTGGGTAAAAGACTCCTACCAGCAGAAGAGAAGTTGATTTTCGAGCTTTAAAAACAATTACAGGTATTGACAACTATTTTATCTCATGATAATATTCTGGTATCTGGTTAACCAGAAACTGGTTCCCCAAAATTTGTGTTTTTACAAATAGTCCCTGGATCAGATGATCGATTGCGGTTGAAGATTCTTTGGAGAGTTAAGAAGAATAGATTTATGGCTTCTGAAGATTCAAAATTAGAATATTTTCAAGAAATAAATGTTCAAAAGCCTTCGGATATTATAATAGAACAAATCAGAAAGCTTATCCGAACAGGGGTTTTAAAGCCGGGTGATCGGCTCCCCCCTGAAAGGGCTTTGATGGAACGTTTCGGAGTAGGCAGGGGCTACGTGCGAGAGGCTCTTAAGCGTCTCGAGTTCTATGGTATTTTAAAGACAGAGCCTAAAAAGGGTACTGTTGTGGCCAGCCTTGGAGTAAGAGCTCTGGAAGGGCTTATATCCAATATTCTACGTATCGACCAGAAAGATTTAGAATCATTGTTCGAAACAAGGGCAATTCTGGAAGTTCAGGTGGCAAGACTTGCAGCCCATAGAGCTACAGAAAAAGATATAACGGAGATAGAGAATCTCCTTGAAGAGTTTAAAAGCAAGGTCCTGGCCGGCAACCGGGCTCTGGAAGAGGATCATCTTTTTCACCTTAAAATTGCAGAAGCTTCAAAAAACTCTATTCTTAGCTCTCTGATAAGTCTGATCACCCCTGATATTATCAACATGAACCGCAATGTAGAGGAAGAAGAAATAACCAGTAAGCAAAATACCTTAAGAGAACACGAAGCCGTATTCCTCGGCATTGCCGAACATGATCCGGAAGCGGCAGGGGCTGCCATGGAACAGCACATGATAATGGCCTACAGGAGAAGATTTGGCAAATGAACTGTGATACTACAACTCAACAAATAACACTCAACTATCAGGAATTGAAAGATATGGCTCTCCAAATACGGCGGGATACCATCCGCATGATATCCTTCAGGGGTTCGGGACATCCCGGCGGTGCCCTGGGTATAGCAGACATATTGGCAGCACTGTACGGCTATTCTATGGACCATGCCCCCGACAGGCTAAACGATCCGCATCGGGACAGGTTGGTCTTAAGCAATGGCCATATATGCGCAGCCTGGTACTCCGTTCTAAGTTTACAAGGCTATATTCCAAGAGAGGAGCTCTCCACTCACAGGGCAATAAATAGTCGTCTGCAGGGTCATCCCGCTCGGGACAAGCTACCTCTTCTTGTAGAAACATCCAGCGGACCCTTGGGCCAAGGGCTTTCCGTTGCCAATGGTTTAGCTCTGGCTAAACGTTTAGACGGTCATAGTGGAAGAGTCTATTGCATTGTAGGTGACGGAGAGATGCAGGAAGGTATTATATGGGAAGCACTGCTTACATCAAGCCATTTTAAGCTCGCAAACCTCACACTTATTGTAGCATTTAACAATCTGCAGATTGACGGAGAGGTGGCAAAAATCAAGAATCTTGAACCACTGGCAGAGAAGCTTTCAAGATTCGGTTGGAAGGTTATCGATATAAACGGTCATGATTTTGATCAAATTGTACAAGCATTTGAAGCAGCTAAAGGTGAGAAAAATCAACCTGCCGTTATTATAGCCCGTACTATTATGGGTAAAGGCATCCCCTTCATGGAAAACGATCCCAAATGGCACGGAGCTTGCCCTTCCCCTGAGGAGGCGAAAAAGGCTCTCGAGTACCTTGGTTATGCTTCAAATTATTCAGATTTTCCAGTACCCGAGGAGGCAGAATGAATTTCCGAAGTCATACTCCGGTTCGTGATGCATTCGGAAAAGCACTACTCGAACTTGGTAACAGCAATCCGGACGTGGTTGTCCTTACAGCCGACCTTACCGAAGCGATTCGTGTGCACTGGTTTGCCAAAGCTTTTCCTCATCGATTTTTTCAAATGGGAATATCCGAGAATGATATGATAGGAACGGCCGCAGGGCTCGCCCTTGCCGGGAAAATACCCTTTGTTACCACTTTTGCAGTATTCGCAACCAGTCTTGCCAATCTACCTGTACGGCTTTCCGTAGGGTATAACCAGGCAAATGTAAAAATAGCAGCAAGCCACGGAGGCATAACTGTAGGGGGTGATGGTGCTTCCCATCAATCTTTCGATGATCTTGCCCTTATGCGCATGATTCCTGGAATGACCGTAGTCGCTCCATCGGATGCCACAGAAGCGTATAAAGCAACCCTTGCCATTGCAGAACATAAAGGCCCGGTTTACATGCGATTGGGTCGTATTCCCACTCCTTTAATTACAACACCGGAATCACCATTTAATTTGGGGAAGGCCCAGGTATTAAGGGCAGGTTCGGATGTGGCCATTTTTTCTATAGGCACGATGCTATCGATTACCATTGAAGCAGCTCAAACTCTGGAAACAAAAGGAGTATCTGCAAGGGTCATAAATATTCATACTTTAAAACCACTCGATAGCGATGTAATCCTTGAAGCTGCCCGTGAATGCGGTTGTCTTGTTACTGTCGAAGAGCACACTATACTGGGAGGACTGGGTGGTGCCGTTTCAGAGGTTATTTCATGTAATTATCCCGTTCCCATAGAAATGGTTGGTATAAAAGACACCTTCGGTGAATCCGGCGGGCCTGAAGAGATACTCAAGAAATACGGACTTACTGCAAGGAATGTTGTAAAAGCCTGTTACAAGGTTATAGAACGTAAGAGAAATCGGGCATGAATTTAGGTTTATCAAGTATCTTAAAAAAAACTCACGTAGTGAGTGTATAAAATTTTACAAAGGAGATATATTATGAAAAAAACGGCTGCGCTTTTTCTACTGGGTATCATCGTCTCAACTCTTTTGTTTGCAGGAGGCAAACAGGAGGCTTCAGGCAAGAAAGAGGCGGAGGTTCAAAGTGTAAACTTCTGGTTCCACCTCGATGATCCTGAAGCCAGAGTAGATTCTCTTATCCAGAAGTTCGAACAGGAAAATCCGGGAATCAAGATCGAAGCTGAAAGAGTGCCATGGGATGCCTATCACCAGCGTTTGCTAACAGCAGTTACGGCAGGCAGCCCACCCGATGTTTCCCAGGTCAAACTCTGGTGGCAACCACAATTGGTCGAATTAAAAGCCCTTGAGCCACTGGATAAATGGATTTCCACCTGGCAAGGACGTAACGATATCTACGACCGTGTATGGGAGCTTACCCGCTATACCGATGGGAAACAGTATTTGATGCCTCTTCAGATGGTTATACTCTACATGTATTATCGTACAGATATGTTTAAAAAGCTTGGCCTGTCAATCCCAGAAACCCGTGAAGAGTTTCTCGATGTTGCAAAAAAACTTACCCGCGATACCAATGGTGATGGTAATGTCGACGTCTACGGTTTCGGCATTCGAGGAGCTCGTGGTGGTCACGACTGGTGGGGCGCTTTTGTACTTTCTTCTGGAGCCAATTTTGAGAAGGGCGGCTTAACTACTCCCGAAGCTATAGCGGCAAACCAATGGTTTATAGACCTCTACAGGGTTCACAAAGTAAGTCCTCCTACCACTCCTAACGACGGATTCAAGGAAATAATCGCCAATATGCAAAGCGGACGAACCGCCACCACCATCCATCATATCGGAAGTGCAAAGGGCATGGTTGATGCCCTTGGTGATAAGATCTCCGCTTTTCCCGTGCCTGAGGGCACTGAAGGAAGGTGGACTTCCTTCGGAGATGAAGAAAATGCAATCTTTTCAGCCTCGAAAGTCAAAGAAGCTGCATGGAAATGGATCTCTTTTCTGGCCACAAAGGAGAACAATCTTACCTGGCAGAAAGCAAGTGGGCAGATATCTGTAAATAAATCCAACGCAGAAGCAGATTACGGTGAGCTTTCCAGGTTCGTAAAAGCTACAACAGAGTCGGCCGATTTCGCCGGCGTTCTTCCTGCTCATCCGGCTACAGCAGAGTTCGTAGAATCGGTCTGGCCCACCACGATGCAACGAGCTTTTCTTGGTGAAATAACAAGCAAAGAGATGATGGAAATCTTCGAGAAACACTTCTATGGAGAGTAGATAAAAATCACTTCCGGGTCGTATCAAGCGGCCCGGATCTGTTTTGCAGAGAATGATACGAGCTTTAAGAAGAAAAACAGATCTATACCCATATTCTCTTCTCCTCCCGGCTTTAACAGTTACTACTTTTATCATATTCATTCCCCTGGTTTATACGTTCGGTCTAAGTTTTTTTAACTATGTTATCTGGAAACCCCACGAAATAAAGTTTGTTTTCCTGGGCAACTATAAAAAGGCTCTTGAAGACGAAGTTTTCTGGATATCCTTTCGAAATACTCTTATCTGGATTGCCGGGGTAATCTCACTTCAGCTAGTTCTCGGTTTCATTACCGCCCTCCTTTTAAACCGTCAATTTTTCTGGCGTTCTCTTGCACGCTCCTTGATCCTCATTCCCTGGGTAACACCCAGCGTGATAACCGCCCTGATGTGGCGGTGGCTGTACGATGGCAACAGCGGTCTTATAAATGATATACTCGTACGTCTGGGTATACTGGACAGGTATTTTCCATGGTTGGCCAACGGCTCTACTGCCCTACCGGCAATAATGTTTGCACTCATGTGGCAGGGTTTTCCCTTTTTCACGGTGATGATACTCGCCGGGTTACAGGCCATCCCAACTGAGCTGTACGAAGTAGCCAAAGTGGACGGGGCTAACCCCATGCAGATGTTTTTCCACATAACCCTGCCCATGCTTATGCCCATCCTGCTGACTACAATTCTGCTCAGGACTATCTGGGTAGCCAACTCTCTGGATATTATTTTTATAATGACCGGCGGAGGACCAGGGTATGCCAGTCACACACTTCCGCTGTATTCATATATAAGGGCCTACAAGGGCCTTGACTTCGGTTATGCTTCCACAATTGCAGTTTATCTTACCCTTCTTCTGGTAATGATAGTTACAATGTATGTTATTCGGATATTAAAGACAGAGGAAAGGTTTCGATGAAAAAGCATACCGGTGTTATAAGGGCAATTATAACACTGCACCTACCTGTTTTACTGATCGTCCTGTTTGCCACAGGACCTTATATCTGGAGTTTTATCTCCTCTATTACTCCTGAGAAGGACATGTATAAAGGTGGAGTGAGTTATTTCCCGGAAAATCCCACTACCAGAAACTATTCAAGACTTTTTTCCAAGATCAATTTTGCAGAAAATTTGAAAGATTCCCTGATAGTGGCCACTTTCGCCATGCTTTTTGGTCTGGCCATGAGCGTAACAGCGAGTTACAGCTTCTCGAGGTTCCAGTTTAAAGGCAGAAAACCTCTTTTAATTCAATTTCTGGTGATAAACATGTTCCCGATTGTGCTCCTCCTGGTCCCCCTCTTTATAATTATGTCCAGGTTTCATATAAGGGACACCTATATAGCCCTTGTTTTTGCATATGCCACTTTCTCCATCCCATTCTCTACCTGGATGATGACCAGTTTTTTCAATGCCATCCCACGGGAGCTCGATGAGCAGGCAAAAATAGACGGATGCAACCGGTTTACCGCAATGGTAAGGGTGGTAATTCCCATCGCATTACCTGGAATAGCGGCTACCGCAATATACATCTTTATAACTGCATGGAACGAGTTTGTCTTTGCTTCTGTTCTTACAGGGAAAAGTGTCCGTACCATCCCCATAGCATTACAGAACATGGTCGGCCAGTACCAGATTGAATGGGGATTGCTGACTGCAGGAGGTGTGGTAAGTGCAATACCGGTCATTATCCTGTTTTTCTTTATTCAAAAGCAGCTTATAAGCGGAATGACAGCAGGTGCAGTCAAGGGCTGATCTGCCTTAAGTCGGGCAGCGTGCCGTGTAGACAACGGCTTTCTCAAGATCGACCGGCAACAGATTCTTTAATCCACCGCACTATAATTTCCATCACCTCGGGCGCAAATGTCTCTTCAATCCTTGCATACTCTTCCACCAGCCCGCTCTCAGCATGCTGGAATAGATGATTAAGTCCTGGAAGCCGTTGGATGGTAATCCGTTCGTTACCGCCCAAGCTCAATGCATCCTCGATTGCTTTTAGATTTATATCAGCGGGAACCTGCACATCGAGCGATCCATTAAGGGCTAAAACAGGGCATTTTACCCTCTTAAACGTGGGAATAGGATCGTATGAGAGGAAAAAGCGGTACCACGGAGAGAGCAACTGTGAAATCTGGGCATCGGCCTGCTCCTTTTTCATTCCAATACTCTTCATGAAACTTCTAAGCTCTTCGGCCGCAATTTCGTTGTCCGGCTCACCAAGAATGATATCGTAGATTCTGCGGTTCACCTCCTGTACCTGGGTTATCCGGGATTCGGATGCTCCACTGGCTTTCAAAATAGCGGCACTCTGTTTCAGTAGCAATTCATATCCTGGAAGGCCGGGAGATGCAAGGAGCACCAGGAATGCTATTTGCCTGTGCTCGGCAGCAAGCATGGCTGCAATGAGCCCCCCCTCGCTATGACCTACCAGACCGACTGCCGAATCGTCTACCTCCGGCTGCGACATCAGAAACTTCACCGCGGCCCATGCATCACCTGCAAGATCGGCGCTTGTGGCAGTTTTCGTATCACCCTCCGATTCGCCAGCACCACGATCATCGTACCGAAAAACCGTAATCCCGTTCCTGGTCAGATGGTCGGCAAGCACAAGAAAAGGACGATGGTTCATTATCTCTTCGTTGCGATTCTGTGCACCCGAACCTGAAACAAGGACAACCGCAGGATGCCGGCCGACGAATTCAGGAATAGTAAGTGTCCCTGCAAGCGTAATTCCATCTTCTTCGTTTTTAAAACGGATATCCCGGGAGATGTACGGATACGGGGGATGTGGATCCTGGGGACGTTCAATAACGGTTACCTCTTTTACAGGCTGGAGATCCACCGGATAATCGCCGCCAGCCTGCTGCCATATTCCCTTGATCATCAATTCGCTTTCATTGAGTTCGCCTTTATAACGAGCTCCGATGGCTGGAATATCGATTCTTATAGACATACCCTCGACTTTTATGTTCTTTACAGGGATGTCTTTTACACCTTGATCAGGGCTGTCCATGGTGGCTTCCCAACTACCGGTTTTTGTTCGGTTGATTTTAAATACGATCCGGAGCTCCTGTCCGCCGGCCCTGATCACTCCCTCCCATATCCCTTCCCACTTTACAGGATCAATCGACCGCTGGCCTCTTTTTTCATCCGGACCGCCTGCACACCCGATGATTGAAGCACTCAAAAAAACCATAGGTAGAATTTTTGAAAAAACATCTTTCATCTTTCTCTTCTCCTCTCCAATGACTACCTGCCAGAATAAGCAAATAGTTAGTGCTTAATTACAACATTATAAATACAACCGGGCTTTCATTTTATTCATAAAATTATAAGAGATGTTCGAAGGGGAAAGCTTAATCCTGCAGTAATTCCCCAGCTATCTAGTGGGCAACGGGGCAGGTGGCATGCTGAATGCGAAGGGAACAGTAAACAACCACCGGCAAAGCCTAAGGCTTTGCGAGCCCTGCAAGGGCTAAGTAGTTTCCGCTTAAGCGGAAACTACTTAGGTGGTTGTTTGCTCCGAAGGAAAGCCAACGGGCATAGCCTGCAG
>Ga0180301_10001570_pt1 | contig 17983 bp, 23 predicted proteins | sample GuaBasSediGuay16_FD_121797 | JGI IMG/M metagenome (GOLD analysis project Ga0180301, IMG submission 121797) | Subseafloor sediment microbial communities from Guaymas Basin, Gulf of California, Mexico - Guay16, Core 4569-2, 12-15 cm | ecosystem: Environmental > Aquatic > Marine > Hydrothermal... | reverse complement strand
TATTTAGGAGAATAGCTATTGTACAAATGCCTTACCTCGGTCCACTAGATGCAGTAAGTGAAATGGGTAAGCGTATTGGTAGAGAAGTGCAAAATTTTGAGGTTCGAGAACTAGTCATCGCGCCTACGGGATTAGTTGATGCATATTCACTAAGCGTTTTTATCAATAATATAATTGAAGGTATTAATTCTAGGTATCACATCCAGGTAAAGAGTTATCCAAGAAAACCCTATAAAGTACCAGTATATGTTATGGATCTTCATCAACTGGTACGAGATAGAAGTAATGAGATAATAATAGTATTTGAACCCGAGGGCAAATACATAGGAGATGTCCAAGAGATGCTGACTGATATCATTCTTAAAACAAGGAAGAGGATCAATCTACTGTTTGGATCACGAAGGGGAATCCCTCCCGGAATATATCGTTTCGCCGATTTAGTAGTAGATATAGCCCCTGGCATAACTTTATCAACCGATTACGCAGCTGCGGCTGGTCTTGTAGCTTTATCAACTACAATATACAGTAAATATAGATCGATGATAAGCCATGAAAGCAATAATACTGGCAGCAGGTAGGGGTTTAAGATTAAGACCCATTACTGAGACTAGGCCGAAGGCTCTTATTCCAATTCTATGTAAACCCTTACTCCAATGGCAGCTAGGCGCGTTAGAAAGGAGTAGTAACAAAGTAGACGAGGTAATTATAGTTGTAAACTATCTTGGGGAAAGGATTAAAGAATTCGTAGACCGCTATAGCACTAATCTTCGTATTAGCATAGTAAAACAAGAAGAGGAGAAGGGCACTGGAGATGCCGTAATTAAGGCTGTTGAGGATTTAGATTATGACGAGGAAGTACTAATAATGTATGGTGACGTGTTTCTTAGAGACTGGAGAAGCATAGATAAAATTATAGCTATGGATGGAAATGTCATAGCAGTAACCCGTGTAAAAAACCCAGAGAATTATGGAGTAGTTGTAGCGGATAAGGGTTTGTTCAGAGGAATAATAGAAAAGCCCAAAAAACCTGTGACAAGCACCGTTAACGCAGGGATCTATAAACTAAGAGTGGGTGATATCTTAGAACATAGAAATGTTCCTATAAGTCCTCGGGGCGAGATCGAATTTACCGATATAGTGAATGAAATAGGCAAGAAAACCCGTATTTCTGTATTCGACTTAGGAGAGAGATCGTGGATCGATATAGGATTTCCCTGGAACATAATTGAAGCCAATAAGCTAGCATTAAGCGAGCTTAGACATAGCATAAACGGAGTAGTAGAGTCTTGGGTAACTATTAAAAAACCAGTGTATATCGGAGAAAATAGCCTAGTGAGATCGGGGAGCTATATAGAGGGCCCAGTATACATAGATGACAATGTAGAAATAGGGCCTTCCGCAAGGATCAGGCCGTACACTGTAATCTGCAAATACGCGAGAATAGGTTTTTCCGTCGAGGTAAAGGAGAGCGTATTAATGGAGCATGTACATGCTTCACATCTAGCCTATATAGGTGATAGCGTGATCTGCGAGTACGTGAACATAGGAGCAGGAACCATGATCGCTAATTTAAGGTTTGACAACAAGCCAGTCAAGGTATCTATAAAGGGCGCAAAGATCTCTTCGGAGAGAAGAAAGTTCGGGACAGTAATAGGAGGATACGCTAAAACAGGAGTTAACGTCTCGATCATGCCTGGAGTAAAGATAGGATCATATGCATGGATCGCTCCAGGCGCAGTAGTCTACCGTGACGTACCTCCAGGGAAATTCTACAAAGTTGAGAAAGTAGAATATATTTTAGAGGATATACATAGATACATCTGAAGATTAAGTATCTGGGAAACCTAATGAGAATGAGTATCGATGAATTCAAGAAAAGATTTCCGCACCTGGCTAAGGAAATACTAGAAGGAGAAAATAGCAAAATCTCTTTAAGAATAGAGAGACACCATCTCCTCCCAGACCCGTGGAGAGGGTATACTCCAGGGGTTTCTGACTATCTCCGTAGATGTAAATCTGTTAGCGAAGCGCTAGAGGTTATCAGTTACTTAGAGAAAAGGGGCGAGATATCAGAAGAAGAAGCTAAGGAGTATAGAGAGATTATTGAAAATAAGGGATTATCGTTCTTTGGTCCGCCAAAAGAAGACGACTACTATTACAAGAAAGCGTATGAGTACTGGAGAAAGCTAGCTAGAAGAAAGGTAGGAGAAGGTCGTAAGCTCAGCGGGCCTTAGCAGCTACAATTTTAATAACATCATTATCTTCTAAGACGTAGTTCTCTCCAACACGTTCTCCTGTTTTAGCATTTATTGCATATAGGAACGAATTCCCTAAATCAGTATGCACCATATATGCTAGATCTCTAACTGTTGTATCACGTTGTACTAGATATGCATCTGGTAAAACGTTTCCATGATGGTCTGTATATTTATTGTGATTTTCAACGGGATAAACTACTATCAGCCTTAAAATGTTGAAGACGACGCTATTTATTAGTTGTTGTACACCAGTTGATCCGTATCTCTTGAGGACCTTATCTTCTATGAGCTCCAATGCTTTTTTCTGTTCCCTAGTCAGCTTTGATGAGCTAATAATTCTAAATTCCGGATCTCCCGGTATATAAACTATATAGCTATTAAGAGCTGCTTTTCTCAGAATGTACTCTGCCAAGGCACTTATAGGGATAACTCGCTCTTCGCCAAACTCTCTTTTCAATCTCTTTATATTATCATATGCGGCCGGTAGATCGGCTTTATTGGCAGCTACTATTATAGGTTTACTAACGCTTCTGAGAGCCTTACTGAAAGCTTGTATATCTTCGTCTCTCCATTCCCGTATCCTCTTATCCTCTAAACCAGCTTTTCTTATAGCTTCTAATACATGGTATTTAGTAATGCTTAAACCAGAAAGGCTTTTTACTAGAAGTTCTAACGGATCACGCATACTAAACAGATGCCTAGAGATCTTATTATTCCAAAGCCGCTTAACTACTGTGTAAAACCAGGTATCTACCTCCTTCTGTATAGCTACCACTTCTTCTACAGGATCAGAAGTCCCAGGTCTAACAGGGTTTCCTTCAGGATCTGTTGCTCCCGCCGCATCTACTACGTGTATCAATGCATCGGCTTGTCTCAGGTCATCCATGAACTTATTCCCTAGTCCACGTCCCTTACTAGCTCCGGGGATCAAACCTACTACATCCATTAATTTTATAGGAATAAACCTATTACCGCGTAAACAGTAACCGCTTCGCGGGTTACATTGCGGTAAACCAAGCTCTACATGAACGCATTTCTTCCTAACATAGCCTATGCCTATGTTTGGCTTTATAGTAGTGAATGGGTGATTAGCTATATCCACGGTAGCTAAAGTTAGTGCTGCAAACAGCGTCGATTTACCTACATTCGTCTTACCTATTATGCCCACGATCTTCTCAGGCGGCGGCAATGTTTTATCACTGGCCAGACTGCGGGTACATAGAATTGATTATCCTATACAAGTTTATAAACCCTGATAAATATTCATTTTACTCCGACTTAAACAAGGTGTATACAGCGATGGTTAAAGGAATGTACCACTACATGGCAGAGCTATGGAAAAAACCCTACGAAGGAGAGTTAGGCAAGCTTATGAAGCAACGGCTTATAGCATGGAGGAGAGAGCCAGCCGTAGTACGTATAGAGAGGCCTACGAGGCTCGATCGTGCCCATGCACTAGGCTATAAGGCTAAGCTCGGTTTCATAATTGTCCGCGTCCGTGTAAGGAAAGGAGGCCGCAGAAAGCCGAGACCAGATAGTGGGCGCAGACCTAAAAGAATGGGTATATACGGATTTGCCCCTGCTAAAAGCCTTAGATTAATAGCCGAGGAAAGAGTGGCTAGGAAATACCCTAATCTAGAGGTACTTAATAGCTATTATGTCGGAGAAGATGGAAATTACAAATGGTTTGAAGTAATTCTCGTAGATCCGCATCACCCAGCTATATGTAGAGACCCCGACATAGGATGGATTTGCAGTAAACAGCACCGCGGTAGAGTGTTCAGAGGGCTAACTAGTGCTGGGAAAAAGATGCGAGGATTGCGTAAAAGCCGAGGACTCAAGTATACTATCAAGTATAAGTGGAAGCGCAAGCAGAGGGAGAGAATGCTCAAGAAGAGACACGAAGCAAGCCGTGGAGCGCGCGAGCCTTGGAGTATCGCGAAAAAACTAGAAGAAGAGTAAGAACATGTTTAGCGTACAAGAAGTAGAGGTAAAGACTTACTGTCATGCTACAGAGGACTGTTCAAAAGTCTTAGTAGCTCTCCTAAATACCGTACCACCTGTTATGCGTAGAAAGGTTGAGCCCACTAAGCAGATTCTGCACGGCTATTACGGTAACCCGATCACAGTATATTCTCTTAAGTTACGTGAAGACCTAGAAGACTTACTAGGATACTTAGCTCGAAGTTTTAGCGATAGCGATAGAGCTATTCTATCGGCAACGCTAGATCTAAGATATGACAGGAAAAGCAACAAGCTATTTATAAGGATTAGCAAACAAAGCGCGTATTTTAATAAAATAGAGCTTCACGATTCAGACGATGTAATCAAGATCACTATTTCATTTAAGAACGGGCGCGGGATAAGTAAAGTGAGGGAATACTTGAAGAAAATGGGGATGATCAGGTAGTTGAAGATCTACATAGACCTGTGGATTAAGTCGCTAGATAGTAAAACAGCTGAGATCCTCCGTAAGCTAGGCTACAAAGCAATTGCAGTAGAAGAAGAAAGAGAACGCGTAGCGGACTTGCTAGTTATCACAAAACGTGTAATAGAAGCTAATACACGAAAAGAACTCAAGGAGAAGCTTCATGGTATCAAACGGAAACATGTACTAGTTTCTGTAAAACCTTTGAGTATAGAAGCGGCAAGAATGGCGGCACACGATTCACGCGTTGACACAATAATAATCGACGACACTTGCTACAAATACATTGACAGAAACCAGATCAATCTCATGAAACAGCACTCGAAACCTCTTGAACTGCCTCTAGGGAGATGGCTCACTTATACGCCGAGAAAACGCTCAGCTATATATAGGAGGGTGGTGTATTACCTGTTTCACACTAAGATGCCGCTAATAGTGACAAGTTGTGCAAAGAATTGGGACGAACTGCTTGTGCCTCGATCTACCATTTACCTATTATCAATAGCTTTCCATATCCCCCTCTCACAGGCAGTATTATCTCTGACTAGCTATCCTAGGGAGTTAATATCCCGTTGTGGTGTCAGTATTTGAGCATTGACTTACAAATACTATACACACTGATCATTCTTTCGTTAGCTTTATCTGTACTTGCCATAATCCTGGATATAAGCAGGACGCAAGTACTAAGTAGTAAGGTCAGTAAGCTGGAGAACTTGGTTAAATCACTGTTTTCCCGCAAGGAGAGGTCAATCAAGAAAATAAGAAAACGCTACATAGTGTTTAGCATTATCAGTAAGCATAGATACAAGCGGATAGAGGTAGAAGAGGCCATTAGAAGGGCTTTTTCAGAGATGTTCGGCGAGATCAGCGCTGCCAAAGCAGATCCACAGTTAATATACTTTGATCCCTCAATACAACGAGGTGTAATAAGAGTATCACATATATATAAAGATCATGTAATAGCGCTGTTAGGCTTCATAAGGGAAATAAACGGGAGATCTTGCCTCCTCATACCCATAAAAACTACCGGAACTATAAGGAAAGCACGTAAGATCCTCTACACTCTCGGAAAAAAGTAGTCACATACGTGTTCTAAGGAAGACTTATAGTAGAATTAACACAAATTATATAATATGATTTAATGATGAAGCCGCTCCAACATGATTGATGAAGACCTCGCGACGAACTGATCCTTAGAAAGCTATTAAACCCCACATGATATAAGGAAGAACTCAGATGCGGGGGTGCCCGAGCCTGGTCAAAGGGGGCGGACTTAAGACTGGTATGCACCTCTCTTAAACGTCCAGGAGGAGATCCGCTGGCGTAGGCCTGCGTGGGTTCAAATCCCACCCCCCGCACTCCTGAGCTATATAGCTGTGGTAACCTTTGATTAAAAGATTCAAATAATCTTATTACTCCCAACTAGTTTAATATGGATATTAGCATTACCTGGCACAGTGGTGGCTATAAATGGGATTAGGATTACCAGCTACAGCCGCATATGATAGAGCTATAACGATATTCGCCCCCGATGGCAGGATCTACCAAGTAGAATATGCCTTTGAATCTGTAAGGAGGGGGTGGACCACCCTTGGTATTAAGAGCAAAGAGGGGGCGGTTGTTGTTGTCCACAAGAAAAAGACGTCACCTTTGATAGATGATACAGTTATACAGAAGATTTTCATAGTAGACGATCATATAGGGGCTACTTTTGCAGGTATAGCAAGTGATGGCAGGGTATTAGTAGACTATGCAAGACATCTTGCACTAGTACATAGGTTTTACTATGATGAACCTATAACTGTTGAGTACCTAGCTAGGCAAATTTGTGACGTTAAGCAAGCTTATACTCAACACGCTGGCGTAAGACCATTCGGCGTAGCAATAATACTTGTTGGAGTAGATGACCAGCCAAAGCTCTATATGACTGAACCCAGCGGTAGATACCTAAGCTACTACGCAGTTGTAATAGGCGAGAAAAGTAGTGAAGCTAATAGCATTATTGAAAAGAAGTATAGATATGACTATAGCCTTAAAGATATCATAAAGCTTGGAATAGAAACGATAGCTAGCGTCTCTGAGGAAAAAATCGGGCCGGAAAACATAGAAGCAGGCTATATAAGCGTCGAGGAAAAGAGGTTTAAGATAATGAAATACGATGAAATCAAAAAGTATATCGATGAATTAATAGAAGAGGGTAAAATAAAGTAAGTACAGGCTCGAACACTGCGCTTTCATTGTACGAAGAGTATGGTACAGAGCATAGATAGGGGAGGCCTGTGCCCGAAAAATACGTTATCGCTAGGTACTCGGCAAAGGGGCATATATTTGAGATCCTCGTAAACCCCGATCTAGCCCTAAAGGTTAAAGAAGGTAAAGTAGTAGATATTAATGAACTGTTAATAGGAGACTATGTATACAAGGATGCTAGAAAAGGGTTAAAAGCTTCGCCCGAAGCGCTTAGATCGGTTTTTGGAACAGACGATCTCAAAAAGGTCGCCATAGAGATAATAAAGCGGGGGGAAATAAATCTAACCGCCGAACAGCGAAGAAAAATAATAGAAGAAAAGAGGAAACAGCTAATTAGTCTAATAGCTAAGAACGCTATCGATCCTAAAACCAAGCTTCCTATACCGCGTAAAAGAATAGAGATAGCGATGGAACAAGCAGGCATAGCGGTTGATCCTTTTAAACCCGTTGAGTTGCAATTTGAAGAAGCCGTTTCTAAGCTAGCTAGATACATTCCAATAAAAATAGCAAAAGCGTATATTGCTGTAAAAATACCTCCTCAATTTAGTGGAAAAGCGTATAGAGTCTTAGCTAGTATAGGAGAGATAAAGAAAACTAACTGGCTTTCCGATGGGAGTTTACTCGCCGAGGTAGAGATTCCAGCGGGTACCCAACAAGAGTTCATTGATAAGATCAACGAATTAACAAAGGGTGCCGCATCTATTAAGATCCTATATGTTAGGTGAACGTATTTGAAGCTGAAAATACTAGTCGCCGACAGGCAAATTGTCAGACCAGGAGATATATTGGCTATTATAGAAGATGAAGAGGTGGAGTCTTTTAAGTACCTTCCCGAGAAACACATCTATATCCTCAAAGGTAAGGTGTACTCGGATGTAATAGGCATTGCAAGTATCAGTAATAACGAAGTATCTGTAATACCGCTAGAGGGAACCTATATACCTAGACCCGGGGATTTAGTGATAGGCGTGGTGACGGGAATAGGTATAACTAGCTGGGTGATTGATATACGCTCACCCTATAAGGGAATATTAAACGGAACAGAGGTTATAGAGAATTTTAACCCAATCATGCATAATCTTCGCGACTATTTAGATGTAGGTGACTATATACTAGCTAGGATAGCAGCATTCGACCGTTCAAGAGATCCTATTCTAACAATTAAAGGTAAAGATCTTGGCAAGATCACTAAGGGTGTTGTTGTAGAAGTAAAACCTAGTAGAGTATCTAGGATCATAGGGAAGAAAGGGAGCATGCTTAATATATTAACGGGGTTGACACATTGTACCATAACAGTGGCGCAAAATGGTGTATTATGGATAAGCTGCCCATCTGATAATACTTTAAATGCTCTCGTAGAAGCCATAAACATAATAAATAGAAAGCCTCATATGCGTGGCCTCACAGAGAAGATTAAGCTGTTTTTAATGCAGAAACTTGAGAGGCTGTAAAGTATGGAGAAACCAGTCTTAATCAGAGAAGATGGTTTAAGACACGACGGCAGAAAACCAGGTGAGTTAAGACCTATTAGGATGGAAGTAGGTGTGCTGAAAAATTCAGATGGTTCCGCTATAGTGGAATACGGTGGAACCAAAGTTATCGCCGCAGTTTATGGTCCACGTGAAACTTATCCAAAGCACCTAATTCTACCAGATAGAGCAATAATAAGGTGTAGATACCACATGTCGCCTTTCTCAACTAGCGAAAGAAAGAGTCCAGCTCCATCTAGGAGAGAGATTGAGCTTTCAAAAGTCATTAGAGAAGCGTTAGAAGCTGTAGTCTTCACCGAGCTCTTTCCACGTACCACTATCGATATATTTATAGAGGTGCTTCAAGCCGATGGCGGTACACGTACTGCGGGTTTAACGGCTGCCTCCCTCGCACTAGCCGATGCCGGCATACCTATGCGAGACTTAGTGGCTGGAGTGGCTGTAGGTAAGGTTGACGGAGTACTTGTACTCGATATAGACGAAGTTGAAGATGAGTATGGCGAGGCTGATATGCCTGTAGGATATGCTGCTGGGATCGATGAGATCGTTCTGCTACAATTAAACGGTGTAATGACTAAAGACGAAGTACTAGAAGGGATTAAACTAGCTAAGAAAGGAGCTGAACATATATACAAAGTAATGAAAGAAACCCTTTACAAAAAATACCTTAAAGCTCTTGAAAGCTAGGGTGAGAGAGCTTGTCTACAACACCTACTAAACAGCCAGTTATACCTACCATTAAGAGAGAAACAATACTAAGACTTCTGAAGAGAGGAGAAAGAATAGATGGAAGAAAGTTTGAAGATTATAGGAACATATGGATCGCTGTAAACCCTATACCTAAAGCCGAAGGAAGCGCACTCGTTAAGCTAGGAAACACAACTGTTGTCACGGGGATAAAACTAGAAATAGGAGCACCATATAGCGATAGACCGTATGAGGGGGTGTTACAGGTACATGCAGAGTTCGTGCCTCTAGCATCGCCAACATTCGAGCCAGGACCTCCTGATGAAGATGCAATAGAAGTTGCAAGGGTCATAGATAGAAGTCTTCGTGAACCGCATGCTATTCGACTAGAAGATCTAGTCATAATTCCTACTAAGAAAGTCTGGATCTTATTCAATGATCTCTACTTACTTGATCATGACGGTAACATACTGGATGCTGGAATGCTTTCTTCAATGCTTGCCCTGAATTTTACCAAGATACCTAGTGTAGTTGTTGAAGCAGAAGACAACATAATAATTAATAGAGAACAAAAAGAAAAACCCCTGCCTCTTAACCTTAACGTCGTAACTATCACTATAGGCGTATTTGAAGAAAACTTACTCGTAGATCCATCGCTAGACGAGGAACTCATCATAGATTCACGAATAACATTTGCAGTAGATGAGAATGGAAGAATAGTCGGATTGCAGAAGACCGGGATGAAGGGAATTAAGCAGGAAACGTTTGAAGCAGCACTAGATCTAGCATTAAGAAAAGCCAAAGAGCTGCACGAACTAATAGGAAAAGTCTTAAATAACCCACAAAACTACACTAAACCTAGCTTAGCACTAGAGGAATTGTGGGGATAGTTAAAATGGGTAAAGGTACAAAGGTAGTTAGTATTGCAGGAAGATATGGGGCACGCTATGGATCTACGCTACGCAAGAAAGTCCGTGATATACTAGAGAGAAGGTATATGCCGCACGCCTGCCCTTTCTGCGGATATAAGGGTAAAGTAGTAAGGCTAAGCACTGGTATATGGTTTTGCAGAAAATGCGGCGTAAAATGGGCTGGAGGAGCATATGTTCCACGCACAGAGCTCAACAAGTACTTTGGTAAAATAGTTATTCGGGAATAGGTCTATGAGTCTCTGCCATGTCAATACTTATAACTACTTCTCATAAACCAAGCCCTAGAACCCGGACTTTTATCAAAGAATTAGCAGCAACACTACCCTATGCCGTAAAAACTAATCGCGGTAAAAAAACTCTTGATGATCTAGGACTAAAAGCTTATCGTGTCGGTGCCAAATATATAGCTGTAGTCGGGGAGAGAAGGGGCAATCCCTCAATTATGAGAATTTATAAATTAGATCTTAGCGAAAAATGGCCTAAGACCAAGGAGATTGTTGTATTCAAAATAAAGGGTATAAAGCTATTAAGAGAGAACCCCTTAGGAGCTAGAGTATATAATCCTGAGTCCATAGGTGTAGACTATGACCTATGTAAAAGTGATGAGTGCTACAACCTTGCCAATACGCTTCTAGCGGTATTCAATGACATTATAGATAAAGATCCTGACGTGAAAATTTACTTATCTGAAAGGAGCAGTATAATACAATTTAAGCCTGTGGATAGACTAGGTAGAATATGCGGACCTTTAATAAAGTTCCGCGGTGTTAAGGTGATTGAAAAATAGCACCTACATAGTAGAGCTTGTGCTTGAAGACCATAATAACATATTCTTAGAAGCACTAAAAAACAGCTTATACCCAGATTCGCAGAACGTGCCTAAGAACTGCAATGTTGAAATTATTAAGAGCGGGGAATCCTTAAAAATAATGATTAAGTGCAGTGAAGTAAATGATTTAAGAGCACTCTTTAATAGCTTTTATAGCATAGTATCAGCCATACTACACATAAGGGAGGAAGTGCTAAGATGAGTCAGCAGAGTTTGCCACCAGAAGTACAGCAAACGCTTGCGCAGTATCAAACGATGAGAGATAATTACGCTAGACTCGACGTCGAGATCAAGTTGATCGAAGCAGAACTTGCTGATATCGAAAATGTACTTGAAACATTAAGGAATCTCAAAGATGAGCAAGAAATCTATAAAATGGTGGGTTACATACTGGTTAAGAAAAAGAAGGAAGAAGTCGTTAGTGAGCTCGAGGAACGTAAAGAGTTATTAAATATTAAGCGTGAGAAATACCGTAAACAACTGGCTGTGCTCGAGAAGCAAATTAAAGAACTAGAAAGCAAACTCAGAGAATTATTAGCTAAATATGGGATAACTATTGGATAAAAGAGTTCGAGAAATAGGGATTAAGCTAGAAGAGCTAGACTTAGATAAGCTCTCTGCTATCTTGGAGAAAGTAGAAAGAGAGATTAGTAACTACTTAAAGGAGAAAATTCCGAGGAAGGCTGAGTACGATCTAGTGTTGTGTATAGATAGGAATGATAAGATCACCCTGTATATAGACTTAAGGATAATAGGAATATACGATGACATTATAAACTACGACAGGATAGTAGGTGATGCTATAAATGTTGCTAGAAAGGCATTTGAACGCGAAATTAGAAAGTATAGAAAAGACAAAGGCTTTCCTATTAGGTCTTAGGAGCCAGGTAATAGGTATTGTAACTCATAAGAACGCTGATCCAGATGCTTTAGCATCGGCAATTACTCTAGGATCTTTCCTAAAAAACGTAAAGTGTAAAGTATTCAATATATTCCCGCAGGGTCTGAATAAGGCTTCTAAGAACGTAGTTGAAACGCTAGGAATAGAGATAGGGTTATACACAGTGCACGAGACACGTATATTAGATCAAGTTATAGACCATTATATTCTAGTAGATACGAGCAGTCCGGAACAGCTAGGTGACATAAGAGATTACGTGCTAAGCAAGGAATATAGTGTGATCGACCATCACAAGCCTGGTACTCTGTTAGTAGGAGCGAAGCATTATGTAGTCACAAACCATTCTAGTACAAGTGAGATTATATACCTGGTGCTGAAAGATTTATGGCATATTCCATCTAATTATGCTACGCTCTTATTATCTGGAATATTATATGATACGAGGTTTTTAATACATGTAGATCAAGATGTCTTCAGGATCATTAATGAGTTAATAAATATATTCAAAGCAGACTATGCTAGGGCGCGAAGAGCCCTTAGGAAAGAAAGAGATCTATCTGAAAGGATAGCTAGATTAAAGGGAGCTAAGAGAATGACCATACTAAGAGCTGGAAAATATCTAGTGGCCTACACAAATGTTGGTGCCTATGAATCAAGCGTAGCTAATTCTCTTATAGAGCTAGGAGCAGATGCCGCATTTGTCTCATCAACTAATAGGTATACCCGTGTCTCCGGTAGAGCTAGAAAAGAGTTTATCGAAGAAACAGGACTAAGTTTAGGAGCAGTATTGATGCCTGAGCTGGCTAAGATCCTTGGTGGTGAAGGAGGAGGTCACGATACAGCTGCATTACTAGAAAGCCCCAGACACAGCACTGACTATATACTAACCGCCCTTCACAGAATACTGCACAAATATCTAGGTAGAATCGATTTTCTTCGTGAGTAAAAGGTTTATATAAGGGAATAGGTATTTCCCTTTTAGAGTAGCCTATTTATAGAAGAGAGCTGATCTACAATGGTCAGATATAAGCAGACTGCTGAAGTATTGAAAATAATGAGAAATATAGAGCAAGTAAGGAATATCGGTATTACTGCACATGTAGATCATGGTAAAACCACTCTATCAGATAGCTTACTTGCAGCTGCAGGTATTATATCAGAGAAGATAGCGGGAGAAGCACTAGCTTTAGATTATCTGGACGTAGAGCAGAGAAGGGGGATAACAGTAAAATCAGCGAACATAAGCTTGTATCACGAGTACAAAGGGAAACCGTATGTAATAAATCTAATAGACACGCCTGGCCATGTCGATTTCTCGGCAAAGACTACTCGTGCCATGAGAGTTATTGATGGTGCTATACTAGTAGTCGATGCTGTTGAAGGTGTAATGACTCAGACAGAAATGTATCTCAGGGCTGCACTAGAAGAAGGAGTTAGACCAGTTCTCTTCATAAATAAAGTTGACCGGCTAATAAAAGAGCTAAGACTCTCTCCAACAGAGATTCAGCAAAGATTTATACAGATCATTAAAGAGGTCAACCAATTGATCTCTATGTATGCCGATAAGGAGTTTAAAACCGCGTGGCAGCTGGATCCTGCTAAAGGGCTTGTGGCTTTTGGTTCAGCGCGAGATAGATGGGGCTTCACAGTTCCGATGGCGCAGCAAAAAGGGGTGAAGTTCAGTGATATAGTGGCGGCATACGAGCGTGGTACAGAAGGCGTTGCTGATCTGCAAAAACTTATGCCCGTTCATGAGGCAGTACTCGACATGGTTGTTAAGTTTATCCCAAACCCAAGAGATGCGCAGAAGTACAGAATTAAAAAAATCTGGAGAGGTAATCTTGACATAGAAATAGCTAAGGGCATGATCGAAGCCAACCCAGACGGCCCCCTAGTAATGCTGGTAAATGACATACGCATAGATCCCCATGCAGGCCTGGTTGCAACTGGTAGAGTGTTCTCAGGAACACTACGAGCAGGCGAGGAAGTATGGCTAGTAAACGCTAGGATGAAGCAGAAGATCCTCCAGGTAAGCCTGTATATGGGACCATATCGCGAACTAGCCGATGAAATAGCTGCAGGAAATATAGCTGCTATCCTAGGAGTCGATAAAGCACGTGCAGGAGAGACGATAGTAGCCGTTGAGTACAAAGACCAAATGATACCGTTTGAGAGGCTTAGAATGATAAGTGAACCCGTTGTAACAGTTGCAGTAGAACCTAAGGATCCAAGGGAGTTAACTAAGCTGATAGATTCACTACACAAGATCAGTATAGAAGATCCAAGTTTAGTAGTTAAAATAAATGAAGAAACTGGAGAGTACCTATTAAGTGGTATGGGGCCCCTACACATAGAGATAGCCTTAACCCTGCTCAAGGAGAACTACGGATTAGAAGTTCTTGCTTCTCCCCCAATAATAGTGTATAGAGAGAGTATAAGGAGTCGAAGCAGAGTATTTGAAGGCAAATCTCCTAATAAACACAATAAACTATATATAAGCGTTGAACCACTCGATGAAAAAACCATACAGCTCATAAGCGAAGGTATAGTGACCGAAGATATGGATTCGAGAGAGAGGGCAAAGATTTTACGTGAAGAAGCTGGCTGGGAAAGCGATGAAGCGAGGAGAATATGGGCTATTGATGAAAATATTAATGTATTCATAGATTTAACCACTGGTGTTCAGCACTTAAGAGAAGTGCGCGATACAATTATACAAGGATTTAGGCTTGCAATGCGCGAAGGCCCATTAGCTTTAGAGCCTGTACGTGGTGTAAAGGTTATTCTGCATGATGCAACTATACACGAAGATCCTGCACACCGTGGCCCTGCACAACTATTTCCCGCTGTACGAAATGCTATATACGCTGGGATGTTAACAGCAAAACCAACTCTCCTAGAGCCGCTGCAAAAACTTGATATAAAGGTACCAATGGAATACATAGGCAGCGTTTCTTCAGTTATAACAAAGAAGAGAGGAAAACTGCTCCAGGTAATACAGCAAGGACTTATTGCTAGAATAGTAGCAGAAATACCGGTTGCAGAGTCATTTGATCTGGCCGAGCAACTACGAGGAGCCACCGCTGGTAAAGCTATATGGGGACAGGAATTTAGTAGATGGGCGCCAATACCAGACTCCATGCTCATGGATCTCATCGCGAAGATCAGGACTAGAAAAGGGCTTAAACCAGAACCGCCTAGGCCAGAAGACTTTATAGGATTCTAAACTATAGTCATTAAACACCACTAAATAAGCATTATTATACAGTCTTTTCGAACACGTTATCGGCTCTACATGGCTCATCTTCCAGCACCATATATACCCCCTCACTCCACTTAACGACGTATCCGAGCCTGGCTAGAGATACCATGATCTTACCAGCCGTCCTAGGACTCACGCCGAGCTCATATGCTATTTCGTGTACTCTAACGAACTTCTTACCCCTCTCCCTTAACTTCATAGCTAATAGCCTAAGGTCTATAGTAACGTTAATGGTATATTTAGACACACACCATCACCCAATTAAGCGATCATGCTTATAAACAACTGAGGCTTAAGCGAAACTAATACTGTGGAAGTAAGGATTATAAGGCTTAACACTATATTATCTTGACAGGCGCCGGGGTAGCTCAGCGTGGTAGAGCGCCGGGCTGTTAACCATACCTAACACTAGCCCGGGTGGATACCCGGTGGTCCGGGGTTCGAGTCCCCGCCCCGGCGTTCCTAATTATAGTATATAGCTGTTATAGAGGTTGGGTATAATGAGTCCTACTGAAGTATTCACTAAAGAAGAGTTTAAGAAGTATGCCGAAATAGCTACAGAATGTAGAGTTTATAAAGATGATCGGAAAGGTATAGCGAAAATAAAAGCTCGTACAAAGCGAAAGCTTGTAACTATAAAAGTTCCTCTAGACGAACTAGATAGTTTTTTACAAGATGTTAATTGTCCCGAAGTAATTGAGATTAAATAGCTATTCTAGAACAATTTCATCGCTATTACTAGGTATGTAAACATTTATGTCCTCATCTATTAAGTTCTTCACCATACTGGCAAGCTCTACCGCAGAGTCCTCCTCCCCATGCACTATAACTACGTTTCTAAGGCTCGATTTATACCTATTAACTATTGAGAGCAAACCATCTTTACCAGCATGGCTTGAGAGATCAAACCACTGCAACCTAGCTTTAAGTTCTGAGATCCCAAGCTCCTCTAGTTTCCCTCCTTCTAGTAGCTTGTGGCCAGGCGTATTTGGCGCCTGATAGCTAACTAGATATATAGCGTTACGCGACGAGCCCCCAAGTTTCTTCAAGTAATAGAGACTAGGGCCTCCTTTAAGCATACCAGCTGATGCCACTATTACACACGGCTTCCTCCAGATCTTTCTTCTATCACTCCAGCCACGAACAAAGTAAGTGTTCTCGACTACTTTTTCAAAGAGAGAAGGATCTCTGAGGAGTTTCCGGTGTCTCATATATATCTCCGTTATATCACGTGACATGCCGTCGATATATACTTCAACGTGTGGAAGCTCCGTCTGTATAAGTGAGATTATCTCTTGACTCCTTGCAACACTAAAAGCGGGTATAAGAACCGTTCCTCCAGAGCTAATTACTTCTTCGACGGAGTTGACTAAGTTCTTTTCAACTAGATATCTTGGTGGGTGTTTCCTCGAGCCGTAGGTAGACTCTATTATTAAGGTATCGATTTTCTTCGGCCAAAGCTCCGCTGAGGAGAGGGTCCATGTATTTATCGTGTTAACATCGCCTGTGTAAAGTATTCTATGACCGCTGGGCGTGTCTATGTACGTTAGCATGCTTCCAAGTATGTGTCCTGCACTGCTAGCAAGGATCACATAGCCTTCTACCTCATATTCATTACCATACTCTACCAGTACAGCATGTGAAACCAAGTTCTCGAACTCGGCTATATCATAGTCTATGTAAAACCCGCTTATCTTCAGAAAGTCATTGATAAGCAATTTAGCTATATCGAGAGTAGGCCTAGTCACGTATATAGGCTGTCTACCAGTAATGTATAGTATAGGTGCAGCTCCTATATGATCTAAATGGGCGTGGGAGATAACCACTCCTGCTAAGTCTATTGGCCTTACGTGGAGAGGGAATTGAGGATGATCTTCTTCCTCAAAGTTTACACCATAATCCAGTAGTATACCCCTTTCTTTCTCTATCAATAGATAGGCAGATCTACCTACTTCTCTACCCCCTCCTAAAACCCTTAGTACTGGCATATGTCCTCTCCATCTATTCTATCACTTGTCCAGCGAGTTTAATAATCAAATTTAAACCAATATTATACTTTAGTAGCATTACTCCTAGAGCATTATAAAGAGGATGGATGTTGCTCCCGGGTCGAAGTCCCCGTGACTTGCGCCGCATGCTCAAAAGAATGGGAATAAACCTCGAAGAATTAGAGGATATTGTGAAAGTTGAGATAATGGGTAAAAATAGGAAGATAGTGATTAATGACCCTAAGGTCTTCGAAATCAAAATGGGTAGTCAATGTATGTATCAGATCGTAGGGACACCCGTGGTGGAACCCATCGCCGAAGAAGTCGAAGTATCGGAAGAAGATGTAGAATTCATTGTCTCCCAGACAGGTGTTTCAAAAGAAAAAGCCCGTAAGGCGCTCATTAAAGCCGGCGGCGATCTAGCAGAGGCTATCCTACTAATAAGGGAAAATAAAGTCTGAGAGGATATAGGTGTTGAGATACGTAAAAATAGATAAGATCGGCGAGGTACACACTTTACTCACAAACAACTTTAAGAAAACCCTAGATAAACCCTCATATCTGTTGGGCGTATACTATGATGGCGATCTCAACAAAGCTGTTCTAGAGTTCCTCGACGATAAGGGAGAAGAGCTTGTTCTCATACCAGATCCTACTGGGCACAAACCATATTTCCTTACAAGGGACTCGCCCGATGAAGTACAGAGTAATAAGAACATAGTAAATCACTCGGGTTTTGAGAGAATAGAGATCGTGACAAAAATGGATCCCCTGACGATGAAGCGTATACAATTAACGAGAATTGTGACAAAAACACCAACTGATGTGGCAAAGCTGAGAGAACATGTCTCTAAAGCATGGGAAGCAAAGATTAAGTATCACGACAACTACGTGTTCGATAACAGGCTTATACCAGGAATGAAGTACCTCATCAACAAGTTTAATAATAGAGGAGAGC
>Ga0180301_10001569_pt1 | contig 17994 bp, 17 predicted proteins | sample GuaBasSediGuay16_FD_121797 | JGI IMG/M metagenome (GOLD analysis project Ga0180301, IMG submission 121797) | Subseafloor sediment microbial communities from Guaymas Basin, Gulf of California, Mexico - Guay16, Core 4569-2, 12-15 cm | ecosystem: Environmental > Aquatic > Marine > Hydrothermal... | reverse complement strand
TTGTGGGAGGTCCTCCCTCAAGTGTCGACGACGTAATAGCCGGGATTAAGAAGACATTCACACTATCAAGCACAGCATTCAAGGATAATGGGTACATACCCCGCAAGTACACGTGTGATGGAGAGGATATCTCACCACCCTTGAGCTGGTCTGGTGCGCCACCCGAGACTAAGTCCTACGTACTTATAGTTTACGACCCGGACGCGCCTAAGGGCACGTTCTATCACTGGCTACTATACAACATACCAGCAGAATTGAGCAGCCTGCCTGAGGGTGTGCCTAAGGATCCTGAGACAGAGTATGGGCTTCAGGGAGTTAATGACTTCGGCACCTTGGGCTATGGGGGCCCCTGCCCACCGACAGGGAGCGCTCACCGCTACGTTTTTGTACTGCTAGCCCTAAATACTAAGCTAGACTTAAGTCCAGGCGCAACGATAGATGAGCTGCTTGAGGCTGTCAGTGGGCATGTGATAGCCTATGCTAAGTTAACAGGAATCTACGGTAGGTGAGGGATCGAGCCTACTTTTTAGCGAATTCATCGAGTCTTACCACGGACTTAGCCTCCCCGCTACCTGACTCACTGTAGTCTAGGCCGAGAGAGCACCTGACGCCGTACCTCCTGCATAGGTCAGTAATTATCTTGAAGAGGTCCCCCCACCTATACCTTAGGGCCTTCTTAGCTGCGTGGTATAGTGGGTGCTCAGGCTTGAGCATGAAGTCCTTAACCCTCAGCTTATCGTAGTATAGGGCTGATCTAGTATTTGCGGCAACCTCAATCACCTCCCTAATACCTTTCAAGTCGTCGGTGTACCCAGGTACTATGGGACCTAGGAAGACCCACGTACTTATGCCTAAGCTGCTGAGCTGCTCTAGGACCCTAGCCCTAGCCTTAGGCGATGGAGCATTAGGCTCCAGGAACTTAGCTATGTCACTATTCATGGTAGTTATTGTTACCCCTACATCGACCCTACTCTTATACTTACTGAGGAGCTCCTTATCCCTCAGGACGAGGTCTGACTTAGTTTGGATACTTACGCTGAAGCCGCTGCCTAGTAGTATCTTTAGTGAGTTCTTGGTTAGCTCGTAGTCTAGCTCGATTGGCTGGTAGGCGTCAGTTACCGTACCTACACCAACGACGCCTAATTTCTTGCGCCTCACCTCATACCTCAGTAAGCTAACTATGTTCTCCTTAACAGCTACTACCTCACCCCACGAACTAGCTACCTCCTCATCCCTCGCGTAGGTCCTGCCGTAGCAGTATGTGCACGCGTGTGAGCAGCCTACGTATGGGTTGAGCGCCCAGTCGATATCTGGGAGTCCGCTGGGCGTTAGCGCTTCCTTAACTCTAACTACCTTAATTCTCAAAGTCAGACACCACGCTCAATGTAGTCCGTTAGTGACCTACTACATACTAGGTGCCTGAGTAGCCTCGAGTTAGGTAGCCAGACCTTAGAGCCTAAGTCAGTGTACTTGTCGATTAACTCAATTACCTCCTTAAATGACCCCACCTTAGCTGTTGGACCCGCCCTGTACATAGCCCTTAAGTTTTCCCTAACAAACCAGACACCTATCGGTATGTTGAACCCGGGGTAGATTTCCCTTAGGACGATAGCTGCTGCCTGCCTACCTACCGAAAGGAGGTGCTCGGCTGTAGCTAGCCTAGCGGCGTAGTAGCAGCCGCCGATTGACGCGTACGTCGACCTCCCTGCAAAGCCTTCGTAGTCACCCTCAATACTCACTTCACTACCTCCCGGATTCCATGTCGAGTTAGGGTACCACGCCTCCATCCACTCAAAGCTCCAGTGCCTCGGAATGAGTATAGCTAGGAATAAGTTCTTAGCGTGCCTCCTCACATAGACCCAGTACTCGCTAATAACCGGCAGATCCCTTACCTTCCGAACTAAGTACTTAGATATCGTGTCGTCAACAGCCGTTATAGACCACCTAGTAGGTACTAGCCTCCTATTCCGCCCCCTCCCCAGCGCCCCAGCACTCAGCATCCTCTGAATATGGGTTACTGGGACACCGTGCTCATATAGCTTAATTATTGCGTCGGTAGCCTTCATGTCTACATCATCGTAAACGGACTCAACAACCCTAGCTGACGCCCCGCTGCCAACGACCCTAAAGCTCTTGAGTGGCGCAGCAGGTCCCTGGGGTGCCTCATACTCGCTTAACCTAATAGTTGGTCTAGGAGGCTTGAGCAGCTCGACCTCAACCTCAACAGGCTTAATAGAGAGGACCAGCTCATGAAGCGACTCCACGAGCCTCGACCTACTCACGTCAGTTACCTTAATCTTCTGCTTAGCAGTAACTAGGCTAAGCCTGTAGTCGAGGATCTTCTCGATCGGTAGTGCTAGCCACTTTTCAGGCATGTCGTATATGGACGTATCACCTACTACAGGAGGTGTTGAAGGACCTGCAAGCACCTCAGGGTAGCCGCACCTCCCCACAAATACTGCGGGAGGGCTAGAGCCGAAGAGGTCCTTCCTCCCTGAGACCTTCCTTACCTTAACCAAGGCCATAGCCCTAGCTATGACGGGGCAGTACGCATAGCCGCAGAGGCCCTTAGCGCCCCTGCAGAGTATGCACAGCCTTGAGTCTACACCAGGCATTACTACCTAACCCTTAACTAAGGCCACCTACTAGGGAGTAAGGAATCAATACTTATAAAATAAGGTGCTCTATAACACAGCTAAGATTATTTACCTGGATTACAGTCGTGGAGTAAGGGATTAGCCAAGCCTCCAGTATACGTTAAGTACCCTCCTCATCCTCGAGATGAGGTCATGTACCTTACTGCCGTATGTGTCCGGCACCTCATCCTCAGTAACTAGGGGGTCTACACCCATGAGTGCTGCTATGGCATTGGGTACGCCCTTAGTTAGCCCATCGCGGTACCCTCCCTCAAGCACGGCTACGAGCTTCCCACCGCAGTATCTGTCAGCTAGCTTAACAATCCTAGAGAAAATCTCGTAGTAGCCTCTAGCAGTTAGTGAGAGCCCGGCCAAGTGGTCTGAGTGGTGAGCATCGAACCCTGCCGAAACTAGTATGTAGTCTGGCTTAAACTCACTGATTAAGGGTTCAATAATCTCTGTTAATAGTATTGAGTAGGTAATATCACCTGCGCCGTAGTCTAGAGGTATATTTACCTTAGTCCCCGCAGCATCTCCGCCGCCAACATCGCTTATTGAGCCAGTCCCCGGGTATATGCCCCTCTGATGTATGTCTATGTGGAGGACGTAGGGGTTAGTCCAGAATATTTCCTGAGTTCCGTTCCCGTGATGCACATCTATATCAACTATAGCTATCTTCTTGAAGCCCTTACTGAGCAGGTACTTAGCACCTATAGCTACGTTATTGAAGATGCAGAACCCGAGTGTTGGGGCACCTAGGGCTGACCCCCTAATACCTGCGTGGTGCCCTGGGGGCCTAACAAGTGCGAACACCCTTAAGTAGTTACCTGCGAGGGTAGCTTCTATAGCCTTAATGGTGCCTCCAGCAGCGTAGAGTGCTGCAGTGTATGTCCACTTGTTAACGTAGGTGTCGCTGTCGATGTACTTAAAGCTCTCAGAGCTAGTATTCTTAATTAGCTCGACGTACTCGCGGTCGTGAACGCTGTAGATCGCTTCTAGAGGGGCTTTCTCAGGCTTAATCACGCTAACCTTCTTCAGTAGGCTGAGGCCCTCTAAACTGTACATAATCTTAATGAGCCTTGATGGAGACTCAGGGTGCGTTCCTACTACGTCGCTATGCCTCAAGTATATTTTATCATAGACTATACCAACACTAATTGCTTTCGAAGTCAACATGCACTACCAAGAGAAATTCTTTATCGGCAGTTAATTTTCTTTACTTAATGGTAGTTTAGTACTCATGCAGTGCTTTATGCCTTGGTACGGTAATACCGATGAGTAAGCCAGCCATTAACCCCCCAATGTGGGCGAAAATGTTTACCGCACCAGCTATGCCTAAACTACTGATAACGAGTATGATGATTGCCCACCCCAAGCTGCTGAGGAACTGGTGGGTTCTCCTATATTCGGTGATAGCCAGTAGCCCCAGTAAGGAAAAGATAGCTCCTGAAGCACCAAGTGAGTACACGTCTGGAGGCAGCAGCGCCAGCGTGAGTAAGTTACCGACTACACCACCGATAAAGTATGTTGCCAGCACTCTCCTACTGCCCAAGTAGTTCTCACATGCCGTACCTATGTAGAGGAGTGCGACCATGTTAAAGCCTAAGTGAATTATGTTTGCGTGAATAAAGAGCGAGGTAATTATCTCCCAGACCGCACCCTGAAATGCCTCAGTGCCTGACAGCATGAGCGGTAAGTAGGTATTAACGTAGTCAAGTACCCCGGTTCTGTCCGGGAAGAGTATGGAGAGAGCTGCTGTACCTAGGTCGCCAGTAGTTACCGCGTAAATTACTGATGCGGGAATGAAGAGTGCTATGTAAATTAAGGTATTAACAAGCATGAGAGCACGTACGGGGGACGAGGTGGCACTACGCAATTTCCTTAAGGGACAATTCAAGATGTATCACTCTTACAGTTAGTGTTTAGTGTGGAGAACTAAAAAACTCAGCAAGCCTAAGTTCTCAGGTGAATCACGTCACCTGAGTAGATGACTTCTCTCTTGCCCTCGGAGCTCTCAACTACTAGCGCACCGTCGCTAGCTACATCAACGGCGTAGCCCTCAACAACCTTACTAGGTGTTACTACCTTGACGTACTTCCCTAACGTACTAGAGAACTTCTTCCATAGCTCAACTACTTTAACATGCTCACCTTTCAGGAGGAGGGAGTAGCTTAAGTCGAAGTTCTTTAGCACAGCCTTAAGTAGGGGGATCCTAGGTACAGGGTGCCCTACTAAGTCCTTGAGCGCTACTGCCGTAGCTCTTAAGTCCTCAGGTAACTCGTTATTTACGTTAATGCCTAGACCAACTAGTATGTAGTGTACTCTGTCAGCCTCAGCCCTTCCCTCAATTAAGATTCCGCATAGCTTCCTACCATTAACTATTACGTCATTAGGCCACTTCAGCCTAGCACTAACAGCGTAGAGGTCGTTAACTGCCCTAGCAACAGCTATACCAGCGCACAAGCTTAGTAGCTGGAGATTCATGAGTGCTGGCGGCCTCAGCAGTACCGTGATCCAGAGTCCTCCTTCGCCGGCAACCCACTTCTTACCTAACCTACCTCTCCCTGAGGTCATTGACTCAGCAATGACTACGGTCCCCTCAGCAGCTCCCTCCCTAGCCAGCGCCTCAGCTACATCCTGCGTTGACGTGCACGACTTAATGTAGTGTATGCTGTACCTCAGCCTAGTGCCTAAGTCCCTCAGGTACGCGCCTGCCTCAGCTAAGTCATCAGTAAGCACCAGCCTGTAGCCCTTCTTGGGGTGTGACTCAATTACGTAGCCGAGCCCCCTCAGGTACTCGATGGCCCTGTGGATCGTTGGCTTAGAGATGCCTAGCTCAGCAGCTAGCTCACTACCACTTACGTAGCCTCCCCTCTTCAGCAGCACCTTAAGTACCTTAGCACTTACCTCCAAGACCTCAGCCTCTCAGCAAGTACTGAGTACCGAGTATATAGTGCCTCAGACACCTCTAAAGCATTCACTACACTTAAGTACGTCACAGCCCTAGCTAAGGACGTAGTGAGCGTAATCCTGCGCTTAAGCCCGCCGCCTGCATTCCCTAAGTTAACGCTATACACATCATATAGCCTGGAGAGCGTTAGTGCTACAACCTGAAGCGACTTAATAGCTAGCGCAATACCTAGTGCAGCACCCGGCGAGTACCTACCTACGAGGGATATGAGGTCGGCAATACTCAGCATAGACATGAGCAGAGCGGCCAGCAGGGCTATAGACAAGATGCGCTCGGAATTCATAACTATCATGTACGGGTCGAGAGTCCCTAGGACTAGCTGCATAATTAATGCAGCAATAGAGTAAGCTGCAATAAATGGCGCGAGCAGTACATACGCACTTAATACCTCCCTCAATCCCCTCACAGCGGCTGTAGAGGCAGATAGTGCAGCAAGCGCAGTAACTAGAGCGGCAGGAGGGGCAAGCAGCATGGCCACTGACCCTGCGCATGCGGCAGCAAGAACCAGTAGCGGGTTTAACCGAATTCGTGAAGTACCTGGTGTGAGGACCTTAAATACCTCACTAAGCCACCACCGCAGAGCCACCGCGTACAGCCCCCAGGACCCCATCATTGAGGAGGTAGACCCTGCTGAAGTACCGGACTAAGTCAACGTCATGCGTGGACGCAACCACCGCAGATCCCTGGCCGAGGAATCTGTAGATTAGCTTAACGAGCAGCTCCTTAGATGCGCTATCGAGGCCTAGAGTAGGTTCATCGAGTAGCAGCACTTTAGCGCCCGATACGTAAGCTAGAGCTAGCGACAGCCTCCTAGCCTCACCGATACTTAAGGAGTAGGGGCTTAAGTCACTCACGTCACTCAAGTAGAACATCTCAATTACCTCGCCGACATCTCCCCTAAATCCCCAAGCGTTAGCGTAGAATGATACCTCATCCTTCACGGTGTCCCTGGAGAACCAGTAGACGGGCGTCTGAGGTACCATAAACACAGGTCTAGCGGTGGTTACGACTCCCTCAGTAGGCTTAAGTAGCCTAGCCAGCAGCTTAATTAGCGTTGTTTTACCAGCCCCATTTCTCCCAATAATAGCTACTGACTCGCCGGACCTCACCTCAAGGTCTACACCATTAAGCACGTAGCAGCCGCTATCGTAGGTAAAGCGCAGGCCCCTAGCACTAATCAGTACCTCATCTCCACCAGTGCAACCGCCCCTCGCCTCAACATAGGTGCTACCTTGATGCCCGCCCTTAAGCTCTAAGGTAAGGTCTATGAAGTCCTCGATTAGCTCAATCCTGTGGTCTACGATAACAGCTGAAGCACCGAACCTCACGCAGTACTCCCTCAGCAGCTTTAGTACGCCCCCTAGGCTCCATGGGTCTACATGGGATGTGGGCTCATCAAGTAGGAGCACCTTAGTACCTGAGCCTATGGCTACAGCTAGTAGCAGCCTGTAGAGCTGCCCGTCCGATAGCTCGTGAATCTTTCTTGACGGATTGCTGAGTACATCATCTATGATGCCGGACCTCCGTAGCCTACTTAAGTCGCGAACGAAGAGTAACTCTTCAGCTACAGTTGAGCCAATAAAGTATGTTGAGGGGTCCTGAGGTACGTAAGCTACTAATCCCCTACGCACAGCATCCGAAGGACTTAGCCCGCAGACGCTCACGTGGCCTGACAGCTTAAATGAGGAATACAGCTTAGGTATGATGCCTGCAATAACCTTGAGTAGTGTTGACTTACCGCTACCAGTAGGTCCTGTGACAGCTACTACCTCGCCTGGACCCACTTCTAAGCTAATATTAGCCAGTACTTTTCTACCATCTACTACTACGCTAAGGTCCCTAACCTCAATTGCCTTAGTCAATACTTAACCCCCTAGCCTTAAGCGCCTTGGCTATGCCCCTAGCTACAGCAATAGCTAGGAGGTGATCCATGAATAAGTCTTGAGGAATAAATATCAGTACAGACACGGTGAAGAGGAGCAGGAACCTCGATGTAGCGCTCACCCCTAGCCAGTTACCTACGCCCAGCGACCACGAGTAAATTCCTGTACCTGGTACTGCGTAGTAGGAGAAGACAAGGAAGCCAAGTACGTAGATAGGTAGGGCTGAGATTAAGGAGAGAAGTAACAGGACGCCTAAGTCCTTGCCCCTGATATCGCTTAGGTCTACACCCCTTCGCCTTAGGTAGGCTCTACTTAGGATAGACATTAGTGGAGCAGCTATGACGAACCCAGCTAGGTACCCCCCGCAGAACCCTAGAATTACTGCTAAGCCACCAGCGAACCCTGACGCGAGCGGCAGCCCCAGAGCTATCAGTAGCAAGTAGAGGGCTAGCGAGGCAGCAGCGTACTTCGGCGGGAGGAGAAGTCCGGCCAGCATGACGGCCATATTCTGCATTGTGTAGGGTACTGGACCAACGTTAAACTTAACTTGAGCTAGTACAGCAGCCAGGGCAGTCATGAATGATGTGAGCACTAACTTAACTACCTCCCTACCCAACCCGCTGGTCCCGAAACAGTTTCAAGGATTTCTTAATAAGCATTAGGGCAGTCCTACCTGAAGTTGTGAAACAGTTTCAAGGAAAATACCTTAAGACCTTACACCCTGAGTATTACTTAGGGCTGGTGCCCAATGGTTAATGAGGAGGTCAGCAGTCTAGTCATAGAGCTCTACAGCAATATTGAGGACTTCATAAAGAAACATGACCCCGAAAGGAAGCTTAGATTTAGCTCAGACCTCAAGGTAAAATTTAATGAATTGCTGAATAGGTTCAAGGAGGCGTTCATAGATTATGTCCTGACGCCTGAGCAGCTGTCTGAGGCCTACGAGTGGGTTGAGGTACTACAGGCATCTGTTAGTGACTGTATTAAGTACTTAGGTATCAAGGGGGTTACGTTTAGTAAGGAGTTAAGGTCATTTATTGAGGACCCAAGGGTGCACTTAAGGAAGAAGATATTCATCTACACACACGACTTAGTAAGGGGTAAGTTAGGCTTAGCTGATTACATGAGGACTGCGTCAGCAGCTATAAGAACCTCCTATAGGACTAACCTAAGGTCAACATACCAGTCTTGGGTACTACTTGAGGTGCTTTCCGCACTCGGTAAACTAGGTGGTAGGTTAATCTACCCTGAGCACCGCTACCTACCCTTAGATAGGTCAGGGAAGCAGAGGGTAGGTACGATACCGCCTAACGCTGTCGTTGAGGTGAAGGGCAGGGGGTGCTTGAGCTTCTTTGTTGAGGCGCCTAGGCCCATCGGGTGGGAGGATACGTCGGACTTAAGTAGGGCTTGGAGGCTCTACACAGCGCTGAGGCCTGACTTCATGGTCTACGGCGGTATGGTCCTAAATATTCTGGAGCCAGATTCAGATCCGCCAGTGCTTAGGCCTAACGTAATTATTGAGTGTAAGGAGCTTGAGGACTGGTACTTGAGGAGCAGGGATATAAGAGGTCCGCTAGCTAAGCCTCTGACCGCTGAGGAGTGGAGGGCTAAGTGGATTGAGGGGCTCTGGGTAGGGCTAGCTGACGCGTTAGGTATTAAGAAGGCTGAGGTTACTGAGGTAATTAAGGAGAGGAAGGGGCTGAGGCTTAAGGAGTACCAGCTAGTGACGCTCTACAAGAACTTCTACAAGCCGGATAGAATGTACTTAGTCTCACGCACTAGAGTACCTGAGGACGTTAGGAAGTACTTAGAGGGTGAAGGCATCTACATAGTAGACGGCGTGGGATTTAATGCAGGCAAGCTCTGGGAGTTGGCTCAAGATCTCCTTAAGTACGCTAGGCAGCCTGAGAGAACTGTCATTGAGCTAAGTAGGGAGACGGCTGAACTGCTAAATGAGGTGCTCGAACTCACTGGTAGCGATAGAGTAGTTGATGAGGTTATTAGGGAGGCACTAAAGCTTCTCCTCAGTAGATTAAGGGGCAGGCAGGAGCGCAGGACTTCATGAGCACGTTCTTGGTCAGCTAGGGTGCTGGGTAAGGATTTTTAACGCTGTTTTACTCCTAGGATTTGCGGACAGGGATGGAAGTAGAGAGCATCACTAAGAAGTACTATAGCAGGCTGTTCCTGCTGCCGAGGGCCCCCGTGCTCGTCCTAGGTTATATAGCCCTCTTAGCTATTGTAGCCTTAATCAATTCCGTACCACCTTTAAGCATAAGTAGGTTCTTAGTCAGCTTCACTCAGTACCTAATACTGGGCCTAGTCCTAGCACTGATGTACTCGCCGCTAGCTATAGCTAAGACGCTGACGCTCAAGAGAATCCTAGGTATAGCTACAATAATGTTTCTAGTAGCTCTCCCGGCTGAGGTAGTTTTCTACAGGTTACTGTCACTTAAGGGCATTGGGCTGCTAGCTAGCTCTGGCTTCACCTTTATAGCTTTAATGGCGTTCTGTCACCCACTAATAGCTCTCACATCATCAGTAGCCCTGCCGCTGCTAGCGTTCAAGACGATTAATGACTTGCTAGGGGAGTTCGTATCGCCCCACACGCTGATCTATGCCTTAATGACTTCGGCGATCTCTGTCGGGTTAGGCGCGTTCTTCCTAGGGTTAGTTGAGATTAAGGGCAGGAACCTAGGATATTCGCCGATAACTATAGCTAGGGCATTCATTAAGACCTGGTTCACGGGCGACCCAGTTAAGCTTGAGGAAGCGTTCAGTAAGTACGGTAAGGTCGAGGACTTGAGGACTAAGATACTGATATTTAATAGGGTCGGCGGTGAGCCAATAGTACTGGTCTTTCCGACGCTGCACTTCGGCCCATTCAGGAATATAGGTTCCTCGAGGTTCATATACCATCTAGAGGATACACTGGGCGTTTACGTAAAGAGCTTCGTATTTCACACGGCTGGCTCGCACGAGCACAACCTCGTAAGTTCTGAGGACTCGATGGAGCTAGCTAAGAAGCTCAACATACTAATTAATAACTACTACTCTACTCTCGCTCAGCTTAAGATGTGTGAGCCACTGAGGATTAAGGTGAAGGGCTGGAGTGCGTACGTACTCAGGGGACCTACGTCAGCTGTGGTGTTCCTCGTCAATGTTGAGAAAGGAAGCGACGACCTCCCCCATGAGCTCTGGGACTACCTAGAGTCAAGGCTCGGTGACTTACTAATGGTTGCTGTAGTTGACTCGCACTCCTTCAAGGGTGATAAAGTGACAGACCTTAGCGAGCTTAAGGAAGTAGTTGATGAGGTAGTAAGGAGGTGCAGGTGCGAGGAGGGCAGCGACTTCATGGTAGGGTACGGCGAGGGGGTCATTGATAGCGCGTGTACTGGGGTATGCTATAATGTAGTTAAGGCCCTCTCCATGAACTTTGGCGGCAGGAGGTACGCTATAGTCTACATATACGGTAACAACATGGACGGCAAGTACAGGATGAAGCTGGAGGAAATAATTAAGAAGTTAGGTTTTGTTGATGTCGAGATCGTGACTCCTGACGACCACAGCTGTGCCGCATCACTAACTGAGACGCCATACGACATAGTTAGGGAGAATGATGGAGTTACTAAGGCTGTTCTCGAGGCAATTAAGGAGGCGGTCAGCAATGAGTTGAAGGCGTACTACAGCACGCTAGAGGCGGTAATCAAGAATGTTAAGTATGTAGGGTATAGCATATTCAACATGGCTGAGGGCATTGAGAAGCTAGGCAGCCTAGCTGAGAGGGCCTTCCCAGTACTTGTCGTATTAATGAATATGGCACCGCTCATCATGATCTTAGGGTAGCGTTCCGGGGAGTGAGCTAGTAGGTAAGCATTATAGAGTGCATAGATATTATTCCTAGGCGGTGGATTTGAGGAGCTACATACTAATTAAGGACCCAGTACACGGCTACATCAAGGTATTCGAGCACGAGAAGTGCATCGTTGATACGCCTGCCTTCCAGAGATTGAGGAGGATTAAGCAGCTTCCTGCAGCGCACTATGTCTACCCCGGGGCTGTACACACGAGGTTCTCTCACTCACTAGGCGTGATGCATGTTGCCGGCGTATTCGCTGACCACCTATATTCCAAGTTAGACATCGAGAGGTCAGAGAAGGAAAGGCTCTACCTAATCGCTAGGTTGCTCGGGCTACTCCACGATATAGGTCATGGCCCCTTCTCGCATACATTCGAGGACCACGTACTGACGAAGTACGGAGTCAATCACGAAATACTCGGAGGCAGGATCATCAGGGAGACGCCAGAGCTAAGTAAGTGCTTCGATAAATGCATAGAGAAGGAATTAGGGATCAGCGCTGAGGTTATGGGCAAGCTAGTTGAAGCCCCAACACCTGAGGCATGGCCGCTGACATCTAGCGTGGGCAGCGGAGTCAGCGAGAGGTCCTTATACTACGTAATTAGAGGGCCGTATAGTGCAGATATAGTTGACTACTTACTGAGGGACTCGCTCTTTACTGGAGCTAACTACGGGTTAGGGCTTGACTGGGAGAGGCTCGCCTACCACTCAGTGATTCTAGACGATAAGCTGGTGCTTGAGTACAAGGCTAAGGATGTCCTTGACCACCTTCTCATCGCTAGGCTATTCATGTTCAAGACAGTGTACTTCCACAAGACTGTGAGGGCGTTCGATAAGGTAGCTGGGACGCTAATGATTAAGGCTGAGGATGCTCTGAACATACGTGAGGCAGTGAATGATATAAGTAAGTACTTGATGCTTGATGACGAGTACGTCCTCTCACACCCGAAGGTTAGGGAGCTTGAGGAGGTTAAGTACCTCCTGAATAGGGTCGTTCCCTATAAGGTAGTGTACGAGCTACTCCAGCCCCTGGAGGGACATGTATCGGCGTTCATGAGGTTCAGTAAGGGGGTTATTGAGCTGATGTTTAAGGAGAAACTAGCTGAGTTAGCGAATAGCGAGGTAGGTGATGATGCGGTATTCGTTGATACGCCTAAGTTACCTACAAACCCCATGTTTGAGGAAGCTGAGTTAAGGCTCCTGAAGCCTGATGGCTCCGTGGACGCGCACCCAATAAGAGTTACTGTAGCTGGCTTAATGCCTAAGGAGCTAGCCTTCTTCAGGATCTACGTTCATGAGAGGTACAAGGAATTCGTTAATGCGCTAAGATCTGCGGCAATGGCTATGTTCGAGGGTGAGGGACTGAGGGTACACTTCTAAGCTATTTTCCTTACAGTAACTCCGACGCTGCCTAGTTCGGTCTTAAGCGTTGATGAGCCAAACATCCTCATAGCTACCTCAACAGCGTCCTGCTTACCCGGCGCTAGAGCTATCACGCAGCCACCACCGCCCGCGCCAGTGAGCTTAGCACCAAGCGCTCCAGCAGCTCTAGCTATGTAAACTAACTCACTCAACCTCCTATTCGAGACCCCTAAGGCATCAAGTAGCCCATGATTTATGTTCATTAGCTCCCCGAGAGTCATCAAGTCATCTTTTTCTAGCGCCTTAACTGCCTCCTCGGTCACTTTACCTATGGTATCCATTATCTCCTTAATTAGGTCTGGGTGCTTATTGAGTAGCCTCCTAACTTTCTCGACAAGTACCTTGGTACTCGCCTCACGCTCGACATACCCGATAACTATCGGCAGGTCGCTCTCAACCCTCAGCTGCTCCTTACTGAACTCGTTATTACCTGTGATCTTAATCTTCATGAAGCCTCCGTAGGTAGCTATTGCGGTATCCATAGGTGAGGCAATGCCCTGCACAGCCTTCTCGACCTCCCACCCAAGCTTAGCTATCTCATCCTTACTTAGCTCCTTGCCAACTACCCACGCGTACGCAGCTATAGTAGCTACTGAGACGGCTGCTGAAGTACCTAATCCAGCACCCACGGGCATCTCGGACTTAACCTCGAGGTTAACGCCCTTCTTAATCCTTAGGTACTCTGAAGTAAGTTCAACTGCCTTATTGAGGTACGAGATAGCTGATAAGGCGACACCGTAGTCTGTCTCAATAACTATCTCCTCAGGTGTGTAAGTTACTGTGACACCAGGCACCTTAAGGTCTGAAGCAACGATCCTAACTGCATCGTCATCTCTCGCCTCAGCTGTGACGTAGACCCTCCTGCCTATAGCGGCCACCACGGCCGGATACCCGTACACTACTGCGTGCTCGCCGAACAACGTTACCTTGCCCGGTGCTGAGGCAACGACCTTAACCATGGGCAGACCCAAGAACTTCCCTCACGCACCCCTTTTATGTTTCTACTTATTACCCGATAGTGCAGGATATTACCCAGTGGTAGTAATGGATTATCATCGGTGCTGGAGTTGATTAGTTAAGTAAAACTTTATAACTGTATGCAATATCTCCAATCTACGGTGGCCGTTTTGGAATACGAGATTCTCTATAGGCCAGCATACTCTATACTTAAGGTAAAGCTCGATCCAGGTGAAGCCATTGAAGCTGAGGCAGGGGCGCTAATGATGATTGAGGGGGACGTTGAGGTACGTACTAAGAGCAGGGGGCTCCTCAGGGCGCTAACTACTGGCGAGTCGCTATTCGTCAATATCTATAGAGCAAGGGACTCACCTGCTTCGCTATGGCTGGCGCCGCCGATTCCCGGCGATATCATGTACATAAAGCTTGATGGGAGTAAGGGCGTTATAGTAAATGATAAGTGCTACCTAGCAAGTCATGGCGACGTACAGCATAAGGTAGTTTGGAGGGGCCTTAAGGGAGTCTTTGGCGGTGGTGGCTTAATGTGGCTTCACTTCGCCGGTGTCGGTGGAGTGTGGGTTAATGCTTATGGCAGCATAATAGAGCGCGAGGTAAAGCCTGGCGAGAAGCTAACCATAGATAACGTGCACCTAGTAGCCATGGACGACACGCTGGAGTACGACATAAGGAAGTTCGGTAGCATAAAGACGCTCCTCTTCGGTGGCGAGGGCTTCGTCTTCACACTACGCGGAGCTGGGAAGATCTACCTACAGTCAAGGAACCCAACCATATGGTACGCCAGGTCTAGGGGCTAAGAGGTATTAACGGGGTAATCCCTAAGTACTTAAAGATACTTCTTTTGATGCTCGTTCCTAATTAGGTGCTGTTTTATAGGTTTAATTCGGAGATTAATGGGGCTACGCGGTAATGTCAAGTAGGTACCTAGGCTACTCAATAATCGCCGCTAATGCAGCGTTTGTAGCATCGTTTGTGCTACTTACTTATAAGTTAACAGCACTAGAAGTGAGTACTACCTCATGGCTCACAGGCTCCATAGTACTAGGTACCTACGTACTGCTTGTGTCACTTCTCGGCATAGCAGTCAGGCTGAGAAATGGCAGGGACATGCTGGCCCTAGGCGCCATAATAATGTCCTTAGTGCTTGCGTTTGGCGCGAACTTAATCACTGAGCTATCGTACCTAGGCAAGAACTTCATTACATCACTAGCGTGTCCAACGCACGACTCAGCGTGCCTTGAGCTAGCACACATTATTGCTGTGCCGGCGGGGTTAGCGCTGCTAGCAGTGGGTGTGATCGGCACTTACACACTAACCTACCTACTAATCAAGGAGGTAGAAGCTACGTACTGGATCAAGGACTACGGCTCACTCCTCACACTAGCATCCGGCACCCTAATTATCGCTGCTTCAGCGCTAGTGATAGTTAAGGTAGCTGCCCTAAGCTTCGGCCTAATACCTGCCTCAGAAGTAGTAACCTACGTAGTCTCGATTGTAGCAAACACCCTACTGTATGTAGGCGCGGTACTGTTTACGCTAGGCATAGCCTCATGCTGCTACCTACTCGGGAGAGAGTTAATTAAACCTGAAGCCATAGAGTAGCCCTGCCCGATACCTTATACTTAAGGAATACTATTTTTCCTGCAGGTACGTTAAGTATTTTGGTGTTAGTGAGTTGACTTACTCTATCGTAGCCTACGACAGCTCTAGGAAGCTATTTGGTGTAGGCGTTGTGAGCGGTAGCTTAGCTGTAGGCTCTAGGGTCCCATGGGCTAGGGCTGGGGTAGCTGCAGTAGCTACTCAAGCATACACTAATCCCGTCCTAGGTAAGAAAGTAATAGAGTACGTAAGTAGGGGGATGGATATTGGTGAAGCAGTTAAGCTAGCACTAAGTGAGGATCCAGCACCTCACCTAAGGCAACTAATAGCTGTTGACTCGAGAAGTAAGGCGGTAGCTTACAGTGGCAGTGAGATACCTGCACCCTATGAGGCAGTAACTAGGGAGGGGTATGCGTGCGCGGGCAACTTACTGAGTACTACTGAGGTAGTTTACGCGCTCTGCAGAGCCTTCGAGGAAGCGTCAGGTAATTTAGCCAATAGGATACTCTCAGCCCTTGAAGCGGGGCATAGGGCAGGCGGTGATAGGAGGGGTGATAGGAGTGCGGCGGTACTTGTCGTTGGCGAGCACCCGGAGTTCGGCCTAGAATTCGACGTACTGCTTGACTTGAGAGTTGACTTATCTGAGAATCCTGTCGCTGAATTAAGGAGGCTTTATGAGTTGTGGGTCACTTTTTCAGGATATGCTGTATAGTATAACCTACCTCTTGATTTTCTCGAGGTCCTTAAATGAGGTAAATGGCGCCTTAAGCGGGTTCCTCTTGTGCTCAGACTTCCTGTGGAGCTCTAGAACCTTCTCGACTACCTGCTTAGGTACGCCTGAGACCTCAGGAACTTTCTCCGGCGGGATGCCCTCATCGAATATTCGGTAGAGGACCTCATCTATTAAGTCGTAAGTAATCCCTAACTCACCCTCAGCTGTGTGCCCCGGCCACAGGTCGGGTGTTGGGGGCCTGCTGATTACTTCTGACGGGAGCTCTAGGTACTTAGCGAATTCCCTAACCTGAGTCTTGTAGAGGCCTATTATTGGGTAGGCGTCAGCTGCTCCATCGCCCCACTTAGTGAAGTAACCTATGAGCCACTCAGACCTATCACTTGTCCCGAGGACAAGCCTATTTTCTAGATTAGCTATTAGGTACAGCAGTGTCATCCTGGTCCTGACCTTTACGTTTCCCTTAGCTACCTTGGGAGTGCTAATGTAGTCTAGGCCAACCTTATCTAGGTAGCAGTTAACTATGTCGGTAATTTCTAAGGTCTTAAGGGTTAGCCCAAGCCTATCAGCTACCTTATGTGCTATTAGCTCGGATAGCTTATCAGACTCTACGTCAGGCATGAAGACAACCCTAACTCTTGATGCACCGAGCGCTCTAGTAGCTAAGGCGGCAGTAACAGCTGAATCACCACCACCACTTAATCCAATAACTACACCGTCAGCGCCAGCTGACTCAACTATCTCCTTGATAAACTCCGAAATAACTTCCTCGGCTAACTTAAAGTCCACCCTTAAGTGAGGAGGAAGCATTTATCGGCACCTCCACTCCACTATCTACCATAATGGAGTATATGAGCTAAGATTTTTTACTTCTTCACACTTTCTTCTTCCTCACTAACTTCTTAGCAATTGACTCAATGTCCTTAGCATTAATCCACTGAGCTAGGAGCCTGAATGCAGTGACAAACATTACCACCGGATCCATAGCCCCCAGCGGTACGCACCCTACTTCTGGAATAATAGCCCCTAGGCTTCTGAAGAAGCTGTAAGCTGCTTCTACTAGGAACAGGAATGCTATCAGTCTACAATACCTCGGCATTAACGCATCTCTAATTCTAACGTAGGTGAGAGTCATAACACAACCTATTAGGAGAGCTGAAGCTGCTGCCACACTATACGCTAGTCTAACATACGGTAGCGAATACAGCACCTCCACACCTGCGCTAACAGCTTTACTTAGTTCATCTAAGGTAGTTACATATGCTGTAACCTCACGTACAGCCACGGCAACTTTTTCTGTTACCTGACTTAAGTTAGCTCTTATGACGGCAGTAGCTCCAGCGGACATTGATGCAGTACTCACGAATGCTATGAAAATTAATGTACTTACTCTGCGCAACGAGAATTCTCCTAGGTACCTAGCACCTACATCTAGGTTCCTGATGGCTAGGTACATAGGTACTCCCGTAGCTACGGCCTGAGCGCACATGAGGAGCAACTGCCTAATCTCTAAAACTAAGGTACTCTCAATAATCCACTCAGCTACTTCCTCAGCGCTGACCCTCACAGTTTCATTCCTTAGGAGCCCTTCAGCACCTTGGGGGAGAGGGGGCGTAGGGTAGAGGGCGGCTACGATTATCGCGGCGGTAACTACTGCTATGAAGGTAGCGACATATACCTTAATGCACTTAGTACCGTCTAGGAGGTACTTTGCAGCAGCAAGCAACCCATTAAACACCTTACAAGAGACTCTTCGTGCATCACTTATAAATCACTTTATTAGCAATGAAGTATAGACGGAATCGGAGTTCAGAGATGGTAAGAATAGAAATTGTTGGTAAGAGGGATTCATACTGGGTATACACGGTTAAGCAGTGGCTCTACGAGATCAAGGACGTAATCGAACGTGAGATCGGTGAGGA
>Ga0180301_10001566_pt1 | contig 18014 bp, 21 predicted proteins | sample GuaBasSediGuay16_FD_121797 | JGI IMG/M metagenome (GOLD analysis project Ga0180301, IMG submission 121797) | Subseafloor sediment microbial communities from Guaymas Basin, Gulf of California, Mexico - Guay16, Core 4569-2, 12-15 cm | ecosystem: Environmental > Aquatic > Marine > Hydrothermal... | reverse complement strand
CTTCAACGTCCACCACGCAGACTCGATATACTCATCCCGAAGCGTCATGTACGGATCCTTCCAGTTAAGCCACACCCCAAGAGACTCAAACTGAACAGTCATCTCGTCTTTGTGAGAGAGCGCAAACTCTTCACACTTGGAAACAAACTTATCCACTCCATACGACTCAATATCCTTCTTAGACGTAAAACCAAGCACACCCTCAACCTTCACTTCAATAGGCAGACCATGCATATCCCAGCCAGCACGATCCCGCACATGAAAACCCCGCATAGACTTAAAACGCAGAATACTGTCTTTTATCACCTTATTCCACGCAGTACCGAGATGAATCTTACCCGTTGTGTACGGAGGACCATCGACAAAGAAAAACTTCTCACCACCACGCCTGAGCTCACGCACCTTAGAATACGCATTAATTTCATCCCAAAAAGACATGATCGAAGACTCGACTTCCTTCGAATCATACTGAGCATCCACAACATGAAACATAAAACAATCACCAAAAACCTGAAAACCAACACTAATAGAAAAACACCAATGAAAAGCCTTGTGATCACAAACTCGTGCGGCGTTGGCTTGGAGAGGAGATAGTCTCTGCTTAATGTCTTATTCTAAAGGAGTGTGAAAGTGTTATCGCGGGTTTTCCGAGGAGTTCCAAAAGATTCTATAATTATTGACTCCTGAAGTATGCACATCTGAACATGGATCCCAAAAACCGTTTCTGGGAGATAGATCTCACACGTGGTATTGCCATAATCGCGATGGTCGCCTACCACCTTTCCTATGATCTAAATTATTTTAATGTGTATGGTGTTGATATCAACTCTGGCTTCTGGTGGTATCTCGCACGAAGCACAGCCGTAACATTCTTACTCCTCGTTGGAGTCTCACTGACTCTCAGCTACTCAAAAACAAAGATACAGACTCCAGAAAAGAATACATACCGAAAATATCTCAAGAGAGGTTTTGATATATTCATGCTGGGCTTAGCCATCACAGCGACAACGTGGCTTCTTCTGGAAGAAGGCACCATCCTCTTCGGCATCCTCCCTCTCATCGGAGTATCAATCATTCTGGCATACCCGTTCCTGCAATACCGCTACTTAAACTTCATAGCAGGCGTAATCATCATATCAATCGGGATACACCTTAAGAGCGTCACAATCAACTCTCCCTATCTCTTCTGGATGGGTCTCAGACCTGAATACTTCTACACGCTCGACTACTTCCCGATCCTCCCATGGTTTGGAGTGATTCTGATCGGTTTATTCCTCGGAAACCTACTCTATTACAACAGCACGAGAATGTTCAACTTATGGAACCAACCCAAAAATCCAATTGTGACATTATTTTGCCTCATAGGAAGACACTCACTCCCGATCTATCTCGCCCATCAACCAGTACTGATCACAACACTACACGTATTTGGCATAATAGAGTTCATAACGCAACTACCCTGAAGCTGTTAAATTGATGTTTTGGCTTGAAATATCCATTTTTGCCAACCGCAAGCAGTAGAGAAACACTCCTATCGGGGCGAAGGCAGCGTATGCTTTTTCCACCACTTGCTCTAATTTTTACGATTGTGATCCTTCTTTTCGCACACGTGTTTTCCTGTCTCGCAGAACGTCTCGAAGTGTTTGAGCCAATCTGGATAGACAGGTGATGTTTCTACGAATTCGACCAGTGCTTTTACCTGTGTGATGGTTTTCGGGTCGAGTCCGTGTTCAATAATGCAGGCGTCTCTCTCAGCTATTTTATCAGGGACTCGTATGATCTTCAGGAACGATTTTATTGCGTTGTGTTTGTCTTTCACTGTGAGAGCTATTTCGTGTCCTTTCTCTGTGAGCTTCACACCATTATGTTTTTCATATCTGACAAGCCCATGCTTGTCCAGTTTCTTCAGCATTTCCACCACACTTGGCGGTTTGACGTTCAGAGATGCTGAAACATTCTTTACTCTCACATACCCTTGTTCGTCTATTATATTGAGGATTGCTTCGAGGTAATCCTCTGCTTTTCTTGAGAGCACGACCAGTTATTAGGACAACCTATTATTTGAAGGTTGTTGCAGAGGCCAGAGAAAGAAAGCGAGAGTTTTGTATCACTGGCACAAGGTTTATCAGGTGCTTCGTTTCATTCTATCTTTTTTCACTCTTTGCGAGGTGTGATGCTTGTCTGATGAGCTTGGTGTCTCTGAGCTATTTGAGATCACTGCTGATATCGGTGGTCGTCCTGGTGTGGACTGCAGAGGTTTCTGCAAGTACTGCTATTTCAAGCGTGTGAAAGAAAATCCTGTGTTAGGGTGCAGGTATTGTTCAAGGGAGAATGTTGGCTGCGACAAGTGCCGTTATGAGATTGTTGAGAAGCATAACGGGTACGCCGATCCCACGATCCTTCAGCACTACGTGATTTCCAGGACCACACAGGAGCGTTTCGCAAACCCCAATCGCAGTTATGCAATCAACATCAGCGGGGGCGGGGATGCTGGTTGCTACCCCGATCTATTGGAGCTTGTCCGATCAATCGGGGGCGTAGCCCCTATCCACCTCGGCTACGTGAGCGGTAAGGGGTTAACACCGCAGGATGCAATGGAACTCGTTGAAGCAGGCGTTCGGATCGTCACTTTCACCGTCTTCTCAACCGATCCGTTGTTGCGAAGGGAGTGGCTGAATGACCACGCCCCAGAAGCTGCATTAGAGTCGTTGCGCACGTTTGCTGGTAACTGTGAAACCTATGCTGCTGCTGTGATAATACCAGGCGTGAATGCTGAAGATATCTTCAAGACTGCTCGGACGCTTGAGTCGTGGAGCGTTAAAGGACTCACACTCATGCGTTTTGGAAACAATGAAGAGAACGGGATTATACTTGGAAACGAGCCGATCATAGAAGGTATCACCCCCCAAAGTGTTGAAGAATTCAGAGAGCTCGTGCTTGCTGTTGACCGTGCTGTCCCCGGGATGAGGGTGGTCGGAACACCGCTCTTTGATCCTCTCACTGGTGCACCATTCGCACTTGCAAGCGTCTCAGAGGATGATTTTCCAGATTTTTCACCGATCCGATCCGAAGCCACGATCCTCACTGGGAAGGTTGCAGCCCCCTTTATTGAGAGGATACTTCAGAGGATTGACGGATCTCAACATGTGAACGTGATCAGTCTTGAAAAGGAGATTGGCGACCTCATCACGCACCGCGATCTTGAGCGGTTGCCACTCGATTGTGTGAAGGAAACTGTTGTGGTCCCAGGCAATGCGCTCATCCATAATCGCGTTGGAAGAGACCTGCTCTCGCGTGATGGTGTGAAGCGTTATCTAGTTCGTGGACCGAGTCGGCTCACTGCAGACTGCGAGACAAGTATCAGAATGGATCGTGAAGGAGTAATCAGGCTTGAAGTTGATGGTTTCACAGAGCTAATCCAGATGATCAATGCCTTTGGCTTACCACCCAAAGAGTGAGCCTGATGCCGACTCTCTGTGTACCCTAACAAGTATCTGGTCATCATGCGAGGGCGTTACATCTGCCACATCGCTGATCGTCTTCCCTTCAACAAGTTCAATGCCCATGATATCCTCTGCAAAGTTCGCATAAGGCAATTTGACACGCACGCCATCGGTTTTCAGCGTCACGGGAAACGGTGCAATACACATATTAAGATCCTGGACCTCTCCTTCAATCGCTTGTTTCAAATAGATCGGTGGCAGTATTGGCGGATCGTCTTCAAGCTCTCCCTTCAACCCATCCGCAGTCTCAAGCACTGCATCCATCACCCTGTTTAAGCGAGTCTTCTCATTACCTTTCTTGAAGCTCATGAGCATGCGGCTCAGACCGCTGACATAGGTTATATTTGACATCTCTACCTCAAGTTTTGGATATGCCATCACCACAATCGGAATCTTGAGTTTTTCTACCATTTTGAGCTTGTATTCCCTTATGCAGTGCTCGAAACAACCGAACATGAAAATTGCAATATCATGCTCCTCTATTGCAAGGCGTTCCATAGCACTCATCTGAGATATCGTCAAGCCAACGCCACGACCCATGACAAGAGAGTTCACCTTGGCGCCGCTCTCTCTCAAACCCTCGATGAGATTGCAGTGCGGAACAGGCGCATGGTGACGGGCATACGAAGGCGAGACCATTATAATCTCAATACCAGTGAGCGGCGCAGGCATAAGCTCACCGTGCACGATTTTAACCATGTCCTCTATCTTCGAAACACCCTCCTTTGGCACTGCAAAGATCATGACTACTTCAGTGGAGGTAAGGTCTATCGAGACGATGAACCCGCCAACATCCTCTATTAAATCTGTCACCCAATCATGCCTGTAGGGCGCACCCCGAAAGATCATGAACTCCATCCAAACCTCTCCTTCACACGATTGACCCACTCAGGCTCAATAACAGCCTCAGATGCAACCACAAGCACCGACTTTGCCCCATATTCCACATGACGCACCCTGAAACCTACAGGGATTATCTGAAGTGCAAGCGTAACAAGCTGATCATATATCTCCTTTGAAGGATCAACGATCACAATACCCAGCAACCCATCAAGATCAACACCCTCTTTCTTAACCAGAATATGGGATCGTTCAGGCTGCTCCACATTATCCCTCCCATAAATATCCCAAAGCCTCCGCAGTATCTCAGGGATATACCGTTCCTCTCCAATCACAAGATCAAACTCATCCCCAACAACACGGGCAACCGAGATGTCATTGATGGTAAGAGGCTTTTCAACCGCCTTGAACTCAATCTGGCACGAGAAGAGAGGGGTTTTTGGATCAGCATAGATACGAAGAGCATCAAGGTTCTTGACGTTCATATCCATCATCAGGTACTCAACAATCTCACGATACGCAGCAACACCCGCTTCATCCTCACACTCAACAAACAGATTCTCCATAAAGTCACCCGAAACACCAATATTATTCAGATCAAAGATTTGAAAGGTCTTCCGACCCATCGGTTGGACAACACTCTAATACCATAAATGGTGACGTGATATATACATTTCGGATTAGAGATCTCTGGAGACAAAATTGGGCGGGGTTCGAGTTTACACAAATTATGCCATGTGTCAGCGCAGGTTGAGGTAGTGCTGGTCTTATCATCCTTTTTTGCCGCGGTGTCTGTCCAAACAATTTCGTTTTCTGTTGTTTGGTATTTTTTATTGCTTTGTAAGTTTACACTTAGCTATAATCGAGAAATCGGGAAATCGAGAAGTGGGGGGCCAGAGAAACACTTTGCATCAAAGATTTTTAAGACTTGATTATACTCCTACATCAAGTTCGTAGCTTGGTCGTGTTTCTATCGTCTCGGATCGCTCGTCTTGCATCTGTTCTCTCCAGACTCGTGGTGCGTCCTTGCTCGTTCCACGTATCTGTGTTGTGCGGCGCTCCCTGATCTCAACGATGATCGGCGTGTTGATTGCAACACCACTTGTGATTGCCTGCCCCCGTGCGAGAGCTGGCAGCTCATCGAGCAGGTCTCTGCTCACCGATTCTATGCTCTCTCCTATCTGCTTTTGGTCTGAGGGATTGATGATTCGCATGGTGACCTGTGTCATACACTGGGAGAGTGCGTCTGCATCGAGTTTGCTTGGGCGTTGCGAGACCATACACACGCCGATTCCGAATTTCCTACCCTCTGATAGGATTTTTTTGAGTATTTGTCTCGATTTTGCATCTCCTGTCTGCGGCGCGAACCTGTGTGCCTCTTCGAGTATCACAAATACTGGATGGGGCAGATAGCGCTCAGGTCGGCGTTCTTCGCTGTAACGCTCATTATCTGTGCCTTCTCGCGCATCGAAGAGTTGGCGGAGCAGAATGGTTGCAATCCACTGCTGTTTCCACTCTCCGATGCCTGAGACATCCATTATGGTGAGGAGCCCGGGCTGGAAGTACTCGCGCAGTGGGATGCTCCGATAGTCATCGAAGATCTTCTCGCGCACCATTCTATCGTAACGCCAGAGCAATCCCGCGATGCTCGGCTCATTCGTACCATCACTCAAACCCTCAATAGTCTCACGAAGCTCGTTTTTGGTGAAACTTCGTGTGAGTCTCTTTTCATCCTTTTTCAAGCTCTCATAAGCCCTCATAAAGAGTGTCTTCATCTTCTCTGACATGTTACCCTCGTCCATGATGCTGATGAAATCGCCAGGCGTGAGATCCCCGACTCTGATCTTTATCTGTTCTGGCTTCACGATCCGCACCCTTGGCCGATACTCCTCTTCCCAGAAGCTGTGATCGTTCTGAATATCGCTCAACACGCCGTACTCGCCATGTGGATCAAAGATCAAGACCGACGCCATATTCTTCGCCGAGATCAGTTCTTCCACGATCACGCCAACGGTATAGGACTTTCCTGCGCCTGTTGCAGCGATGATTGAGAGGTGCTGGCTCACCATTTCACGAACAGAGAGCACAGCATCGGTCTTCGTGCCAAGTATCGTGCCGATGTGAGCCGAACCAACCTCGCTCGCAGAGACCCTGTTCACATCTGACAGGATCGTGTCGTCCACCCGCTCTATCCTCGTGCCAGAAAGCGGCATCACACGCGGGTTTATGAACTCATTAACTATCCTGTCAAAATAGCCCACAACCCGTGCGTGCGCACGATAAAACTGATAATCGCTCGCATCAAGACCGTAAAAGACTGCAACATCTCCAGCGTCAACCTCAGGATCGAGCAAGAACTCTACAGGGTAATCCCGCAAGGGCTCAGTATGCCTCACACGAGCAAGCACGCGATCACCCCCCAACCGATAGTATACAAACTCGCCAGATGCAAAGGAGTGCTTCGTTACAAAGGAAAAACCCTCTCGCGTATGCGTTAACACCACACCAACCGGATTCACAATACTCCACCCCCTCTGAGATACTTCCTGACAGGTACAAGCATCGTTTGAGCCTCAGGCAGCACACGCCACAGCTCATCAACAATTGCAAGTAAGACATCATCCCCGAGCGCTTCACGATACCGATTGAAATAAGAGATACTAACACTACCAAAAGAGAGATGAAACTTCCTGATCACATCATCCTCCAACCGCCACACCCTGCTGCGAACCTGCGGCGCCACACGAAGACCGTACCGAACACACTCTCGATAGAGCAGACCAAGCCCAAAAACAAGATAATAACTGGTCCCAAGATCTGCACTGTACGGCAGATACTTCGATTCCATCTCAAAAGATAGCATCGAGACCACATCCTCAGGAATCAAACGCTCCACACCCGTAACCACAGAGACCACTACACCCTCCGCAGACTCGACCCCAACAAACTCGCCAACACCAGACTCACGAGAAGACCCGAAAACCGCCCTCACAACATACGCATTCACACCATCCACCCGAACAACCTCGCCAAAAACAGCATCATCATCAACCATAAAACATCACATCCACCACAACCAAAACACAACACCAGAAGAGATATGAGTATATAAACATAGTTACATGATAAAAATCATCACCAGAAAAAGAGTTTTTGACTTTTGATGCATGAGAAAATTTAAAAATTATTTTGATCCAGATAAATATTATTTAAACAAACATTTTCTTTAGCGTTGTCTCACTATCTCCCAGATTCGTTTTATCTCATCCGAAACGCTAAAATCGTTAAATTCAACAACAGTCTTGCCCTCAACCATCGCCTCTGTGACTACGGAGTCAAACGGAATCCTGCCGACAACATCAACGCCTCTATCTCCACAGAATCTTTGAATTCGATCTGTCATCTCAGAATTTATATCATGCTTGTTTATACAAACCATAGCCTCCACGTCGAAGTGATTTGTAAGATCCAGCACTCGTTCAAGGTCATGCAGTCCCGACTGGGTGGGTTCTGTTACGATAAGAGCGAGATTGACACCTGTGAGTGATGCGATAACAGGGCATCCGATCCCTGGCGAACCGTCGATTATAATGAGATTCTTCCCGCCTCGTTCTGCAATCTCACGCGCATTATTCCTGACAAGTGTTACAAGCTTTCCAGACGCTTCTTCCGCGATATTGAGCTCTGCGTGTGAGATCCGCCCAAACCGTGTGTCAGAGATAAACGCATACCCTGAGATGTTATCTTCGAGTTGAATCGCTTCCTCAGAACAGACATAACTACATACACCACAGCCCTCGCACATTATGGGATCGATCTCACACCCCGTGATCGCATCAAACCTGCAGGCATCCTCACACACACCACAACAGACACACTTTTCCATATCGATGCGGGCAGTCTTCGATCCTATAAACTCCATTCGTTCTATCACATCGGGTTTCAGGATGAGATGCAGATCGGGTGCATCAACATCACAATCAGCAAGCACACACGTGCCTTTCGCAAGTGCAGCGAACGACGCCACGAGTGTTGTCTTCCCTGTTCCACCTTTCCCGCTCAAGATTGCAATCTGTTTCATCATGGTCTTCTCCCTCTCATCTCCTTAGTACATTCAAAATCTTCACTCTTTAGCTTTTCCATTTTATCACCAATTACGTATCAGCTGAGTAATATTTAGCCTAACGGTTTCGGTGTATCTGAAGTTTGTGCCGAGGTAAAAAATTTGGGTGGAGTGAGCGAGAACGGAAATCGTAAAGCCACTTGTTGTGCGACCATAAAAGCAAATCGCAAAGCAATTTGAGTGCCGAAGCCCGCACATTTATGATTAATTATCTTTTTCGTAATAAACCCCCAGAACATCTTTATCGGACTCTTCTTTAAAGTCTCTACATGCTATATCATCAAGAACAAAATTTAATTCATCCAGTAATTTCAGTGCTTTCTGTTTATGAGTCTCCTTATATGATTTTTCCTTTACAGATTCTTTTATGAGTTTCTCTCTGAATTCTTTTATAGACTCTCCAAATTTTTTATGCACTTCAAAGTCTATCATAGTTAGATATGTGGTCACTAAGAATATAAAATTTTGTTTAGGGCAGGCTTCGGCATTTCGCACAACGTTTCGAGGATAGAAGAGATTACCGAAGTCAAATGTCTGGGAATATGATCTTTCAATTACCGCAAAGGGATTTTATCACTTGAATTATGGAAATCCGAAACGTAAATCATGGAACTCCTTCCAGCTGCCATTTTCTTTACCGATGTCCCATATTATAGTGTCATCTCTTGCCCTCAAAGACAAATAATCCCAGAAGAGCCAGTGATTCGTGAATGGTGGACTTGCATTCTTTAACTGCAATGTGTTTGCACCAGGGCCAACCGAGCTCAATGGCACCTTTACCTCTTTTTTCAGATTTTTTAATTTTTTATCAAATTTAACTGTTTTTAAACTATCGTTTCTTCTATCGTTTTATCATTTGTAGTTTGCTGAGTCGTGTTGGTAGGTGGGTGTCTATTTGCGTAGTTTTGAGTCTTTTTCCTGTGAATGCTTGTTTTTCTGGTTTTTTCCGAGTTTGAGTTCTGGTTTGATCTATTTCTGGTTTGATCTGTTTGTTCGTTGATTTTGACGTGCCTTCAGTCCTCTCTGTGTATAGTAGATCCTTCTCTGTGGTTGTGCGGGTTGGTTTGGGGGTAAGGATAAGTATTATTTGTTACTTTTTAGGTGTTACTATGGTGCGATCAGGTTTGCCTCGTGTTTTGCTTGCGGCTGATTCTTCGTCTGCTGGTAAGACTACTGTTTCGGTTGGGATTATGGCGGTTTTGAGAGAGATGGGTTTTAGGGTTCAGCCGTTCAAGGTTGGTCTGGATTATATCGATCCTGGTTATCATAGTGATGTTACTGGCAGGGTTGCCCGGAATCTTGATGGTTACTTGTGTGATATCGCTACTGTTCGTGAGGTTTTCCAGCATGCGGCGCAAGGTTCTGACATTTCGGTCATTGAGGGTGTGCGCGGGTTGTTTGAAGGGCTTGAAGCAGAGAGTGATGTTGGGAGTACGGCACAGATTGCGAAGATGCTTAAGTGCCCTGTTGTGTTGATCGTCAATGCACGGAGTATTACTAGGAGTGCTGCGGCGATAGTGAAGGGTTTTGTTGGTTTTGATCCTGAGGTGGAGATTCGAGGTGTTATTTTGAATAATCTGGGTGGTGGTTTGCATCGTGAGAAAGCGGTCAGGGCTGTTGAGAGTTACACTGGTCTTCCCGTGATCGGTGCAATCTCGAGGGATGAGAGCATGCGGATCGGTATGAGGCATCTCGGGCTTATTCCTGCAATTGAAGGTCGCAGTCGAGTAGATGATTTTGATGCACACCTCGAATCCATAAAATCTGTAATTAAGAGAAGTGTTGACATGGAGGCGCTCGTGCGAATCGCTGAAAGTGCACCTGAGCTTCCGCGAGTTGCGCCACATCTGTACGACAAAAGTAGGTGGGGCGAGGATGAGACGTGCGTGCGGATCGGAGTAGCTCTTGATGAAGTCTTCAACTTTTATTATCGGGACAACCTCGAACTCTTGGAACTTGCTGGTGCAGAGATCGTCTACTTCAGCCCTCTCCATGATAAGCGAATACCAGACGTTGATGGTCTGTACATCGGGGGTGGGTATCCTGAGCTCTTTGCATCAGAACTCGAGAAAAACATAGCTATGAGAGAGAGCATACGTGAAGCTTCACACGCCGAGATTCCGATCTTTGGCGAATGCGGCGGGCTCATGTACCTAACAGAGAGCATCACGACAGAGCCCAAAAAAGATGGCGTCCACCTAATGGGAGAGATGGAAGAAGGGACTTATGAGATGGTAGGGGCGCTGCCAGGCAATACACAGCTTACCCACAAACGGGTAGTAACCTACACCATAGCACATTTCATGAAAGATACCTCGATCGGAAGAAAAGACATGACCATCAAGGCACACGAGTTTCATCACTCCGAGATACTCAACCTGCCAAAGACTGCCGAATTCGCAATCAGAACAGAGCGCGGCACAGGTATACAAGGCAAATCTGACGGGTTGATCAAGAGAAACACCATCGGAACATACCTCCACATACACGCTGCATCATACCCAGAGTTTGCCATAAGCTTCGTAAAGACGTGCAAGGCAGGAAAAAGCAAAAAATAATAGAATTTACTTAGTGGAAGAATAAAGAGCGGAATATTCGGTTTGTGTGGAGAGATCTGTATCGATAGCGTTATCTATCTCGCATGACATAATATCATAAACTGGAGAGTAATGATATGAAGTTTATGAAGTGGATGATCGTCCCAGTTCTTCTCACTCTGCTTGTGGCTGGTTGTGTTGATAAAGTGGAAGAACAACCCAATGAGAGCGATCAGTTAAACGCAACTCCATCGCTGTCACCAACCGAGACGCTTGCCCCTACTGTTACACCGTCTCTTACCCCAACACTTACAGCATCGCCTACCCCAACAGCCACACCATCGCTCACTCTCACACCCCCCCCAACACCTGAACAAGAGCCGCAGACCTACCGCGTGTACGTCGATAGCGACTATGGATTCGGCACAGTGCGACATGTCGCAGACAGACCGCGCACCGATCTTGACCCCAGAAACCTGGAGATACATATCGGGGATACCGTGATATGGCGGAATGATGATGACTCCTATAACTATGGCTATCGACTTGACATTGTGAGCAGAGAAGGACTCTGGGACCCAGTTGATGGCGTGCTGATGCACTACGGCAAGGAATTGCATCACACATTCAATGAACCCGGTGTATACACCGTCGCGATCAAGAAACACCCCAAAACACAAAACCAGACGATCACAGTAACAGAGTAGCCAACCTGTCGCCAAGCATCCTGGGTTCGACAAACCTTTATTGAACAACATAACCATATCAAACGCAGAATGCAAGCGCTCATCTCTCACACCACAACGCCCGTGATCGTAGCTGCGATCAGCGAGAAGATAATAGAGAACAGTGCACGGGCAGTCAAACTTGGAGCCGATGCAATCGAGATACGCCTCGACATGATGAATCAAAGCGAGAACATGCACGAAACACTCTCCCAAGTAAAAGAAAGCTTTAATATTCCAATCATAATCACCAATCGCAGGGCAGACGAAGGCGGCAACTGGAGAGCAAGCGAATACGAGCGCATCAAAATACTGACAAGACTCCTGCCAGACGCAGACGCTGTCGACATCGAACTCAGAGCACCACTTCGAGACAACGTCATAAGTGAAGCAAGAAGACTTGGGAAGACCATTATCGTCTCACACCACGACTTCAAGAGAACACCACCACCAGAGGAACTGACACGAATACTCGAAGAAGAACAGAGCGCAGGTGGCAACATCTCAAAACTTGCTGTGATGCCCCAAACCCCCCAAGATGTCCTGAACCTACTCCAAGCAAGTCTCAATGCCACATTCCCGGTCTGCATCATAGCGATGGGAGAACTCGGCAGGCACACACGCGCAATCGCCAGCCTCTACGGATCCAAACTCACATACGCCTCGATAAGCAAATCCACAGCACCAGGCCAGCTTCGAGTAGACAAGGTACGTGAAATCATGAAAACAATCCTCTGACCCTCACCCATTTTTGGGTTTGAAACTGTTGCAGATTCAAGTTCATCTCAAATACTTTAGGTTTTGAGCCACTGGATTCGGTTCTTCTTTCCAGGCGCAGGTATAAACGTCTACAGACTATTTTCTTTTACTCGCATTAAGTATGGCGATTCCTATGATTTCTCCTTTCTCGTATCTGATTATGATATTATTATCGGTAAGTTCGGAATCATCTGCATGGCTTGGTTTTTTAAAATTAATATACAAAACATCTATATCTTTATCGTAGGATGTCCAGATTCTTGCATGCGGGACTTCCAACAACTCTGGTATAAGGGGTAATATCCTGTGTACCTCTACTGCTCCCATATCTTTCGCCTCCTTTCAAATTGTCTTTTCCGTCTTGTCAAAAAGGCAGTAATAACAAATCCATCTTCTTTATTTGGTTCTCTATAAACTACTACAATGTTTTTTTTCCAGTTTTTACTTCTCTAACAGCTAATAATTCTCCAGTTTTGCCCTTATAGACTGTCTCTGGCTCTTCTACCGTTTCCAAAACTTCAAAATAATATCCTGCAATCTCTGAATGCTCCTCTGTAATATGAAACCATCTTTCTTCTGCTAATCTTATTGGTGTATCATTTTTAGACTTGATTACATCCATAATCTCGTACTTCCTTTGGCAGTATTAAGATTAGTCAGAGGCATGCATTTATGTCATAAAATGTTGAGCCCTTTCTTTCGGATTAAATTATTTATTTCCCCACGATAATCATCTATATTTTTAATCGTTCCTGCAGAACGCACAGCCAATTTTTTTATCAGTTCAGTGCCCTCTAAATTCAACGCAGGGGAGAATTCTATCCACTCGACATTTCTTTTATGGCCTTCATCATCGTAATAATATTCCCCAGTTTTCTCTTCTATTTTTCCCCAACCAACGAATGAGCCTTTCTTATAGGCAAAAATATAATCACCTACGGTTATGTCCCAAACAAAAGTTTTTAATTGCTGTCGCCAATCATTCTTCAGTCCTCCTTTATACCCCGCTTTTTCGAAAAATTCCTCTGAACTACGGTATTTATTTTTTAAGTTTGTATTTATTTTATCAAAATATGGTTGTTCTTTCCAGTCGTATAAAACACAATAACTTTTTTTTAACCAGTCTTCCCAATTCGATCCTCCCGGTCCCGGGGAAATTTTCCAATACTTAGCCAATTGACCACCTAGTAGTCATTATAATAATCAAATCGTATAAATGTTACGATAGTGCGCACATCTTATAAATACTCAGGAAAATGCTCTCGAGCAAGGACACTGAATTGGATATTAAAAGGACGCCTATTTTTAGCGTTTGAAATAATTTTTCTGCTTTCTTATCGCTTTATATGAGCATGAGGTAAGCGCGTGTGGATGCAACCCCGTCCGCGCCACCCCAGAATAAATCAGAGGGCATTCACAACTATTCCATCCAATCAGGATTAACAATATTTATTGTTTCTCCATATTTAACACCTGTGAGCTTTTCATAAGCGTCGGCTCCAATGATATTTGCAACTTTGTCCTGGAACTCGGTAGATAGCTCATTAATCTTGATTGCCAGATCTTTTCCTTTGAAACCGCTCGTCGTAATCGCTGCGTCTTTATCCTTCAAAAATTGGGCGTGAAGCTCACGATACTGTGTAGTATCAACTTCTGGTGCGTGGTGGTTTGTTACCAGAGCAGCTTCTTTGATAATCACTTCATGGTGATGCGGTTTTGTGTTTTGAGCGGAAAATGACTCATGAAGCTGCCGTATTTTCCCAAAAAGTGGATCTTCATCTTCTTCTTTCGTTAATTCCACCTTTCCTTTTCTCAAGTGTTTCAAACATGGATTGTAAACATATTCGAGCCATATGTCATGAAATCTTCCATAAACGCCGTATGAATGAACGCTTGCCCAGTATCCTCGCACGTTATTATTAAGGGTAACACGTGCAGAAAGTAGAAAGCAATTTGCAGCCTGGTGACAGACTCCCAATATACCGTAGGGTCCAAGACATGCGTTGTCATGTGTGTTACCACTGACACTGCTACCACTGATGCTCGGTATGTACTTAAACCAATCCACACCTGGACCACGATAGCAGTTTGCTATTGCATAGTTTCCCTGTCCAGCGCATCTTTTGTGTCTCGGCTCAGGACCTTCATGTCCACCCCAGCAATCAAAATATTTTTTAGTATCAGGGCAATACACATAAGCATGGTCTGCGACGTACACTCCTGGTCCAAATAATGTTGGCCCTTTGTAAATTGCATACGTGTGTCCCTCTAATTTTTGACTCATATCTTTCAACTCCTTTATTATGCAAGTGGTTCTCTATTTATTATGATAGCAGATAAATCTTTGTAATCCCTGGGGCTGTCACGCCATTTGGTGTTGATATCGTTTTGGGGGGGTCGTTTTTTTTTGGTTTGGATATCTTCCAGAGAGTGTAAGTTTTCGATTGTAACACGGTGTAAGTTGGTAGCTTTGTGTGGAGAGAAGGGATTTATACTTTGTATGACTTTGTTTTACGTCTATGAGGATCTCTCTTCCGATGGGTACTGGGATGGTCTCGGCAGAGTTTTCGGGTGATGTGCAGACGATTCTGCCTAAAGAGATTGGCTGGGGTGATAGGGATTCAGATTCTGAGGTATTGCTTGAGAGTGCTCTTAGAAGTCCTGTTGGGAGTAAGCGGTTGTGTGATCTTGTTGGGAGTGGTGAATCTGTGGCTGTGCTTGTGAGTGATATCACGCGGCCTGTTCCGAGTAGAAGGCTTCTTACGCATCTTTTTTCAGAGCTTCTGGTTGCGGGTGTAGAGAGGGATGCTCTGATCGTCTTTGGGCTTGGGCTTCATAGATCGATGAGTGAAGAGGAGAGGCGAGAGATACTTGTGGAACACTATCGTAGGAGGCATGTGGAGCATGATCGTGAGAGGTGCACGTATCTCGGCGAGACTTCTCAGGGCACTCCTGTTGAGATATTTTCACGGGTGGCTGAGTGTGACCGAATTGTCTGCACTGGTAACATAGACTTTCATTACTATGCAGGGTACACGGGTGGGGCGAAAGCCCTTTTGCCTGGTGTGAGTTCAACCCAGTCTATCATCAAGAATCACAGCCTAATGCTCGATGAGACATCTGTTGCGGGCAGGATTGATGGTGCGGTGAGGCGAGACATTGATGAGGCAGGCAGGATTGCAGGGGTTGACTTTACATTCGATGTGGTATTGGACTCAGAGAAGAGGATCGTGCACGCTGCCTGCGGGGATATGGTGAGGGCTCATAGAGAGGGCGTTCGTGTAGTTGATGAGATGTATAAAATAGGGGTTGAGCCTGCTGATGTTGTGATAGTCTCGCCTGGTGGGATGCCGAAGGATATCAATCTCTACCAGGCACACAAGGCGCTTGAGAACGTGAAGGATGCAGTCAGGGATGGTGGTGCGATAATACTCGTTGCGGCGTGCCCGGAGGGATATGGGAATGCCACGTTTGAATCATGGCTCGATAGGTGTGTGAGACCAGAGGATGCGATTGCTCTATTCCACGAGGATTTTGTCATGGGTGGGCATAAGGCAGCATTGATTGCAAAGTTATCGCTTGAAAAAGACTTGTACCTCGTATCAGGCAAAAATAGGGATTTTGCAGATAAAGCATACTTCAAGCATGCACCAACACTGCAGAACGCCCTCTCAAGAGCAATTGGGGATAGAAAACAGGCACAAATCCTAATAGTGCCCTATGGGGGTACAACGCTACTCTCTACTTGAGGGTTTTCACTCTTTGAGTTCTTTGAGATAAGACGTCCATCGTTTCACATCCTCTACCTTGTGGTGTTTGCCCCGTTTTTTCAGCGATCTTTGCTGTCGCGGGGCTTCCACGTCTCTCAGATCCATTATGGCGCGGAGCAGTCCTGCAAGCTCAAGGCATAATCCTTCGGCTTCTTTCTTGGTCAGTGGTGCGTATTTTAGCTTTTTTTCGTCCATCAATTCCCTCTCTTCAAGATTTTGAAGCAATCGATGTATCTGTCCCTCGTCCTCTTCAGTGAGCCTGTCTTTCACCAAAAAATTATAGATGGTGTCTCGAAGTGGTATATCACCACACCCAAGGTGTATCTCAGTAGGAATCTCTGTTCCAACCCATGAGAGCAATCGATGCAACTTTGCCTCACACCTGCGCCTCTCCGTCTCAGTCAACATCTCAGTGTTCATTAGAGGACTAATATACAATCCAACAGATAAGGCTTGTGGCACGAAAAGGTTCGACGACACAAGTATACTGATAACCCAATTATTGCAACGCTACGACACCATTGCATGATTAGAGGTGTGCATCTCTTTTAGTGGAGGGCTCTGTGAGAGATAACCCACTCGACGCCGATTTTTTCCGCAGCCATTCGATGTCTGGCTGGTAGAGTTCGCGTAGGTCATGGAGCTTGAGTTTGAGCATTGCCACGCGGCTCACGCCAAGCCCCCATGCGAGAACAGGTGTTCTGATCCCGAGTGGTTCTGTAACTTCTTTTCTGAAGATGCCTGCGCCGCCAAGCTCCACCCAGCCGAGCCCTTCGATGTACACCTCTGGCTCTACGCTCGGCTCTGTGTATGGGAAGTACCCTGGTCGAAAGCGCACGTCTTCGAAGCCCATGCGGTGGTAAAACTCGGTTAGGTAGCCGAGCAGGTCTGAGAAACTCACGCCCTCGTCCATCACCACGCCCTCGAGTTGTTCAAACTCTGGCGTGTGTGTGGGATCGATGGCTTCTCTGCGATAGACACGATCGATGGAGAATGCCTTGACAGGTGGTGTTGGGTGATCGGATAGGTACTTGATTGTGATGGCTGTGGTATGGGTGCGCAGCACGTTTCGTCTTGCCAAATCCTCACTCCACCTGCCACCCCAACCCGTAGAATCGATATCTCCTCCGTGTTCGTGCATCGCTTTTACTTCGTTATAACACGGTGGCAACTCGCTCTCGGTTTTCAGGTAGAAGGTGTCTTGCATGTCCCTTGCTGGGTGGTCTTGTGGCTGGAAGAGTGCGTCAAAGTTCCAGAACGAACTCTGCACGATCTCGCCTCTTAACTCTGTGAAACCCATTCCAAGGAAGATCTCTCTCATCTCTCGGATGATGCGCTGGTACGGGTGTATCTTGCCGCCGTAAATAGGCTTGGGTGGTACGTGAACATCGTATCTTCGAAATTTCCCCCCTCGCCACCCCTCGCTTCGTATCAGATCTGGTGTGAGACTTGCAATCTCTTCTTCAATCTGTAAACCGCTTGATACAAGCTCCAGTCCCGCAGCACTGAGTGATACAATTCGGATCTTCTTCTTCTCAAACTCGATAATGCCACGTTTCACAAGTTGTGAGAGCGTGTCTTTATAGCGTGCAGCCTCAACGGGCTCACCTCTTAGGAGTAGTGCCAGTATCGCTTCATCTTCACCCGTTCCAACATTGTCACCCTTCGGAACGAGCACTCCGTCTTCCACACTCGCCCACTTCTTCTTGCGAAGCCATCCTAAGGAGATACCAACAAATTGCTGCGAAAACCTATCT
>Ga0180301_10001565_pt1 | contig 18024 bp, 22 predicted proteins | sample GuaBasSediGuay16_FD_121797 | JGI IMG/M metagenome (GOLD analysis project Ga0180301, IMG submission 121797) | Subseafloor sediment microbial communities from Guaymas Basin, Gulf of California, Mexico - Guay16, Core 4569-2, 12-15 cm | ecosystem: Environmental > Aquatic > Marine > Hydrothermal... | reverse complement strand
TTATCCTCTTTCAGGAACTATCTTAACAGATACACTAACACCGGTTTTTTTAACTCTTTACAAAGGGAAGCCCGACAAATTAAAGAAGATTTATCCGGTATTAAATACTGCGTTAATATAAACGGAACAACCGTTAAAGTCAGTAAATACAACATGGAGAAGGATATTACTTAAGAGGCAGAAGAAACCTTTGCGAAATTCCGATGTAGCCCGCAACAAAATTACCTTGCCGATCTCTCTTTAAGCTCTGGCATTAACCATGTAGAGGCACGCATATTGGATTACGTTGCCAGGTTGTTCCCGGAGATATCCTGCCGACTCGACGATTTCTGTAATCGAAATATTGATTTTTTGGATAAAACGGTAACTACCTTCGATAGGGAAATGCAGTTCTATATTTCCTACCTTGAGTATATCGGGGTGATACGCAGAGGGGGATTGGAGTTTTGTTATCCCGACATTTTCCACTCTAAAAAAGATATCCATTGCTATGAAACTTTTGATATTGTTCTTGCCCATAAACTGGTCCGGCGGGATGCCGAAGTTGTCCCTGACGACTTTTATCTACAGAATGAGGAGCGGGTATTTATTATAACCGGGCCCGATCAAGGGGGTAAGACTACTTTTGCCCGTCTTTTCGCGAAACTGCACGGTCTGACCTGTTTAGGTTGTCCCGTTCCGGGCAGGCGGGCAGGGCTTTTCCTTACAGATGGTGTTTTTACGCATTTCTGAAAAAAAGAGAACATCAAAGAACTCCGTGGTAAAAAGGTTACGTACCGAACTGGCTTTTTATATCGGCGCTGTTAATCTGTACGAGCATTTGGTAGGGAAAGGGCAACCGGTCTGTTTACCGGAACCTGTAGTTGCGAATGAAAGGGCTCATCCCTTTTTGGGGCTTTACGATGTGTGTTTAAGCCTCACGACTGATTCTCCTTTTATTGGTAGTGATGTTGCAGCCGATTGTAGTGAGCTGGTGTTTATAACAGGTGCCAACCAGGGCATAAAGTCTACATTCCTCCGAAGTATCGGATTAGCGCAGCTTATGATGCAGAGCGGTATGTTTGTGCCTGCAAAGCGGTTCCGCGCAAATATCTGTAGAGCTCTGTTCACTCATTACCGAAGGGAAGAGGACACTACTATGAAGAGCGGAAAGTTAGATGAAGAACTAAAGAGGATGAGCGGAATTGTAGACACCATAACAGCGGATTCTTTAATACTGTTTAACGAGTCGTTTACTGCAACCAATGAACGTGAGGGGTCTGAAATTGCCAGGCAAATTTTAAAAGCATTGCTGGAAAAGAGGGTTAAAGTATTCTTCGTTACCCATCTGTATGATCTTGCCTGTAGTTTCTATGACCAAAATGCCGATAATCCCCTCTTTCTCCGTGCCGAAAGAAAAAGCGATGGGAGAAGAACATACAGGATGATCGAAGGCAAACCGTTACCGACAAGTTATGGGAAAGACCTGTATGAGAGAATCTCCGGAATAGAATATTTTAAATATGACCAATTCAGGCTGTCCTGGAACCTGTGAACCCGATGCGGTTATCAAGATGTTGTGGTAATTTTAAGTTAAACCACACAGTGTATTAAATCGAGATACTTTGGATCGTGGTTGCAGGACAGCCTTAAGCGGAAGTTTCGAAGGGAAACCGGTAGGGCAAATTGTACTCATCACGTATCTGAATAAACTGTTTCTGCAAAACACGGTCTACCTTAGCCCCCCTGTTTTTCCTGTAAAGCCAGGCCTCGTACTCCTTCTCTCCGGCCGTATAAATGCGCTTCTCTCCGGGAGCCTTTTCGGAGTTGCGCAAACCTCTAAGTATATCCCCGGTAATTTTTTTAAACTTTTCAACCTCTATAAAAGGCTCGATGTCGATGGCAATAAAGAAATGCCCCAGGGAATAGGGTATGCGGTTACCCCTATCATCGTATCCGGATAGTGCCTTTAGAAAGGGGCCTCCCTGGAGAGAGGCGGAGAGAATCTCAACCACGGTGGCATATCCGTATCCCTTGTACCCGGCTGTCTCCTCCCCTATTCCACCCAGGGGAGTCAGGGCAGCCTCTCCCGAAACGAGGTCTTTAAGAACCTGATCTGGGTCTGTCTTGCTCTTGCCGTCTTTCCCTATGACCCATCCTTCCGGCAGCTTCTTGCCCAGTCTGGCGTAGGTTTCGATCTTACCTCTCTGGGCCACGGATGTGGCACAATCAAGAACAAAGGGGAAAGGTTCATCTGTAGGCATACCGAAGGTGAGGGGGTTGGTTCCAAGCATATTCTCAACCCCGAATGTTGGTGCTATGGATGGTCTGGCATTGGTACCCGTTATTCCTATCATACCGGCTTCGGTTGCCATCATCACATAGTAGCCTGCGATTCCGTAATGGGTGGAATTGCGTGCTGCAATCATCCCCATGCCGTACTTTCTGGCCTTCTCGATGGCTATTTCCATGGATCGGTGGCCTATAACCTGGCCCATCCCGTGATGTCCGTCTACCACTGCGGTGGTTGGACCTTCCCTGACAACCTCGAATCGGGTAACAGGTTTCTGTATGCCCTCTTTTAACCGATCCATGTAGATGGATTTGAACCTGCCCACACCATGAGAGTCGATACCCCTTTTATCGGATGTAATAAGTACCCTTGCGCAGATTTTTGCATCTTCTTCGGGAACCCCCACGGCCTTAAAACCGTCCTTCATGAAGTTTTCAAGCAGATCAAAATCGACCCATACAAAATCTTCTTCCATGGCACTCCGCCTTTTAGTAATTTATTGAATACCAGCTCCGACATTCACGATAGAGACGTTGTCGGGATATGATGCAAAATAATTCATATATATCTATTAAACCACAAAAAAAGCTGATTGTCAAATAAGTTTTATGATTGTTTGTGATTATTTATCTATCCTCTCTTGACAGTAAATGAAGGATATTTCAAAATTAGTGAAGTAAAGTGCCACGAAGATTACGCTTTCTTTTTAGAAGCATTTATCGAGAGAGCTCCTTGACCTCATGCTGCATGTGAGTCTGCGAACCTTAAAGCATGAGGTCAGGGGAGCTCCCAATCGAGCCTTTATCTTAATAGCAAGCACAATCTTAGTGGCATTTCCAGAAAGGTGGTCTTAATGATGGCTGAAAAAAAATATGTAGGTGCTCTGGATCAGGGTACAACCAGCACCAGGTTTATCCTTTTCAACAGAGAGGGTGAGATAGTCTGTTCGAGTCAGGCGGAACACAGGCAGCTCTATCCAAAGGCCGGATTAGTGGAGCACGATCCACAGGAAATCTGGGAGAAAACCTGCCATGTAATAGATAAAACCCTTAGAGAGGGGGGAGTCGATGCCGAAGAGATTGCATCAATCGGGATAACCAATCAGAGGGAGACTACGGTTGTGTGGGACAGGAGAACGGGAAAGCCCTGTCACAATGCAATAGTCTGGCAAGATACCCGCACCGGTGAGATGTGCCGGCAACTGGCAAAAGGGGGCGATCTTAACTGTTACCGTGATAAGACCGGACTGCCTCTGGCTACTTACTTTTCAGGGCCTAAAGTACGGTGGATTCTCGACAAGTATCCCGAAGCCTACAAAGCAGCAAAAGATGGGGAGGTTGTTTTCGGTACAATAGATACATGGCTACTGTGGAATCTAACAGGAGGTTCGGCGAAAGGGGTACATGTAACAGATCCGAGTAATGCAGGCAGAACTCTTCTTATGGGTATTAGCTCCCTTCAATGGGACGAAGAGATGCTTAAGGTGATGGATATCCCCAGGGCAATGCTCCCGGAGATCCGCCCTTCCAGCGACCCCGATTTATACGGATATACAGACCCCGGAGGACCCTTCGGAAGGAGGATCCCCATATCCGGAATACTGGGTGATCAACAGGCAGCGCTTTTCGGGCAGACCTGCTTTTCGGAAGGGGAGGCAAAAAGCACCTACGGAACCGGAAGTTTCCTGATCATGAATACCGGAGAAACGCCTGTACCCTCCGGTCATGGGCTATTAACTACAGTTGGCTATAAAATCGGAGATAAACCGGCAGTTTATGCACTGGAAGGCTCGATTGCGGTTGCAGGTTCTCTGGTTCAGTGGTTCAGGGATAATTTTGGTCTTATAAAAGAGTCTGCAGAAATAGAGGCACTTGCAAATACGGTAGAAGATAACGGTGGGATATACTTTGTGCCTGCATTTTCCGGTTTATTCGCCCCTTACTGGAAAAGTAATGCAAGGGGGATAATAATAGGGCTTACCCACTATATCAATAAGGGACATGTGGCAAGGGCTATTCTGGAAGCTACAGCTTTTCAGACCAGGGAGATTCTTGAGGCAATGGAGAAAGATTCAGGCACAAGATTGAAAGAACTCAAGGTTGATGGCGGAATGACTGCCAACGAGCTTCTGATGCAGTTTCAGGCCGATATACTGGATGTACCGGTCATACGTCCCCGCGTAACAGAAACCACTTCTCTCGGTGCTGCCTACGCGGCCGGACTCGCTACAGGTTTCTGGAAGGGGACGGAGGAGCTGAGGGAGCACTGGAAGATAGATAAAGAGTGGGTACCGGGAATGTCGGTACAGAAGAGAGAGGCGTTTCTTGGTGGATGGCGGAAAGCGGTAAGCAGAACTTTCGACTGGCTGGATTAGGAGTTGGTTATTTCTGTTTATGCTGCAGGAATATCCCTCGAATGGCTGCTATCCATTGGGCGGAGTGGGGAATACGGAAAGCAGCTCTGTCTCTCCTCCCGTCCTGGCTTGTGAATATAACACCTATGACTTTCTGATTGAGAGGCACACCCTTATGTGTGTCTATAATATCCACTTTCTGTATTGCAAATCCGGGAATGTAGAGCTCTCTTTTTGAAAATCTCGCCCGGTAATAGATACCGTCCTTTAAAAGCACCAGAGCTCCTGCACTCCTTAAAGGGGCACCAGGCTCCGACTCAAGACCGAAATAGTTTACACCAAAACTGGAAATAATTATATTTTCCCGCTCAAACTTTTTCAAAATACGTTTTGATTCGATGTTGCGAACAATCACCAGGTAGGAGAGAACAACCGTAAAGAACAGGCTAAGTATTATCAGGCTTGAGTTCTCACTTAAAAACTTCTCCACTGCCGTCTCCCCTGTTAACCGTACTGTTGTTTTAATGATTCTGCTTTAAACACTTAAGTGGAAAAACCCATCCAGACTCAAGTGTTTATTTAGTCCATTTTTTCAAGGTAGCGGATAACCCTTCTAAAAGCCATCCTGTAGAGAATACCACCTTTCTCTGTTCCCAAGCTGTTGAGAAAGGACCTAGCAATTTCTTCATTGCTCTTCCCCTCTGCCCGGAGCTTTCGTATATTATCGGTGTTAGTGTCGAGCATGGTCTCCAGAGAGTTACCGGTTCTCGTCCTGGAGAGGAGGGCACCGAACAGGAATATTATAAAACAGATACCCACGGTTATGGCAATATCGTAAGAGGGGTCTTTTACCAAAAGGCGCACAATCGAGTTGGGATTCCCTATGTTGAAAATCATATAGAATGCAGGAAGTACAAGAATCGCAAGGGCTATGTAGAGTATATTCCTAAGTTTCTCTTTCATGAGGAATAAAATGCATAAAAAATAAAAGAGGATATGGAGCCGGTTGCCGCTCCATATCCCTAAACACTACCCTAAAAAACAGGCTCACCCCACTATTTTAGAAATATTTTCCTCTCCTCTCCTACAGCCATCTTGGCCCATTCGGCTTCGGCCTTCTCCCAGGCTTCATCTGTAGCCTCGGTTTCCCATACTTCCAGACCCCTGTCTTTGCGGGTTGCACCCGGAATAAAATTATCCAGTATAAGCCCGATTATTGCGGTAACAGACATGGCAGATGTAAAAATTGCCTGGAGTATGTTTCCCAGTACCTCTGCTACCCCGCCTGCCGCCGACCAGTCAATCGGGCTGGCGCTGAAATGGGCGTTCATACTCAAGCCTGCAAAGATGCTGATACCTATTATGAATAGGTTCCTGGAATTGTTGAGATTGACGAACTGGAGGTTGGAGAGCCCCACCGCAGCTATCATACCGAAGAGTCCCACATACATGGCGCCTTTAACCGGATCGGGTAATGTGGCCAGGGCAGTGCTGAACTTCCCGAAAAGAGGAAGAATCAGCATAACGACCGCCCCTGCACGGATTACCCTTCGGCTTGCAACCCTGGTAAGACCGATTGCCCCGATATTTTCCGAATAGGAGGTGGTTGCTGCCACACTCTGGAACAGTCCTGCTATGAAACAGCCAAGTCCCTCTGCACCCAGCCCTTTGGAGATCATCTTTTCTGTGGGAACGGGCCCCTCGGATATGCGGGCACAGGAGTAGTAATCTCCTATGGATTCGATCATGGATGCAAGGTAACCTGCAAGCATCCCGAATGCTCCTGCTACGAAAATACTACCCAGTTGTGGGAATCCCCATTTGAAAGGTACCATGTGCCTCAAGCTAATCCAGGGAGCTGCACGCACAGAGCTAAGCTTTTCTCCCAGCATGTAAGCTGCGTTATCTGTACCGATCCAGCCAGCAGCAGACCCTATAAGTGCAGCAATCCATCCTATTATTATGGCCAGCAGAACCGGAAAGAGGAGAAAGACCCTTATCTTTCTGGCAAAAACCTGAGAGAAGAGAATCAACGCCAGAAGGGTAATGAGAGAGATGATCCAGTTGGAGGCCATGGCGGGGATGCCCAGCGCAAAGAGAGAAATACCGATCATGGTGATTGTAGGAGCTATTACCACAGGACTTATGACTCTCTTTATATATCCCATAAGACCGGTATATCCGAGAATTATTTCAAACAGGGATGCCACCATTATGGCTATAGCAACCTGCTGAATCATGACCTCCCACCCAAGATTCTGGGCGCTTACAAGACCGATCACAGCAAATGTGGGAGGAAGGAAGGAGAAAGAGCTTCCCTGCACGATTGGAAGCCTGTTCCCTATGGGAGACTGTTGGATGAGAGTGCTTATCCCCATACAGAAAAATACGGTTGAGATGATGATAGCCTGAGCTTCCACCGGTACTTTCATGGCTCCCCCAACAATCAGGGGTACCAGAACAGTGGCACCGAACATTGTAAGGTACTGCTGGATGCCCAGAAGTATGGCAAGACCCATCTTAGGGCGGCTCCCGATTGGGTAGATTACCCAACCCTGGGATTCTTCTTTTGATACATCACTCATAAGAATCTCCTTTTTATATGATTGAATAACGTCTCAAACAGATTAATTATATGCAATCTATGGACAGAACACAAGAATAATTTTTACATTCCAGAAAAAATATTTACTCCACAACCAGTATCTGAAGATCGCACACATTGGTATTGGTGGGACCTGTTTTAAACAGATAACCTGTCTTTTTCAGGTAGTTGTAGGAATTGTTTCTTTCCAGGTATTCCTGTGCTTTCAAGCCGGCCTCTTCTCCCCTGCGGAAAACATCCAGAGAGGCGAACCCTCCAGCCGCATCCGTCGGGCCGTCATTTCCGTCAGTAGCAGCCGAGAGGAAGTATATATCACCTGAACTATCAGGATCACTCTCTATCTCTGAGATAAATGCCAGGGCCATCTCCTGATTTCTTCCACCTTTCCCCTTTCCCCGAACCGTGACAGTAGTCTCTCCTCCGGCGATAATACAGGCAGGAGGCTGGGCTAAGAGCTTAAGCTTTCTGATATCTCTTGCTATTCCCACATAAAATCTGGCTATCTCCCTGGCTTCACCGGTTATCTGCGAGCTTAAGGTGATGGTATTATACCCCAGTTCCTCTGCCTTACACTTCGCGGCCACTATTGCGCTGTAGTTTGTGCCTATGAGTATGTTGGATACTCGATCGAATACAGGATCCCCAGCTTTTGGTGTTTCTTTGATTTTTCCTTCCATACCCAAACGGATAAATGAAACCACGTTTTCAGGAAGACTCTTTTCGATACCGTACTTCAAGATGATGCTCCAGGCCCCGTGAAACGTGGATGCATCGGGTACTGTAGGGCCGGAAGCGATGGTGTCGAGTCTATCACCCACAACATCGGATAGAATGAGGGTAATACATGTCGATGGAAAAAGCATTTCCGCCAGTCTCCCCCCCTTTACACCGGATAGATGCTTCCTTAAACAGTTTATCTCCCGAATGTTCGCTCCGCAGGAAAGAAGCTGTCTTGTTGTTTCCTGTTTTTCTTCCAGGGTGATCGGTTCGGCTGGATAGCAGAGGAGAGAGGATCCGCCCCCTGATATAAGGTTGATAAACAGGGTTTTCTCATCACCCGATCGAGCAAGTTGGGCAATTTCACGGGCAGCCTGCACACTCTTCATATCCGGTACCGGATGTCCCGCCTCGATGGTTCTCACTATAGAGAGTTTTTCCGTATGGCCGTATTTAACAGAAATAAGTCCGAGGGAAAGCCGATCGGCCAGGAGCTCTTCCACAGCAAGAGCCATCTTTGCGGTGGCTTTTCCTGCTCCGATTACCACGATCCTCTCGAAGTCGGATAGATTCCACTTCCAGCTACCTTGGAGAGAGCGGATGATAAGCAGTTCCCCATCAACAGGGCACATTTGCTTAATAATCCGGTAGGGATCGACACTCTCCAGGGCAGAAAAGAAGATGCTTTTCAAATCTTTGTAGGGTTTTTCCATGGAATTACATTACACAGAAATTGGAAGAAAGAATCAATATGGGGTGATTATGCCTTTTTAGTTTAGATTGCCTCTTACGGAAAAACGCCACCGAAGCTCCTGTAAATCCCACGCTTAAGACCCTTGACTTTCCCGGCCCGATCGGCTCATATTGAGAGGGTGAAGTTTGTAGGTGCCCATGTAAGTGCAGGTGGCGGTGTCGAAAACGCTCCTCTCAATGCGAAAGAAATAGGGGCAAAGGCTTTCGCCCTTTTTACGAAAAACCAGAGGCAGTGGAAATCCAGACCTTTTACCGAAGAGAATATAGTCTCCTTCGATCGCAACCTGAAGGAGGTTGGAATAGATAGAAAGCACATCCTGCCCCACGATAGTTACTTAATAAATATTGGGAGTCCCGATCGGGAAATGCGGGATAAATCCCTTAATGCCTTAATCGACGAAGCACAGAGGGCGGAACAACTGGGTCTTCTCTATCTCAACTTTCATCCGGGCAGTCACCTCAATAAGATAAGTGAGCAGGAGTGTCTCGACCTGATCGCAGAGGGCATAGACATCACCCTGTCGGAGACCAAAAACATCACCCTTGTTATCGAGACCACGGCAGGACAGGGCGGAAATATGGGTTATAAGTTTGAACACATAGCCTATCTTATAGAAAAAACAAAACAGCAAAACCGGGTAGGAGCCTGCATAGATACTTGTCATATTTTTTCTGCAGGCTACGATATAAGAAGCAATGAAGCCTACCAGAAAACAATGGAAGAGTTCGGTAGAATTGTGGGCTTTGAAAAACTCAAGGGAATGCATTTAAACGATGCAAAAGTGGAGCTAGGCAGCAAGGTGGACAGGCACAACAGTTTGGGGAAGGGGACACTCGGAATAGAGCCCTTTAGGTATGTGATGAACGATCCGAGAATGGATGATATTCCGCTTATCCTTGAGACAATAGATCCGTCCCTCTGGGCGGAAGAGATAAAAACCCTTTATAGCCTGATCGGTTGATTAAGTAAGCAGGAACCAGAGCAGTCTCAATAGCGGGAGTTAAAAAGCCCATCTGTGGGTTTTCCCGGACAGGAAAAACCAATTTTTCTTAAGGAGCAATCAATGAGAGAGAGCATCCTCTTTTCACCAGTTAAACTAAACTCGTTAGAAATAAAGAATCGTTTTGTGCGATCTGCCACCAACGAGTACATGGCAGACCCGGAAGGCCATGTAACGGAGCGGCTTGTGCATATCTACAGGGGACTTGCAGAGGGGGGAGCGGGCTTAATTATAACTGGATTTATGTATGTTCACCCATCGGGTAAATCCAGCCCCGGTCAGACAGGTATCTACAGTGATGAGCTTATTCCCGGACTTAAAGAGATAACAGATACTGTCCATGAAGCTGGGGACGGAGGTGGGGAAGCCAGGGTAGTAGCCCAGATCGTGCACGGAGGCAGGCAGGTAAGAGCTAAATATGCCCACGGTGATATAATCGCACCTTCTGCTATAACCGATAAAAAAACCGGTATAACTCCCAGAGAAATGATCGAGGAAGAGATTGAATCAGCAATAGGATGGTTCACCGATGCCATAATCCGAGCAAAGGAGAGTGGGTTCGACGGAGTACAACTCCACTGTGCTCACGGATACCTTTTAAGCCAGTTCCATTCTCCCTACACAAACAGACGTGCCGACCGGTGGGGCGGATCACTTGAAAACAGGACACGCATAACCGTCGAGCTCGTAAGAAAGGCAAGGGATAGGGTGGGAGAGGATTTCCCCATTCTGATCAAGATGAACGCCAGCGATTTCATAGATGGCGGTATAGACCTGCCTGAGAGTATAGAAGTTGCAAGGATCTTAAGCAGAAACGGAATCGATGCAATCGAGATAAGCGGCGGTATGGCCGAGTCCGAGGGGAATCCGTCGGTTCGTAAAGATATATCTCGTGAAGAAGAAGAAGCCTACTTTCGAAAGTATGCAGAGCAGATAAAGCCTGCTGTAGATATCCCGGTTATACTTGTAGGGGGGATGCGATCGTTTAAGGTGATGGAGGAGATTGTACAGGAGGGGATCGCGGACCTCCTGTCCATGAGCAGACCCTTTATCAGGGAGCCCGATCTTGTACAGAAATTTATGGATGGCAAAAAAGATAGGGCTGACTGCATTTCCTGCAGTAAGTGTTTCAACCTCAGGGGTATCCGGTGTGCGCAAATTGCCGGTAAAAGCTGATGGCCGATCTGCCGTTTAATTGGGAACCAATTATTAGAAATATAAGATTATCAGTTGATCAGATATTACGATCTCTTGCAGCCGGGATCAGTACCAATGAAATTTTAGAAGATTATCCCGAATTAGAGGAAGATGATATAAAAGCTTGTTTATTATATGCCGTAAAACTAACATAAAATGAGACAATATATCCAATAATTGCTTCCTAATTATATTATGAAATTTTTAGGCGATGTTGGAATCGGTGAAGTGGGAAAAGTTATGGATAAAATTTCTAATTATATTTGTAACAAAGATATGAACATGTCTATTGGATTTATTATTATTGGCATCATCGGAATTGTTCTCGCTCTTCCACTTTATTTGGGAAAGATTAAGCTTAATCGCCTTTATGGATATCACACTTCGAGGTAAATCTCTGATAATCAGGTTTGCTATGTTGCAAACAGATCAGCAGGTAGAGATCTTGTATTTACATGCGCTATTTTAATAGTAATTTCGCTAATACTTTTTTACTCAGTGGACGCTTTGTATCTGTCATGCAAAAAACTCTCAATATTCTTCTTTTTGCAATTCCAATGATCGTAGTAATAGTAAAGACAGAAAGGTTAATTTCAAAACTAATAAGAAAGGAAACAAAGTGAAATGGAAATTCGAAGGCTACGGAAAACTGATTTAAAATCATTAGCAGAACTATACAGGCAATTTTGGGCTGAAGAGACGAATCTTGAAAAGATGAAAAACAAATATCTGGAATAAAAAGATAATCCAAAGTATATCATATTATGTGTAACGATTGATAAAAATGTAGTCGGTTCGGTTATGGGTATTGTCTGTGATGAACTGTACGGTGAGTGCAATCCTTTTTTGGTAATGGAAGATCTGGTAGTTGATAAAGGATATAGAAAAATAGGAATTGGCAGAGCACTTATGATTGAATTGGAGAAATTTGCAAAAGAGTGGAACTGCATCCAAATACTATTTGTCACAGAGTCTGATAGGGCTGAGGCGATTTTATTTTATAAATCAATGGGTTATGATTCAAAAGCCCATGCCGGTTTTAAGAAAATAGTGGGGGAAGATGACTCAACATTACGTAACAGGGGCAAAAGTATTGCATAGTCCTCAATTTAACTTATACTATTAAGCGGTAACTTCAGACAGCCAGCGATAGTCATACACAATTTAGCCTAAAAAAGAAGGGGGTACAATTAATGTCAAGCCGATTTAAAGAGTTATTTGAAGATCGAAAACTTGAGGAAAAAATAAAAAGACGTTTACCGTACTTGTTTCAACTTGCTGAAGCGGAAAGTTCAAGGGCTGGTAAAACAGGAATGGAAGTAGGATCTTTACGTGAACGAATTATAGTTGCACTACTTATATATAAATTCGGAGAAGAAAATGTTGAGACTGAAATTCCCATTACAGAACCTGAAGTGGATGCAAAGCTGTACGGAGAACCTGTATCAATAAAAACAATTACAGGTAAAAGTTTAGGAGGGGTTAAACTTATATGGACAGTGGATGCAGCGAAAGCAAAGGAATTCCGAGAGAATTATATTCCCCATTGCGATATTTTGTTAATTCAAATAAACTGGAATAGTACTGGAAGATTTTGTTATATCCCATTAGAGGTTCAGAAAAGACTTTTTTATGAAATAGGTCGAGAAAAATATATTAAACTTCCTAAAGGTGGAACAAATCCAAGAGGCGTAGAAATTACAAACGAAGCATTATCGGAATTAGTGAAAGATAATATGTCGAGAAGAATTGTAATAAACTGGCAAAGAAAAAAGATTGAGTTTAATTCTTTTAAGAAGTGGGTAGATCTCTGGAGGGAAGAATATAAATGAAAAGCAATCATATAAGAAATGGTACAAAAACGAGTAGTTTTGGTTCTCCAGGAAGGATAAATCACGATTCTGCCTCTTTTTATTCCAGTAGATTATATGAGGGATTGCCTAAAGATAAAGCAGTCAAATATGTAGAAAATCCAATTCCATCAGAGTTTCTGAATAAAATATTTTGTAAGTCCAGTGAAAACATGGAAGAATTGTCTGATAATAGTGTTCATCTAATGATAACATCCCCTCCTTATAACGTCGGAAAAGACTATGACGAAAATCTTTCTTTAAATGAGTATAGGGCATTTTTGAAAAAAGTGTGGAGTGAAGTTAACAGAGTTCTTGTTCCAGGAGGCAGAGCTTGCATTAATATAGCTAACTTAGGAAGAAAACCCTATATTCCTCTTCATGCTTTTATCTTTGAAGATATGTTTGATCTAAATTTTTTAATGCGAGGGGAAATTATATGGAATAAAGCTTCCAGCGGCAGCCCGTCAACTGCCTGGGGAAGCTGGCTTTCTGCAAGGAATCCCACTTTAAGGGATATACATGAATATATTCTGGTATTTTCAAAGGGTACATTCAAAAGAGGAGGTCCAAAAAGAAGAAATACAATATCAAGAGAAGAGTTTCTCGAATTTACAAAAAGTGTATGGACGTTTTCTGCAGAATCAGCAAAGCAGGTTGGTCATCCTGCACCTTTTCCGGTAGAACTGCCTTATAGATTAATACAACTATATACTTTTGAGGGTGAAATTGTGTTAGACCCTTTTATTGGAAGTGGTCAGACTTCCATTGCAGCAATAAAGACTAAGCGCAACTATGTAGGTTATGAAACAAACGAAGAATATGTAGATTTAGCAAAAAGAAGAATAAAAGATTTTTCCCTCTCTTTCAACACTCCGAGGTTGTTCGATTTTGAATAAATGTGAGTTAAAGATAGCTTATAGTGTATTAGTTCTCGCATCTTAAAATCAATCATCTATATAGTAAAAACAATCAATCAGGATTAAAATAGATGTAGCAGGAGGTGGTTATCATGGGAAAACCAACCGAAGAGTTAAAAGAAGAGCATGAAGCGATAAAGCTGATGCTTCAAATTTTAGAGGCAATAATCAAAAAGATTGAGAGAAGGGAGGATGTTCCTGAAGAACATCTTGAAAAAGTATTGGATTTTATAAAAGTATTCGCCGATAAATGGCACCACGGCAAAGAGGAAGATTTGCTGTTTCCGGTAATGGAACAGGCGGGAGTCCCAGGAGAAGAGGGGCCGATAGGTGCAATGCTTGCAGAACATGATACGGGGAGAAGCTATGTCAGAAGGATGGGAAAAGCGGTATCGGGGAAAAAACACAGGAAATTTGCAGAAAACGCGAGAGCCTACACTCAACTCCTGGAACAGCATATTGAGAAGGAAAACAATATCCTCTATCCGATGGCAGATGCCCGACTTTCAGAGCATAAGCAGGAAGAACTACTTAAAGGATTCGAGAAAATAGAGAAAGAACGTGTTGGCGAAGGAAAACATGAAGAGTTTCATGAGTTGTTGCACCGCCTGAAAGAGGTCTATTTATAGAGTGTGCATTCTCAGCTAAGTGGTCTTATTCGAATCTCCGTACCGCCTTTGCAACCTGCCCAGGAGTCATGGTATAGGGTTGATTCATGGGGAGAAAGGCAATATCTATATCCGAAAGCTCCGCCATCTCCGGGATGTCTTCTGTATTACCTGCAACATATACCCTTAGATTCTTAAACTCAAGCACATAACCGTTGTCCCTGCCTTTCGGATGAAAGCCTTCCCTGCCCGGTGTTGTATTGCAGGCGGGGACGGCTTTGATAGTTATACCTTTCTGAGTGGTGGTCTCCCCGTTCTTTAGCGCGGTACCAGAACCATTCATTTTCTGCACCTCGGGATTACAGATTAGCACGGTTCCGGATCGGGATATTTTTGATATTGCATTCTGATCGAAATGATCTCCATGCTGATGGGTGATGAGAATGATATTGGCCTTCGGAAGGGCGGAATAATTTGCGTATCTGCTTACAGGATCGATATGGATAACCTGGCCTCCGTACTCCATCATAAGGGTTCCATGACCGATAAATGTGATGGTTAGCCCTCTCCGTTATCGGTAAAAGTGTCCGATTCGAAACCTGTCTGGGCGAAAATTGTTACAGAGAACAGAAGAGATAAGAGAAGCGATACAACAGTTCTTTTCATAGAAAACCTCCCTTTCTTTACTACGAAAGAAAGCTTTGTACCTATGGCGGTGGCCCATCAGTCTTCTAGCTGGTGGACACTGCAGGCTATGCCCGCTGGCTTTCTTTCGGAGCAAACAACCACCAAAGTAGTTTCCGCTTAAGCGGAAACTACTTAGCCCTTACAGGGCTCGCAAAGCCTTAGGCTTGCCGGTGGTTGTTTACTAATAAGATAATTAGTGTAGATAAAGGAATTTTAATCAATATAGAACCTGGCATTCAATACCTGCTTTTTCGAAAGCAGAGGAAAGCTCCTTACCTTTTGAGAGGAAAAACTCATCACCCCTGGCACCCTTAATATTGTATTTTCTGTAAACCCAATCACCATAGTGGTAGTTCATCCTGTCGATCAATATATAGTCTACCTTCCCCTTAAGCATTAGAGCAAGCTCCTCTGCTTTCGGCAGCAACGGTGCTATCATGGCAAAGGTTTTAATACCTGCAAGATTTAGTTTCTCAAGTGCAGTAATTCTTTCTTTTATAGATGGAGCATCTGGTTCGAATAATTGTCCTATCTTTTTATCACCGGTTGTAACAGATAATCCCACTTCGATCTTATCGTTATGCTTAAGTAAATCCATATCTCGCAGTACCAGGGGCGATTTTGTCTGTACAGTAGTCTGCCAGTGATTCTGAATCAATAGTTCCAGGCATTTTCTCGTCAACATGTAAGTTTTTTCTACCGGTTGGTAGGGGTCGCACACACCACTTATCCATACCCTGCCGGGTCTAACCCTTTCAGCCTCCCGTTCAAGCAAAACGGGGGCGTTTATCTTAATATCTACAAACTTACCCCATGATTCCCTGTGTGCTGTAAACCTCTTCATAAAGCGGGCATAACAGTAGGTACAACCATGCTGACAACCTACGTATGGATTAACCGTAAAATCGAAAACCCTGGATCTCGAAAGAATAGTTTTAGCGTGTATCTCTCTTATAACCATAGTCTCCCCATACTTTATCTCTCTGCATGTGTTAATTTAAAAAGGCTTATTTAACGCGTCCACAACTTTCCCCAACTTCTTTGCCGGATGAAATCCGGTGATTGCTCTTTCTATAATAGATTATCTGCAGACTTTTATATATAGTAATAGGGAAGTCAACCGGGAAATATGTATATAAATGTTTTACAGTGGAGGAGTTATCATGATCACCCTTGTTAAGCTTTCCGATCAAGACTATCCAGCATTTAAGGAGCAAACCATACAGAACTATGCCGAACAGTCGGTGAGAGCGGGAAGGATTGCAGAAAGTGAAGCCTTAGCCTTTTCAAAAAGAACCGTTGGGAAAGTACTTCCCAGGGGGCTTAAAACAGAAGGGCATACTATTTTTTCAATTATCGAGGCTTCCGAAAAAGAACCTGTGGGGTATCTGTGGGTTGGAAGCCATTCCGAGCATCCCCGTCAAGCCTTTATTTACGACCTTTTTATCAAAGAATCTTACCGGGGGAATGGCTATGGGAGGGAGGCAATCAGACAGCTTAAAACCAGGCTCGCAGAAATGGGATATGAGAGCGTAGGACTGCATGTGTATGCATTTAACGAAGTGGCAATTAAACTGTACAGCAAGGAGGGGTTTGAAACCATCTCGATTACAATGAAATGCCCCTTGAAGGAAGATAAGGGAAGAGACTGTTAGAAATGAACGTAATTCGGCGTTAATTGTTTTCATCAGCAGACAGCTAGAGGGGACTCTTTATACCTTTCAGTACCGGATCTGCAACCTTTGTATAAATGGTTGTTGTCGAGAGGTTTTTGTGCCCCAGTAATTGCTGGATGTACCTGATATCGGTTCCGCTTTCAAGGAGATGGGTTGCAAAACTGTGACGAAGATCATGGCAGGAGGCTTTTTTCTGTATGCCGGAAGCAGAAAGAGCCCTCTCGAATACTTTCTGAACTGTTCTAACGCTTAACTTTTTTCTTTTATCACTGTTCGATGTAAAAAGATAATCCGAAGCCTCTTTCCCCTCCATGAACTCCTGAAGTCCTTCCTTTAAACTTTCCGAGAAAATAGTAATCCTGTCCTTTTTCCCCTTACCCTGCTTTACAAGGAGGGTACCATTGTCTATGGAGATATCGGATACTTTAAGGTTTACTACTTCTGAAACACGCAAACCGGATGAATACAGCAGAGATATCATTAACCTGTGTTTGAGATTGTTAATCTTCCTAATAATGCGCAATATTTCCTCCCTTGACAGGATGGTAGGAAGATAATGGCTTCGGCGAGTATTATTTGCAAGGGAGAGGTCAATGTGTTTTTTCAATGTGTTGTGAAAATAATATTCAACAGCAAACCGATGTGTCCTCATGGTAGAATAAGATAACTGCTTCTCTTCTGTTGCATATAAAAAGTAGCGTATAGCAATTTCCGGTGTGATTTTGTCAACAGTAATATTGAAGTGCTTATACACCCATGTATTAACACTCTTTAATGCCGATGTATATGCCTTAACAGTTTTTGGACTGTAACGTTTTACCTTTAAACTTTCAAGAAATGCAGTCATTTTTTCAGGCGGAGGTACAGAGGTATTTTCATTACGCCCCATGCTTTTTCTGTATTTTTCAAGCACATACCTTCTAGCGCCGATTTTTTTATAATATTCGACAAAGGCTGATACAGCCTCCGGGGTCCGGATCAGGTTATGTTTTTTAAAATAGAACGCTATTTGAGAGTTGGATATGTATTTGGGATCATTCTGAAAATAGGAGATGAAAGGTTTAATATATCTGTCATAGGCAGTCATTATTATCGGATCTCCTGCGGTTTTTATAATAACTAATAATTCGTTTTATTTCAATATTTATGGGTTAAAAAGAATAAAATATGCTTTTTAACTTCGGCTTTTTTGCTTGCTAAACGAAAAATACGGCGTATAATGGTAGTTATCTGCCATGCTAAAAATAGGAGGTAAATAAAATGGGTTCACTATACTTGAATAGATTAACACATGAGGAAAGAGAAGATCTTAAGAAGAAGCTATTAGAGGCTCAAAAAGGTAAATGCTTTATTTGTGAAGCATTAATTGATCCAAATCTTCAAAC
>Ga0180301_10001564_pt1 | contig 18035 bp, 7 predicted proteins | sample GuaBasSediGuay16_FD_121797 | JGI IMG/M metagenome (GOLD analysis project Ga0180301, IMG submission 121797) | Subseafloor sediment microbial communities from Guaymas Basin, Gulf of California, Mexico - Guay16, Core 4569-2, 12-15 cm | ecosystem: Environmental > Aquatic > Marine > Hydrothermal... | reverse complement strand
TCCCAGCAGCCCGGAAAGTCGCGGTCTTGAGGTTGACAAGATGAGCAAAGAGCATGTTCGCAGTCTGTTCGATGGGATGGTGGGCGAGTTTCTGCGGAGGACACCGGCGAAGGATAGAAAGGCGTTTAAGTATGTTATCGCCGACAGCTATGAGACGGGTCCCCAGAACTGGACGGATGGATTTGTTGAAAAGTTCGAGGGCAGGTTCGGTTATTCGCCTGAGCGTTTTATGCCTGTTCTGACCGGGCGTGTTGTTGACAGTCCTGAGGTCTCAACGCGTTTTCTGTGGGATATGCGGCGGTTGATCGTCGAATCGATCGCTTATGATTATGTCGGCGGCTTGCGCCAGGTTTGTAACAAGAACGGTTTGACAGTTTGGCTGGAGAACTATGGTCACTGGGGGTTTCCGTCGGAATTTTTGTTGTATGGTTCGCAGACCAATCAGGTCGGTGCCGAGTTCTGGGCAAATAATAATCCGCTCAATAATGTCGAATGCCGGGCGGCGGCGAGTTGCGCCCACACCTATGCCAAGAAAAGTGTCTATGCAGAGGCTTTTACAGCAAATGTGAATTTTAAGTTCTCCCTGGCATCGCTTAAGAACTGGTGCGACTGGTCTTATGCTGCCGGCGTCAACCACCTGATCCTGCATGTCTATATTCATCAGCCGGATGAAAAGGTGCCGGGAATTATTCAGTGGTTCGGTACCGCGTTCAACCGGCATAATACCTGGTTCGAACAGTCCAAAGCGTTTATCGATTATACCCGCCGCAGCACAGTGCTGCTCAAAGCGGGCCTTCCCGCGATGGATGTTGCCTATTACATCGGTGAAAATGCCCCGGCGATGACAGGACCTCGCGATCCGGGACTGCCGGATGGCTATGACTATGATTATATTAACTCCGATGTTTTGATCAATCGTACGAGCGTTAAAGACGGCAGGATTGTCGTAAAGAACGGCCCATCGTATGCGGTTCTGGTATTACCAAAGCAAAAGGTGATGCGCCCGGAAGTTGCCGGGGCGCTCAAACGGCTTGTAGGCAAAGGGGCAACGGTCATCGGTCCTAAACCTTCGGTTAGTCCTTCGCTGGAAAACTACCCGGCGTGCGATGAAAACCTTCGTAATATCGCCGAGAAGGTTTGGGGAGATGTTGACGGGAAGGATGTCAAGACGCATAAATACGGGAAGGGATATGTTTACGATGGTGTTAGTCTCGACGATGTTCTCGCCGGCAACGGCATAGAGCAGGATGTCAAGGTTATCAGCGACGATAAACTTCGCTGCTCCGCAGCGGGGGGCGGCAGGATCGGTATAAACAATGAAGGCGGTATCGTCTATAAGCACAGGGCCGGCAAAAAAACAGATATATATTTCCTGGCAAACACGTCAAACAAACCGGTTGATTTTACAGCGTCACTTCGCCTCGCCGGCCGAAAGCCCTCGCTGTGGGATGCGGTGGACGGAACCATTATCGAAGCGGCAGCCTTCAGTCAGAAAGACGGGCGAACTCTTATCCCGCTGCACCTGGAAGCATCGGAGAGTATCTTCGTTGTTTTCGATGGGAAGATAGGCAAAAACGCCAGGGGTCCGGCAAAATCAAATACGCCGGATTACAAGACCATCGCAACACTGGATGACGAATGGGTAGTTCGTTTCAATGGGCAGGGAGCTCCCGAAAATATCATGTTCGATACGCTTTCGGACTGGTCGAAACACGCCAACGACGGCATTAAGTATTATGCGGGAACCGCCGTTTATGAAAAGAGCTTTACGCTGACGAAACCGGAAGCGGATAAGCCCATCATTCTCGAACTCGGCGAAGTCGGTGTTATCGCTACCGTTTTTGTCAACGGGAAAGAGGCGGGCACTGTCTGGACAACGCCGTGGGAAATCGACATAACCAATTTCGCACGCAGCGGCAAAAACGATTTGCAAATCCGAGTTACCAACACATGGAACAACCGCCTGATCGCCGATTCCAAACTACCAAAAGAACAACGCCAGACATATGTCTCACAACCATACAGGTTTAAAGCAAATGCCCCACTGTCGAAAGGAGGCCTATTCGGGCCGGTAAAAATAAAACAACAGAAATGAATAGTCGTAAATGTTGACTAAAAACGCATGAGGAAAGGGAGGTATTATATGGATAGGCGGGATTTTATTAAAAATGCGACGCTTAGTGCGGCATACTCAGCTTGCGGCAGTGCCGTGTTTGCCAAGGGTGCAGCAAAAAAGGACGACAGACCCAATATTCTTTTTATTATAACGGATAAGCAAAATGCCGGCATGATGAGTTGTACCGGAAACAAGTGGCTGTGAAGACGCCGGCTATGGACTCTCTGGCGCAGGAGGGCACTCCTGTCGATGGATGGAAAACATTAAGGCCATGATTAATGCAGGAAAGACTTAAAATCGGATTGATGTTTTTTTTGCTGTCATTTAGTGTTGCCGGCGGCGCGTCGCTTGAAAACGAATTTCGGAATCCTCCGGACTCAGCTCGGCCTGGGGTATATTGGTACTTTATGGATGGAAACCTTAGTCGTGAGGGTATGACTGCCGACCTGGAGTCGATGAAGGATGTAGGGCTTGGGAATTTGGTTTTTCTTGAGGTCAACGTTGGCGTGCCGCGCGGGCCGGTAGATTTTATGAGCGAACAGTGGCAGGGGTTGTTTGCACATGCGGTTCGTGAAGCTGAGCGTTTGGGGATCGATATTACTCTCGGTTCCGGGCCCGGGTGGACAGGCAGCGGCGGGCCTTGGGTTAAGCCCGAACAAGCTATGCAGTTTTTGCTTTCCAGTACGACCGAAGCAAAAGGTCCGTCAAAATTCGATGCGGTTCTGCCCGTGCCAGAGCAGCGTACGACCCCATGGGGCAAGATGCGTACGGACTTTTATGAAGATGTCGTCGTTTATGCCTTTCCTAAATGCGGGCCGGTTATTCCAGATGTCGACGAAAAGGCGCTCTATTACAGGTATCCTTATACGTCGCATAAAGGAGTCAAAGAGTTTCTGCCGGCGCCGGCAAAGTTCGATGAACCTGGTGATGAAAGCGTTATTTTGCCTGAGAACATCATAGACATTAGCGAATATTTAGATTCTGATGGCCGGCTGAAATGGGATGTCCCTGCGGGCGAATGGACAATCGTTCGGATGGTGCGCCGTGCGACTTGTGCAAGTACACGTCCTGCACCTAAGCCGGGGATTGGTCTGGAATGCGATAAGTTTGACACCGCGGCGCTGGACCATCACTTTGAAAACTATTATGGCAAACTGCTGAAAAAGGTGGGGCCACGAAAAGGTAAAAACGGTTGGACGGCGGTGCATATAGACAGTTGGGAGATGGGCTCTCAAAACTGGACGAAAAATTTTCTTGCCGAGTTTAAGAAACGTCGCGGATATGATGCAAAGCCTTATCTGCTCGCATACAGCGGACGTGCTGTGGGCAGTCTGGAAGAATCCGAGCGGTTTCTTTGGGATGTTCGACAGACATGTCAGGATCTGATACTGGAAAACCATGCAGGTCACTTGAAGAAACTTGGCCGTGAACATGGCTTTGAACTGTCCATTGAACCGTACGATATGAACCCAACTGCCGACCTGAATCTGGGTGCGGTTGCCGATGTGCCTATGTGTGAGTTCTGGAGCGCCGGATTTGGGTTTAACTCAGCATTCAGTTGCATTGAATCAACTTCCATTGCTCACACTATGGGCCGGCCTATAGTTTCAGCAGAAGCGTTTACTGCCGATGGCGGTGAAAGATGGCAACAGTATCCCTGGTCGATGAAGAATCAGGGTGACTGGGCCTTTTGCATCGGGATTAACCGATTTGTCTATCACACGTTTGCGCATCAACCGCTTGGCGATGAACACCGTCCGGGTATGACTATGGGGCCTTACGGTGTTCATTGGGACCGCGGCCAGACATGGTGGCCGATGGTTAGTGATTACCATGAATATGTTACACGCTGCAGTTATATGCTTCGGCAGGGCGTGACGGTGTCGGATATATTGTACTTGACTCCCGAAGGGGCTCCGCATGTCTTTCGCCCTCCGTCGAGTGCTTTAGCGTCAAGCGAATTGTCAGGATGGAGCGACAAGAAGGGCTATGGATTTGACGGATGTTCACCGAATATCCTGATGGACCGGGCGAAAGTCAAAGATGGCTACATCACGTTTGAGGGCGGAACGTTTTACCGTTTGTTAGTCCTTCCGCGATTTGAAACTATGACGCCGGAACTTCTTGAAAGGATCATAAAACTTGTAAAAGCAGGTGCTGTTGTTTATGGTGCTCCGCCGATTGCGTCGCCAAGTCTTAGCGGTTATCCGCAGTGCGACGACAAGGTCAAAGAACTATCCGCCAAACTTTGGGGAACGAACCCCTCGGCAGAGCGGAAGCTTGGCAAAGGTCGTGTAATTTTTGATCCCCAGGCGAAAAAACTTGGCTCTGGAACCATGTCGCCGTGGAAGCTAAAAGGGGGCACTTCAACCGATAGTACCAATCTCTATCCCGAGTACGCAGCCACCGCTGCAGTGCTTGAAGATATGAATGTTCCGGAAGATTTCAAATCTGACGGGCCTGTCAGGTATGCCCATCGCAGGACCGATGCGGAGGATATCTATTTTATTGCCAATACTGCGAATAAGAAGGTGGAAGCGACCTGCACCTTCCGTATGAATAAAGGCGAACCGCAACTTTGGGACCCTGTCACGGCTGAAATAAGGTCCTTGCCGCAGTTTACCCGCCAAGGCAGGACAACATCAATCCCGTTCGTCTTTGAGCCGTATCAGAGTTTCTTCGTGCTCTTCCCGCGTAAAGGTTCATCGAAGCGGCTGGTAATTGCAGACGGTGTGAATTTTCCCGAAATAAAGCCTGTCAAAACACTTCAAGGTGCGTGGGAAGTTGCGTTCGACCCGAAATGGGGCGGTCCGGAAAAAACCACATTCGACACCTTACAGGACTGGACAAAGAATGCTGATAGCGGCATCAAGTATTACTCCGGCATCGCGACCTATAGCAAGACCTTCGATTATGATAGCGACACCGGCAAACGCCTCTACCTGGATATCGGTACGGTGCATGACATCGCCCGTGTACGATTGAATGGCAAAGACCTTGGCGTGGTCTGGTGTGCTCCCTGGCGTATGGAAATTACCGATGCGATTAAGTCCGGCAAGAATCAACTCGAGATAGAAGTTGCTAACCGCTGGTCAAACCGTCTGCTGGGCGATCAGCAGGGGCCGGATAAGAATGCACGAACCGTCAAGTGGCAATCCGGCTTCCTGGAAGGCAAAGAGTTCAAGACCGGCCGTTATACATTTACCACCGGCAGAGGCCCCTGTAAACTCCTGCCCTCCGGTCTGCTCGGACCTGTTCAGTTGATAACCAGCGATAAAAATGGATTGCAAAACTGAAACCCCTGTTTAACAAAAATGCATAATCGGAGTATAAAAATAAAAAAGATTATAGTTCTTTTGCTGGTTATGATACCTGCCGGCAGTGGCTGTGTTGAGGAAATGCGCGATTCAGAATTTGCGGCAGGTACGTTGGAAAGTGACTTCCAGAACCCGACGCGTCAGGTGGGCGTTCGCTGCTGGTGGTGGTGGCTCAACAGTAATGTGACTAAAGAAGCAATCACCAGGGACCTTGAGGCGATGCATGACAAGGGCTTTAGCGGGGCGATGATCTTTGATGCCCATGGCGCAAATAAGCATAATAATTTTAATGTTCCGAATGGCCCTGTGTTTTCCGGGCCGGAGTGGGTCGAGCTTTACCTTCATGCTCTTAATGAAGCTAAACGTCTGGGTTTGGAATTAGGCCTTTCAATACAGAGCGGCTGGAATCTTGGCGGGCCGCGGGTTACGCTTGACGACAAGGCCAAGCAGATAACATCCTCAGAAATTCAAATTGAAGGACCGGCAATGGTCTATCAGAAACTGCCCGTTCCGAAGTCCAACTATAATTATTATCGTGATATCTGCGTGTTGGCCTATCCCGATAAACAGGATTCAGGGATAACTCGAAAGCCCATAAGCCATCTTATAGCTAAAACCGGCGCCAAGGAGTTGGGAGGGTCAGCACCGGATTGTCGTTACCTGCTCAATAATCGTCCTTCTGTAGAAGGAGAGGAAGACGCATTACTTAGGGATATTATAAATATAACCAGCAAAGTAAGCGAAGACGGCACCTTGAAATGGAATGTGCCTGCGGGTAAATGGACCGTTCTTCGTATCGGTTACACACCGACAACAGCTCGTGTTTCAACATCAAGTGACAACTGGAAGGGGCATGTGCTTGACTATCTTAGCAAAGATGCCTTTGACCGCTACTGGTATGATGTGGTTGAGCCACTGCTGAAAAAAGCAGGCCCTATGGCCGGGACCGTTTTGAAGCGGTTGGAAACCGACAGTTGGGAATGCGGCGGTATGAACTGGAGTCCGGGGTTTGCCGAGGAATTCAAGCGTTACAACGGATATGACATCATAAAGTATCTGCCCGTCGTTACCGGCAATATCGTTGAAAATCGAGCCATTAGCAATGCGTTTTTAGCTGACTTTAGAAAAACTATCGCGCATTGTGTTTCCCAAAATCACTACAGGGCCTTTGCCGAACACGCGGCACGTTATAATATGGGGATACAGCCCGAGTGTTCCGGCCCGCACGCCGCCCCGATTGATGGTATTACAAACTATTCGCACAGCGATATTGTCATGAGCGAGTTTTGGATACCATCGCCGCATCGTCCTGATCCGCCGAACCGTTTCTTTGTTAAACAGGCCTCTTCAGCGGCACATATTTATGGCAAACAGTTTGTCGGTGCAGAGTCTTTTACTTCGCTCAAAAAACCTCACTGGGCGGTTGAGTTGTGGCATGACATGAAACCGGCTATGGATTATGAATTTTGCGAAGGCCTGAATATGATTTTTTTCCATACATTTACCTGTTCGCCGAAAGAAATGGGCATACCGGGACAGGAGTACTTCGCCGGTACGCACGTCAACCCGCAGATAACATGGTGGGATTTATCGGATGCGTTTATAGATTATATCAACCGCATTCAGTCTGTCGTCCAAAAGGGCAAATTTGTCGCTGATGTATTGTACTACTATGGCGACCATGTGCCCAATATCGCCGTTAATAAGGGATTCAATCGAGCCGGCTCACTTCCCGGTTATGATTATGATGTAACCAATGAAGAAGTACTGCTGAAGTTAAAAGTTGTCGATGGAAAAGTTGTTGTCCCCGGCGGTATTCGCTATCGTGTTCTTGTCTTGCCCAATCATAAGGTCCTGTCCCTGGCAGCCCTGGAGAAGGTTGAAGAGTTGCTTGGGCAGGGAGCAACTGTACTGGGGCCCAAGCCCCAGCGGCTTGTCAGTCTTGTAGGAGGCAAATCCGCACAGCGCAAATTCCACAAACTTGCCGACAAACTCTGGGGCTCCAACCCTGCTGAAACCGGCCGGATAAAGAGCGGCAAAGGTCGTCTCGTTTGGGGACAGACTTCCCGCGAGTTTCTGCAAAGCGAAGGCGTCGCATTTGACTTTGAAGCCGTTGGCGCAAAAAAACAAGCGGATTACGAATACATCCATTACACAATAGATGACGCTGATGTTTACTTTGTTTGCAACCAGACAAAACAACCCCGGTCAGTTGATTGTGCGTTCCGTATTTCCGGCAAACAGCCTGAACTGTGGGATCCGGTAACAGGCGAAATTACCAGAGCGGGTGCCTTTAAGCAGGCTGACGGCCGGACGGTCATTCCAATGGAGTTTGACCCTTATGGTTCGTCTCTGGTCGTTTTCCGCAAATCAATCCCCGCAGCAAAGCAGGGCACCCAACGTTCAAACTATCCGGCGATGAACGTTGTTAAGGAAATTAAGGGTCCGTGGCAGGTAACGTTCGACCCGGCATGGGGCGGTCCGGCATCGGTTGAATTTAAGACATTGACTGACTGGACGAAACACGCTGACGAGGGCATCAGGTATTACTCCGGCAAAGCGGTTTATACTAATTCATTTGAATTGAAACCTGTAAGCGGTAAGCGTTACTGGTTGCAAATGAATAATGTTCTCGATACAGGCATCGCTGCTGTGAAGCTTAATGGTAAAGATGTCGGTATTACCTGGACAACGCCGTTCCGTCTGGAAATGACCGATGTGCTCAAGACAGGGCGGAACAAAATTGAGGTCACCGTGGTCAACTCCTGGCAAAACCGCCTTATCGGCGACCGCGGCAAAGAGCAGCAAGAGCGTTTTACGAAAACAAACATCAAAATCCGTGATGATTGGAAGCTCAGACCTTCCGGTCTGCTTGGTCCCGTCGAAATAATCAGTAACCGATGGAGACAGTCTGCTGTCGAACCGGGTGAATGGGAGTTCAAAACAGAGAAGTCTGAGACCATTGACGCCGAAAACGTCAAGAAATGGTCTGCACCGTTCCGGAACTGGCATTATTATCCTGACCATGTGATTGGCGCAAAGCCTGGAATCAAGGGCTTTGAGAATGTCAAGATGACGGATGTTCCCACAGTCTTTCAACTGCCGGGTGACAAGAAGTGGTTTATGACGTTCATTGGTTTTGACGGCAAAGGATATCGGTCATTTATCGCTGAAAGCAATGATTTGGTCAACTGGACTAATATGCGTCTTGCGATGTTCCCGCGAACGTATCCGACATATATCCGACTCTGATGGATATTGCCGGCGTTCTGACTAACGGAGAAGAAGAAATATACGCGTGATGAATTCTGTCCGTTCTACGGCAAGTAGAAACCGAACAAAGGAAAGTGTCTTATGAGGCAATTATCAAGGTTAATGATTTTGGCCGTTGGTTTTGTGGCGATAATCGGGACGTTCGCATCCGCTGGGGACACATACGATGTTGCTGCTTTTTATTGGCCCTCGTGTCATTTTGATGAGCGTTGGGCGAAGTTTTTTCCGGATGGCAGTCAAGGTGAGTGGGAAAGCATACGCAATTGCAAGCCGAAATGGGACGGTCACTATCAGCCTCGCGTGCCTGCATGGGGATATTTGATGGACAACGACCCTGCGGCGATGGAAAAGAAGATTGACGCCGCTACGAGCCACGGTGTCAATGTGATGATTTTCGACTGGTACTGGTTTGAGAACAAACCGTTTCTGGAAAGCGCGCTAAACGACGGCTTCCTCAAGGCCAAAAATGTCGATAAGATGAAATTCTATCTTATGTGGGCCAACCATGATGCCACTACCGCCTGGGACATCCGTCGCTCGCACGAGAGGGTGGTAATCTGGCCGGGAAGCGTTGACCTGCCGACATTTAAGACTATCGTCGCACGCGTAATAAGGAAGTACTTCTCCCATCCGTCGTATTATAAGATAGACGGCAAGCCGCTGTTTTCGATTTACGACATGAATAATTTGCTTAAGGGGCTTGGTGGTATTAAACAGACGGTCGAGGCGCTGGATTATTTTCGGTCGGAGGTTAAAAAGGCAGGTTTTCCCGGCTTGCATATTCAAATGATCTACTGGGGGCGTGTTCCGAAAATTGACGACTCCGGTTTTGCAAGTAAAGAAGGTACGACCGCCAATACCATCAAAACGTTTAAGATTGATTCGGTGACAAATTATCAGTTCGTACACCTTGCCAGGCCCGAGGCGGACTATGTCAAATGGGCCGACAAAGCCCTTTCAAATTGGCCAAAATGGTCGAAGGAATTTGATGTGCCTTACTTTCCACATGTGTCGATAGGCTGGGATAACAATGCCAGGTTTGTGGAGAAAAGGCGAGCCGTGACCGACAACGTCAATCCCGAAACATTCAAAAAATATCTGCTTAAAGCCAAAGCCTACGCCGACGCTCATCCGGACCAGCCCAAACTGATTACTATCAACGCATGGAATGAATGGGTAGAGGGCAGCTATCTCGAGCCGGACGAGCGATTCGGTATGGGATATCTCCAAGCCGTGAAGGATGTTTTCGTTCCCCCGGCAAAAGATCGGCGGTTAGGGCGGCAGACGATGAGTTATGGGGTTAAACTCGCCGATGATAAACCGGCTTTTACTGAGTTCTGGCTGGACTCTCTGGGCAAAGGTCGCAAGTGGCCAAGTGCCATCCTTGCCGGCAATCTGAAACAGACATACCGCAAAGAAAGCAGCAACGGATGGATCAATTACTATCCGGCTGGACAACCAGACGCCAGGACACGCTTTAAGTTTGACGAAAAATCTTTTCGGATCCGATCCGAGGCGAAAGCTGACAATGCTGTCGAACCTTTCGTATTGAAATTCAAAGCCGATGGTCCCAACCCCGCTTATGCCACGCTGCTGGGCAAAATAAGACCGGACGGCAGCGTAAAATCACCTGCTGTACTTCACATTCCCGGGCAGGGAACAATGCGGATTTCCGCAAAGTCGGCAACGAAAGAAACGTTATACTTTGGCTACAGCGGCAAAAAGCATGATCACATCGCCATTACCTTCCCGGCTGCGTCAAAGAAAAATCAGTGGATAGATTATGAACTTGAAGTCATCAACGTTTACCCGCCTGCCGGGCGGTTGGAAGGTGACAGACGATTTGACGGTTATCGCCGATGTTGGCTGAATGCCTTGCAGTTGTCGTATAAACACCAGGTAATGGCAAACCATGCCGCCTCGGATGTTTGCGGTTTTATTATGTACGTCTACAGTGAAATTGCCATGTTATCCGGCGATCTCGCAGAAGGCGTATCAGGTCCGCAGCTGATTCGTGATTCTGTCGATATCATCCTCGCCGGAAAAAAAACTTACGGAATGCCGGGCTACAGATTTGGTGACTACCCCATCACCTCGCTGGACACCTGGCCCTCGCTGCTTATCTGCGCCCATAACTACTACCAGTCAAGCGGCGACGACGCATGGGTAAAGAAAAACATAGATAAACTTTTAGAGTGGGGCAACGAATCTATTAAAACAGATTCCAACGGCAATGGACTGATAGAGTTCCATCAGAGCGGAAACATCGGTGAGTGTCGTCTGCGGCCGGCGAACTGGTGGGACTGCATAAACTTTGGCCATGAAGATGCGTACTCCAACGCACTGGCATATCGGGGTTTTCGGGGATTAGCAAAGATGGCTAAGAATGCAGGCAAGAAAAAACAGGCCCAAAAATTCGCCCAAGCCGCAAAAAAGCTTAAGTCATCCTATTACAAAACTTTCTACAATCCCAAAACTCAGATGTTAGCCGGCTGGAAAAGCAAAGACGGCCAACTTCATGACTATAACTTTACCTTCATTCAGGGTATAGCTATCACCTACGGTCTGATCGATGATGAGAAAAAAGCAAACGATCTTCTAGATACCACGCTTAAGAAAATGAAAGAAGTCGGGTTCGACAGGTTCGATCTGGGTTTGCCGGGGAACCTTGTCAATGTACCGCAGGAGGATTACTATGAGTGTTCGGCCCGTTGGGGCGGCTCAAATGCATTCCAGGTTTATGAAAACGGAGGTGCTTCGGCAAACCACGCCTATTTCTTCATAGCTGCCCTGTATAAACTTGGCCGTCAGGAAGATGGCGACCGAATTCTGCTGCCCATGCTGAACTCCTTCGATAATTGCCGATTTCAGGGGAGAAATCCCGGAGAAAAATACACTAATGACTGGCTCGCGTGGGACGGAAAACCACACGGATACGAAGGCATTCTCGTAGACGGATACCTTGTAGCAAAAGCTGTGTTGGTACGGCAGGGTCTTGTTGATCCTCAATGGGGTATCTGGAAGAAATATAGTGACGGCCGACCTGCGGCAACGTTGAGGATGGATGCAAAGGACCAGGGAATTATTCTGACCCATGGCGATGGTCCGGATGAGTGTGATGTTCACGGGGCGAGAGAGGCACTTATCTTTAAAGAGAATGATGTTTATCACTTGTTCTACGATGGAGCAGGGCCAAGCGGTTGGCTGGCGTGTCTTGCGACGAGCAAAGATTTGATCAACTGGGAAAAGAAAGGACCCGTACTTGATTTTGGCAAACCCGGTGAAATGGATTCCGCTCACGCGTGTTCACCGTGGGTTTATAAAGAGGGAAACGAATGGCACATGTTCTACCTTGGCACGCCCAACGGAAAACGTGTACCCAGTTTCCCCTACGTCACAATGAAGGCCAAGAGCCGTTTGTTAGCCGGGCCATGGGTTAAACAAAAAAACGTAGTGCCATTTAGCCCCAAACCAAACACATACTATTCTCTGACAGCCAGTCCCGGCCATGTGGTCAAAAATGGCGACCAGTTTCTGCAATTCTTTAGCAGCACAACCAGAAAGGCGGGAAACAAATGCGTCCAGCGCACTTTGGGTATCGCCCGGACCAAAGACCTCGACGGAGCCTGGGCCGTCGATCCCAAACCGATGGTACCCATCGAAGAGCAGGTTGAGAATTCATCGCTGTATTATGAGAAGAGCAATAAGACATGGTTTCTTTTTACGAACCATATCGGCATAGACGGCGGTGAATACACAGACGCCGTATGGGTCTACTGGAGCAGGGACTTAAACAAGTGGAACCCAAAGAACAAAGCTGTTGTCCTTGACGGCAAAAACTGTAAGTGGTCGACAAAGTGCATCGGTATGCCCTCGGTCATTCAGGTCGGCAAGCGGCTCGCCATCTTCTATGACGCGCCCGGCCGAAACAGCGTCAACCACTTAAATCGCAATATTGGGCTGGCGTGGCTGGATTTGCCATTGTCGCCGGCGAAGAGGTAAACTATGAATCATGTAGAACGTTTCAGGGCACTGATGAATTTTCAGGAAGTTGACAGGATCCCTCGTTGGGAGTGGGCGATGTGGTGGGATAAAACCATAGAACGCTGGCACGGCGAAGGTTTGGACCCGGCTCTTACGGACATCTTCGACATACACGAGTATTTTGGCCTGGACCCTTACAAGCAATACTGGTTCAGCACCACCGAGGCAACTATCGAAGCCGCCCAGCACCATATTGAGGGGGTCGTTTCAAATATGGACGATTACCTCAACCACAAGCAGTACTTATTTCCAGATCACAGTAAAGCGATCGATGGAATGACGCCGTGGCTCAGACGTCAGGAGGCCGGCGATGCGGTTATCTGGATCACGCTGGAGGGGTTCTTCTGGTTTCCGCGAACTATGATGGGCTTTACCAAACTGATGCTTGCCTTTTACGATCAGCCCGAGCTTCTTCATGCGATCAACCGGGATCTTCTCGAATTCAATCTTGGATTGCTTGATCAGATCGCGAAGATAGGCAACCCGGTATTTATGACTATCGCCGAAGATATGTCATACAACAACGGCCCGATGATCTCGCGTGCTATTATGGATGAGTTTATGTCACCATATTATGCAAAGCTTATTGCCCGCGTCAAAGAGATGGACATGCTTACGATTGTAGATACAGACGGCGATGTTACACTGCTTGTTCCGTGGCTGCTCGATAATGGTGTTGAAGGGGTATTACCGCTGGAGCGACAGGCAGGTGTCGATGGTATGGCGATGCGAGAGCAGTTTGGTAAACTTGCGATGATAGGACACTATAACAAGATGGTAATGCCGGACGGCCAGGACGCCATGCGAGCCGAGTTTGAAAGATTGACTCCAATAATAAAGGCCGGCGGGTTTATCCCGAGCGTCGATCACCAGACACCGCCATCGGTATCATTGCAAAATTACCGGATATATCTTGAGCTGCTGAATGAATATACGAATATTCATGAGTGTCCATTGTAATTTCAGAGGGAAAAAATATGAATCCTGTACTTGGAATAATATTTCATGCGATCGGTGGTGCGGCAGCAGGTAGTTTCTATGCGCCTTGCAAGAGGGTCAAAGGCTGGGCGTGGGAGACCTATTGGCTGATGCTTGGCGTGTTTGCGTGGATCGCAGCGCCGCTGCTGACGGCATTGATCGTTATGCCGAACTTTTTCGAAGTATATGATTCTGTGCCGATAAAAGTGATTTTCTGGGCATACTTCTTTGGAGTGCTGTGGGGGATCGGCGGATTGACGTTCGGTTTGACAATGCGTTACCTCGGCATATCGCTTGGCGTTTCAGTAGCTTTGGGGTTTTGCGCGATGTTCGGTACACTTATCCCGCCTGTCTTCGAACAATTCTTCGGCGATCCAGCGTCCGGCGAAACTACTATTACCGAACTGTTGACAACGACATCCGGCCAGGTAACATTGGGTGGTATCGCGGTCTGTCTTCTTGGCATAATAATTTGCGGTAAAGCAGGAATGATGAAGGAAAAAGAGCTTTCGGTAGAACAAAAGGCTGAAGGTATAAAGGAATTTGATTTTTTCAAGGGTATCACAGTTGCTATCGTCGCCGGTGTATTGAGCGCGTGCATGGCCTATGCTTTTACCGCGGGCGCACCGGTGCAGGCAAAGGCGGTAGAGATGGGCCTGCGCCCGGTGCTTTCAAACATCCCGCTTTTGGTGATTGTCCTGCTGGGAGGCTTTACAACTAACTGCCTCTGGTGCTTTTGGCTGAGCATAAAGAATAAAACATATTCCGATTACGCCAATGCTCCAAAGGGTTTCCTGTTGCTGAATTATATGCTCTGCATGCTTGCCGGGACCTTATGGTACCTGCAGTTTTTCTTCTACGGGATGGGTTCGACGCAGATGGGCAAATATGATTTCGCCAGTTGGACGCTGCACATGGCGTTAATTATCGTAACCAGTAATATGATCGGATTGCTTACGCACGAATGGAAGGGTAGCAGCAAAAATACGATAAGATGTGTTCTTGCAGGTATCGCTGTACTTATCCTTTCGACTATTATTGTAGGCGTTGGTAACAAATTAGGCGCCGCACCGGCGGTACATTAAAAATAAAAAGCATAAATATTTAATACTGGAGAATAAAATGAAAAAGCAGAATCGCAGGGAATTTTTAAAAAGTAGTGCAATAGGTGCCTCGATGTTGTTTACGGCCGGCTGCCTTGAAAGTGCTCAACAGAGGCCCATCGGAAAACCGAATATCATTTATATTTTTACCGACCAGCAGAGCGCTTCTATGATGAGCTGTGCGGGTAATAAATGGCTCAAGACCCCGGCGATGGATTATATCGCCGAAAACGGAATTCGTTTTACACGTGCATATTCGGTCAACCCGGTTTGCGTGCCGGCAAGGATAGGTATGATGACGGGCAGATTCGCCGCTTCGTTTAACGACAAAAACGGCAAGCCCGCTCGGGAAAACAGCGGTGGGTTGAAAATTGAGCAAATTTCTGATGAGGTCAGGAATACAACGGTTGCGGCTTTCCTGAAAAAGTGCGGTTACGACCTGGTCTATGGCGGCAAGGAACATCTTCCAAAAGGGTTGAGACCCAAAGCCCTTGGCTTCAATGATATATGCGACGACCAAAGGGGAAAGCTCGCCGAAGAAGCCGCCAAATATATCAAGGGCAAACACGATAAACCATATTATATGGTCGTCTCTCTTATCAATCCGCATGACATCTGCTACATGGCGCTAAGGGATTTCGCAAAAACTGAATCTGAAAAAGGACATGTAAAGCGCGGTAAGGTTCCAATTGCTACGTTAGATGAAGCGTTAAAGATGCCGGAAGGTGTAAGCGAAGATGAATTCTTTGAAAAATACTGCCCGCCTCTACCGCCTAATTACCAGCCGCAGAAAGATGAACCCAAAGCGATTGATTATTTGCTGGAGCAGCGCAATTTTCGTCGCGAGGCTCGCAATAAGTACACAGACAAGCAATGGCGGCACCATCGCTGGGCATATTGCCGTTTGACAGAGTTTGTCGACAGCAATATCCAGACGATACTGGATGCGATTAAGCAAAGCGGCGCCGAAAAGGATACTCTTGTGATATTTTCCAGTGACCACGGCGATAATGATTCATCTCACCGCCTTGAACACAAGACCACATTCTATGAAGAGTCGGCCAATATTCCGTTTTTAGCTATGTGGAAAGGACAGATACCTGCCGGGCGGGTTGATGATACGCACCTGATTTCCAACGGGTTGGACCTGCTGCCCACAGTCTGCGACTATGCAGGGAACAAAGCTGTCGCCGACCCCAGAGGAAAAAGTTTACGTCCTCTGTTTGAGGGAAAAAATATTAAATGGCGCGATACACTCGGTGTCGAAAGTGAAATTGGGCGCATGGTGGTAAGCAAAGATAAGCTGAAATATATTAAGTATGATGCCAAAGGCATTGAAGAACAGCTTCTTGATCTGAACAGTGATCCGTACGAGACGACTCATTTTACGGATGAACCGAAATATGCGTCAAAATTAGCTAAGTTGCGTAAATCATTTGCAAAAGAATGGTTTCCGGGACATTAATGAAATAAAGAAATAAGGCTAAAAATGAAATCTTGGCAAGTCGGTCAGAAAAGAGGTTGCGTTGTTACAACGGCAATGGCGGCAGTTGTTTTGTTTTGGGCAACGGGAGTTTCGGCTGGGGAGGTTGCCATTGAACTTGATATTTCCAAAGCTAATCATGTCAAGGCCAGGGTTCTTGACGGTGGCGGTTATGATATCGAGACTACGGGTAATAACCCTTATGTTATATGCAAACCGATTGTCGGGGCTTATGACCCTGATAAGCAGTTTGTTCTTTCGTTCGAGTATTTCTGTATAAAAGGGCTTTCATCGATCCAACTCTACTACGTTTCGCCGATACGAAGAGGACAAGTGGCGGAAGGGCCGCCGGTTCTTTCAAGCGAAGGGTGGACTGAATATTCGATGAATATCAAAACTTGCCAATTGCCCGGTTCATGGAAAGGCGGTTACAGGAAGTTTAGGCTGGATCTGGGCAGCCATGCCGGGCGTAAGATACGTTTGCGAAACATCAGGCTTCGCGGGCCTAATGAGTACGAGAGAAGGCAGGCAGAAGAGGCGGAACGGCGACATAAAGCCGTTGCTGACTTCGATGCCAAAATGAAACGGATGGTTGAAGCTAAATATGACGGACGTATCGAACGCGTTGCCGCCAAGGCCGATGGAATTCTTCTGAAGTTAAACGCTGACGCTTCAGGTGGTGATTTGTATTTGTGCGAGGTTCCGCTTTATCAGACACCCGTCGGACGTACGGAGTTTGTCTGGAAGAAACAGCTCGCCGGTAAAAAGGGTAAACAGACTATCAAATTAGCTCGGATGCGAGGTGCGTATGACAGGGTTTTTTCCAGTTGGATACTTATGCGAAAAACGGCGGGGGGATTTGAGCCTGCGTCGCACCAGCGATTTGCCGAATCGATACCGAGCAAGTGGAAGCTGACACGTGACAGGCCGATATCAAAGAAAGGCACGGTTGGAATGCACGGGGGCGATAAGTTTCAGTATGATGATTATAAAGCGTTGGGGATTCATAACTGTACTAAGAATATTCTTTTGAATCATCTCTTTGCTGCAAATCCCGGGAAAGATTTTCTTGAGCATAAGTTCAATGGTACAACAATTTATGTAAATCCAGGAGCTTTGCAGCGGTATGACCTTGCGATGAAGGAAATGGATGAGCTTAATATCGTTGTTTCGGCGATAATTCTGATAAAGAGGGGTGCGCCGCTGGGGCATCCGGACTGTGCGCCAGCCGCCAGGTATGCGATGGCGAATGTGCTCGAGGAGAAAGGATGGAACCTGTACGCGGCGGCGCTGGACTTTCTTGCGCAGCGGTACACTCGTGGTGACCGAAAGTATGGACGTATCACACACTGGATACTGCACAACGAGGTTGACTCCGGTTGGATATGGACCAATGCCGGGGAGATACCGATGGATACGTATTTGGATCTGTATTACCGGTCGATGCGGACTGCGCAAGCGGTGATAAGGCGGTACGGCAATGCGGGCAATGTGCTTATTAGTCTCACGCATTACTGGACCGACAGGCATAACGAGCGATGTTACGCTCCTAAGGATATGATAGACCTTCTGGCGAAACGCAGCGTACAGGAAGGCAACTTCGACTGGGGGCTGGCGTATCATCCGTATCCGCAGAACCTTCGCGACCCGCGGACGTGGCTGGACACTAAAGCAACATTTGATTTTCAGACCAAACAAATTACGCCGAAAAACCTGGAAGT
>Ga0180301_10001563_pt1 | contig 18037 bp, 20 predicted proteins | sample GuaBasSediGuay16_FD_121797 | JGI IMG/M metagenome (GOLD analysis project Ga0180301, IMG submission 121797) | Subseafloor sediment microbial communities from Guaymas Basin, Gulf of California, Mexico - Guay16, Core 4569-2, 12-15 cm | ecosystem: Environmental > Aquatic > Marine > Hydrothermal... | reverse complement strand
GGGGTGGGATTTGAACCCACGCAGGCCTACGCCATCGGGTTTCTTACCTCCAAATGGAGGGCCTAAGCCCGACCCCTTTGACCAGGCTCGGGCACCCCCGCTTCTATCTTATGTTATTTGATTTTGATGGGGTTATAAGAGTTTTCCAAGAACCCATATAATATGTCTTAGTCATTTCCATTTTTATTGGGTGTTGTTTTCTATGATAAAATTTTATTATTATTTTGATCCCTGAGATGATTAAGTTTTTTTGTTAGTATAGCATCTATTTCTTTTGGTGGAGTATATGCCCAGGGTACCTGTTAAACTTGTTTCCTGGGAGGATATTGTTAATTGGGCTTGGGAGCTAGCTAATAAAATTAGAAAAGATGGCTATAGACCAGATGTCATTATTGCTCTTGCCCGTGGAGGTTACGTACCAGCTCGTCTTCTATGCGATTTCCTTGATGTTGAAAATCTAATTAGTATTCAGAGTCAGCATTGGACTGAGGCAGCCAAGAAAGAAGAACGTGCTATTATAAAATATCCATATAAAATAGACTTAAGCGGTCATAGGGTCTTAGTTGTAGATGATATATGTGATACCGGTGAAAGCCTTATACTTGCTAAGAACTATATATTAGAGAACTGGAATCCTGTTGAATTGAAGATTGCTACGCTACAATGGATCAGCCCTGTTGCAAAGATTAAACCTGATTATTATACTATAGAGGTTAAAGACTGGACCTGGTTTCAATACCCATGGACGAGACTTGAAGACACTTATGAATTCCTTAAACGCATGATGACTGAAACATACAAAGAAATAGGTAAGAAAGAGTGGAGTTATGAAGAAATAATTAAGGGATTCCATGAATGGTACGGCATAGATGTTGGTGAGAGATACTATCGAGATGCTCTAAGGATACTCGAGGAGAAGAATATTATAAAATACGATATAAGTAGAGATAAATATATTTTGATCACTATATAATTTTCTACATGCGTGTTAATTATATCGTTTGAAAACAGCGGATTTTGTAATAAAAAGTGTCTAAAATTATATTACATGGTGTTCCTACAATAGAATATTATAACCCAGGATCTAGATAGAACTAAAATATGGACAATACTATAGTAGCTATTACAAGTGTAATAATGCAGGCTGGAATCATGTATTTATATCCTTTCGTAATACTTAAACCTAAGTATTCGGCCGAATATATATAGCATAAGTGTAATGGTGATCCCAAATATCCAATGAAGGCTGATATGTATATTAATGAAGCTAGAGACGGCGAAATACTAGTTAAACGCTGTATTATCGGAATAGATAGTGCTATACCACCTGTTGCTACCCCTGAGACTAATGAAAATACTATCGCCAACAATATAGCTATTAATTGGATAGGTATAGATGGCGGAATATATCCTATAATACAAGATAAATCTATTGAAGTAAATACACCGCGTAGCATCATAGCCCCATAACCTATAAGAGCTAATTCAATTGTTCTCTTCATCGTTAAAACTTTAATAAATCTTTTATAGTTTATTCTAGAGAATAAAATGAGCATAATTATGCCTATAGATATTCCAAGAACCATAGATAACCTATTTATTGGTAATTGAAACTTATAATCTAGAAAATGAGAAGTAGTAATGGCTATTGTTATAGATAATATTATCGGTGAAAAGACTTTTAAAAGGAGTTTTTTATCAGCATCTTCTTCTAGATTACTAAGATGCTTTCTATATCCTCCGCTACGAAGACCAATTACGTACCCTATAATAATCATTGACAGTGCTATTGGTGCCTGTTTAACTATCAATACCCATATATCAATATTTGTCAGTGATGATGTTAATACTAATACTGTACTCAATGGATATACTATGAATATCACATGCCTAAACCATACATTCAGAAATAATTTCCTACTTTTACTTAAACCCATAAAATCACCAACTTTATCAACAACAGGAACCGACATAAGTGCGCCTCCTGGTACTGGCAAGAGACCAAGTATTGCTGGTACAAACGATACAACAACAAATGGTTTTTTAAATAATAGTGTTAATTCTTTGCCCAATTTATCAATAAACCCTGTTTCTCTATAAAGAGATACAAATACAGCTATAAGATACATTATTACGACAAGGTCTATCGTCATGGGATCTATTGAAACATTGAAAACTATGCTCATAAGAAAATTTATTCCTCCAACAAGTATTGATGTTAAAAATGCAGTCAGTAAGAATACAAGCCATAGTGGAAGCTTTAAAATAAGTAATATTACCAGTATTAGTATCCCAATAACTAGGCTATGGCATCCATCCATCGATAAAACACCAATATGCTATAGCCCTCTATGAAATTATATAATTAGCTATGACCAAAGACTTATACGCTCCATTACTTATATATATTTAAGGTTAAACCATATCATTATTGAAGATTATATCTCTGGATACGGAGGGTGCATGTATGGTTCTTGTAAAGCCTAAAACAAGGGCTGAAATAGGGGTCATTGGTGGTAGTGGATTATATGAAGTAACTGGTTTAGAGAATATTGAGGAATATAAGATCTATACACCTTATGGTGCTCCAAGCGATAATATTATTGTTGGAGAGCTTATGGGTAGAAGAATAGCGTTCCTGCCAAGACATGGTCGAGGACATAAGATACCTCCCCATCGTATAAATTATCGTGCAAATATATGGGCTTTAAAGAGTCTAGGCGTTAAATGGGTTATAGCATTTTCTGCAGTTGGTAGTCTTAGATGGGACTATAAGCCAGGCGACTTTGTAATACCAGATCAATTTATTGATATGACTAAAGGTATTCGAGCATTTACGTTTTTCGAGGGAGATGTAGTATGTCATGTGAGTACAGCTGATCCTTTCTGTGAACATCTCCGTGAGATCATTGCTGATGCTGCTAAGAACGTTAATGGATTAACATTACATTATGGCGGTACATATGTATGTATTGAAGGACCTAGATTTTCTACTCGAGCTGAAAGTCGTATCTGGAAAGATGTATTCAAAGCAGACATTATTGGAATGACCCTTGTACCAGAAGTTGTCCTTGCATGTGAAGCCGAACTATGCTATGCTACTGTAGCAATGGTTACAGACTACGATGTGTGGGCTGAGAAACCAGTTACCGCTGAAGAAGTTGTCCGAGTTATGAAGGAGAACACTGAAAAAGCCCGGAAACTATTACCAGAGATTATTAGGAGGATTCCAGATGAACCTGATGCAGGGAAGTGTAGTTGTTGCAAGGCATTGGAGACAGCTCTAGTCTAAATGGACTAGTACATAAGGTATTAAATGCTGAGAAATGGGCTTTGGAAGCCTGTGAGAGGCTAGTTAAGTTCATAGAGTCTAGTAGTGGAGAGTTAATCATAACATATACCGGTCTAGGATATGCAGCAGCATCAACTCTATACTGGCTAATAACAACATTGAATCCAAGTAAACAGCCAGTATTACAAGATTCAGATACTATTGCACTTTATAGATTAATTTACCGTGAAGAAGCTACAGCTATATTTTTTAACACAAAGCCAGATGATCCATCACTTATACGTTTAGGAGATGCATCAAGGTGGACTGGCGGCAAGATATACATCATTACACCTAAGCCTCCGGAAACAATTGATGCATTACTACGTGGTGCTAATAGAATTATTGTGCCATGTCCTCCATCAGAGATTGGATGTAGTCTGTATGAAGTATTATTAGCACACTATACTGGCTTAAGACTGTATGGTATAAGCGGTAAGAGAGTAGATAGGTTGAAGAAATTTGTTGATGCGGGCTTCTCTATAGTGTTTGAAGAGTTAATTGCTAATTATAGAGATGTAATTTCGAATATATTGAGTATTAGAGAGGTTATTGTTTCATCAACCGGTTTTCTAGAGCCAGCTAGCTATGTATTGATCAAGGCTTTAAGGAGCAAAGGCGTTAGAGCATCATATATTCCACTTAATATGCTTGAACCAAGTAGTAGTGATAATATCCTATTCCTGACTAGCAGTGTTGAAGATTATGTTGTTAAGGAAAAGAGGTTTAAGGCAATGATCAAGGGAGCTAGAGTTTTTGAGCTTAGATTTAATCTTGATCCATTGGAGATCCCAGTATATGTGATCATGTTGGCATTATACATGATACAATAACCTTTATTTCCCAAACACTAGATTCTCATATCTAGCAGAGGCTTAGATGGAGGCTACAGAGTTTGGCTAGGGTATCATTAGCAAGAAAGGTACTGATTTTCTCAATAATAATGCTCTACATACTATCAGCATATATATCTCATGGATTTAGCCAGGAAACCCTCATGTATGGATTGAGCTCTATAGTATTCTTCCTATTATTGATATCAGTTATTATTACTAGACCATATATTGGGAGAAGCGATGGAGTGGCAGCTATAGTGTTATCAATCGTAGCAGTATTATTAGGCTCGGTCACTGGCATACTAATTGGAGGAGAAAATATTCTTGCATCAAGTCTCTATACGCTAACTGTAACAATCCTCCTCCTAGGAATAGCTTATGGAATATCAAAATATCTTGTCTAAACACGATACATAGATAATACTCTCTAGGCCACATCTATTCTAGAAGAAGGTGATGTACTACGAGAATAGCTATAATACACTACTATAGCCGTCCAACATGGAGTGTTGAGAGACTTCTTGAAGCTGCTAGAAAGCGTGGACACGAGGCAGAATATTATAGGATTCAGGGCCTTGACGCCGCTATTACGTCATCCCGTGTTTCACTTGGTTATCTAGGTAAGGAATTAAATGTTGATGCAGTAGTTGTACGTAGTTTTGGATCAACACCTAGTATTGAGCAACTACTTAAACGTATAGGTGTTCTTGAAGCTTTAAGGAGAAGTGGTGTTATTGTAATTAATAAGCCTATTGAAATGCTATTGGCACGTGATAAATGGTTTAGTCTATTAAGACTATATCTTGCTGGACTATCTGTACCTGAAACCATAATTACTGAAAATCCACATACAGCCATGAGAGCTCTTATGGAGTTCGGCAAGGCTGTATTTAAACCCATTATTGGGAGCCTTGGTCTAGGCTCTGTGCTTGTTGATAACCCGGATACAGCATACCAGCTTAGCCGTAGCCTTTATGCATTTAAACAACCAACCTATATCCAGAAATATATTGAGAAGCCTGGCTATGATATACGTGTGTTTGTTGTTGGAGACACAGCTATTGCTGCTATGAAACGTGTTATTGAACATAGTTGGAAAACAAATATTGCTCAAGGTGCACGTGGAGTGGCTCTGAAGGAAGAGGATGATCCAGAGGCTTTTGAGCTTGCTATTAAAACTGCAAAGGTTCTTGGACTAGACTATACTGGTGTAGATATTGTAGTTGATCATGATGGAAATCACTATGTTGTTGAAGCTAATGCATCACCTTTATGGAGAGGTTTATGGATAGCTACGGGTGTTAATGCAGCAGAGCATATAATAGAGTATTTGGAGGAAACATATCGTAGATGATGAGAAGCAAACCGTGTGAGCCTAATAGTTCACGGCCATGAACGTGAGCTCTCACACTGAATTATATTGGATTCTTACTTTCCTTATTTATCTTTAGTACATACAGTGTATTTGTATCATTTACACCATCTATAAGCCTTATCCGATCAATAATGTTAGCCAGATCCCCAGGATCCTTAGCCCAAAGTTTAATCAATAAATGATAGTCCCCAGTAATCTCATAGATCTCTACAATATATGGCTCCTTCATAAGACGAGTAATAACCCTACGCATTTTCCTGGCATCAACCCTTAAAAGCATATATGCTAATGACTGATAACCAAGCTTGTATGGATCAATCTCTACAGTGAAGCCCTTCACAATGCCTTTTTTCTTAAGCCTTCGCAATCTAACAAGTATTGTTGCTGGACTAACACCTAATCTCTCGGCAATCTTTCTGTAGCTAAGTCTAGCATTGATCTGCAATAATCTTAGGATCTCCAGATCAAGATCATCTAATTCACTGAATATACTCAAGATAGTAATCACCTAAATATATTGGTTAGCCATGAATATATATTATAATTAACTATCTTACACTACTCTATTTGTCTATAACAGATTAAACTAATGTTTTTATGATGATCGTATTATTTACTACCATCTTTATATTTAAAGATAGACCGACCGGGAGACAGCCCTTCATCCATTACAGTAGCCCCCATTCGGGAGTGTCTGGGCTGTACTCATTATATAGTATTTACTTTAGACTACTTTTTATTGATTTCCTATGACTAATAATGCTATCGTTATTGGTGGCGTTATTGATGATGAAAGTATTATTAGGTCAAGTAATTTTTCTCCCCCGATCTCTAGTTTTATGTTCTTCCTAACCAATTCTAATGCTTTTAATGTATCAGCCCCAATCAATGTACTATAGACCGCTATTGTATAAGCAGTTGGTATTGAATACAGTATTGGTAAATTCATTAATTCTATGTAAAGACACACAAGTGCTGCTATTGCCACTATTGGTAAAATGAGTGGTATTCCAATACCCTTACCCGGTATATATTTACTTGATAAATATACTATGAAGATAGATAGTGTTAGCAGTAAAATATACTCATATAATTTAATAACAGGGATTAACAGTATTGTTTGTGCTATAGCCATTATTAATGGAGCTAAACCCCCTCCAATATTCATTAATAGATTATTTGATGCCCTAATGCTATATCTTGACGAGGAAATTATCGCTATAACGTATAAGATTGATATAATAATGGATTCAATGAATGAGACACCTAAAATATATAGACACATAAATATTGTTAGAATTGATAAGAATGAAACCATTACCTTAACAAAGTATTCACAGAGAACTATTTTATTCAGTTCCCTACACCACTCATAAACTATACTCTAACACCACCATTAAATATCTGGGGAGTAAATAATAGTATTCATAGGTGCTGAGACAATGGTATACGAGATCTCCAGAGCACTTCTTGAGGGATGCCACATAGCTATATATTCCTATATAAAGCCTGGCAGTGTCCATAGACTAAGAATAGATCCTTCTGCATCACATATGATGTCATCATGCATAGGCATTACAGAGTATATAATAAAAGCTATTGAACTTGGACAACGTGTTAGAAGAGGAGAATTAGCAGCTACAGGATTAGACCTCGGTAGACTACTTGGAAAGGCTTTAAGAGAGGCATATAGATGGACAAGTTATCATCCTTATCCCGACATTATTATACCTACAATAACTAATGCACTTATACTATCCTATGTTGAACCAGATAGTATTATTCGAGAATCTGGTGATCTTAGGAGAGCTCTATCATTATTTATAGGCGGTACTCGGTGGAGAGATGTTAGAGAATTCATGAATGCACTTAATAGTATTGGTAGAAGTGATATGAATGATCATCTGCGAAGTTCTGGATTAACATATTCTCAAGCACTTGTCGAGGAGGTATCGCTTGATGAGACATTCCGTATACTTGGGAGTAGGTGGCCCGGCTTTCTAGCATCGTCTCCTAGAGAAACTATATTGTTTGATCTTGTCAAGAAGACTATGGAGTACTATAGGAAGTATCGCGATGGAAATAATACAGCTATAGCTCTCTATCTATATATAGTCGGCAATAGATTGCCTAATTGGGCTAAGGAAGAAGTTAAGAAGGCCTTTGAACAGGGATTAATGGCTTCCAAGGAGGGGAGTAAGATATTGTTCCAATTAGATCTAAGGATCAGGAAACAGGGCCTTGGATTTGAGGAATATACGCCATTACTTGCAGCTATAATGCAACTTGCTGTCTATGAGGGGCTAAGGATCTAATCATATTCATACCCGTAAGGCTCTATAATGAAGCCTTGTTCTTCAAGTAATAATTTGTACATTATATACTTCTTAATCCTAGGATCTAGAAAGAACCGAGCTAATGCCACTCCAGCTATGAAGCCTCCTATATGAGCCCAGAATGCTATTGATGAATATGTATAGCCTGCTAGTACTAATAGACCCAGTGCTAGCTGTGTTATGAACCAGAATAATATATACATCCATGCTGGTAGGGGTATGAATAGTGGTAGAAATACAAAGAAGTAAACTAGCGTTAGCCTCGAATGCGGATAGTATATAAGGTATGCACCCATAACACCACTTATAGCACCGGATGCACCAATGGCAGGGACAATCCATGGTGTATAACCATAGTTTGTAAGTAACCACTCCCTTGGAATAGCCATAATACTTAATATATGGAATAAATGAGCAGCAAGACCAGATATTACATAGAATAATAAGTATCTACCGCTACCCATGGCATTCTCAACATATAGTCCAAAGAAGTATAGAAACAACATGTTACCAATCAAATGATATAGGTCTCCATGTAAGAATATTGAAGTAAATAGTGTCCATAGCCTTTCACCACGTACAATAGCTATTGGTACAGCACCTAATTCTTGATAGACATCATCCGGCGTTAGTGCATATGGTACTAATGTTGATGGTGAAACATTGGTTATAAAGAATATAATAATATTTACAATTATCAATAATATCGTTGCCTTAGGCACTCTCCTAAGCCTTATACCTTCGACGCCAATAGGTACTCCAGTAGCCAAATAATCACCACTACTGCCTATTACCTACTACTTACTATGGATACATATACTATGTCATTAACTTTAATAAATAAACATGTTCTCTAAAACATATTTTATCTTAGGAAACCAAGTATTCCAAGACTGATCTTTATTAATATGATCCTCTTCCTTGCAGGTAAACTTACATTGTATACCGGAACATTATTAATCATTATCTTCTCATAAACACTATTGTGTGCATGCCCATGTACCACTATATTAAATAGCCTTGGATCAATTATTTTCTCCATAGCCCTTGATGCTAGATAAGGCCATATTCTGCGTGGTTCTCCATAGAGATTCCTATATGTAACACCATAATGAGATATAAGTATCAATTGATCAACTTTATTTCGTATGCTTAAAGCTAATTCTTTAATCTTTGATGGCAGATTTCTATAATACTCTTCAATACCTGGTATATTCTTTGCTTGCCAAGGAGTGGGTTTATCAAGTGCTCCTCGAGTACCTATAATTCCTATTCTTAGACCTTTCCTCTCAAGAATTATATGTTCATCATTAATCCATTTAATTCCCGAATAAAGCTTCTTATATCTATCCTCATAACCTCTATACTCCTCATTACCAAATATGCCAATGATCTCTATATCACCAAGTGCGTTATATGTTACATCTATAACAGGCTTCAGCGAACCTATGTTATTCTTATTAACCATATCACCAGCCCATATAAATAGATCTGGTTTCACATTCAGTGCTTTAAGGGCTTTAGAATATAGGTCTAAGTATCTTGGACTATGCACATCAGCTGTTATAGCAATTGTTAATTGACCCAAGACACTAAGCACCATAGCCTATGACTACATGCTCATTTCTATATTATAAGCTAATTAAGGATTAATTGTTTCCCCATAAAATATTAACCCCGGTTAACGTAGGGTAGTGAATAAAGTTATAAAGCATCTAGTAGCTTAGAATGTAGAGGTAAGGAGTGTTAAGGGTGGATAAGGATATGACTATAGGATTGCTCAAGGGGATTAATGCTCCTGGTCATAAGGGTTGGACAACTGTTAAGTGTAGTATTTGTAAGAAACAACTAGACTTGTTTGATGCGGTTGAGAGTGGAGATGCATATGTATGTCCTAGATGTAATAGTTTCTTCTGTGCAGCTGATGCCAAGCGTGTAAAATATAGATGCCCTTATTGCCGTGTAGAACTACAGCCCTATTACTAAGGATCACTAGGCTCTATCTTTATTGCCTTCTTTGGACATAATGGTATGCATCCATAACATTCTATACAATCCTTTTCCCTAGCATACAGCTTATCTTCTCTAGTATAGAATACGTATGCTGGACAATACTCTATACATAACCCGCATAGATCACACTTGTTATTATCAATAATTATTCTTACCAATACAGTGCAAGCCCCCTATAGACACTACTATACAAATCTATTAGTAGTGGGAAATCTATAATAAATAATAAGTAATTTATGAAGAGAAGAAGGGTATAAGGGAATAATATATGCCGAGATTAGCTGCTGATATGCATATACATTCTACTGTAAGTGATGGTAAGGCCAGTCCTATGGAGATAATTTATGCAGCTATGGATAAAGGACTTGATGTAATATCTATTACGGATCATAATAGTTTTCAAGGTTCGGTGATGGCAAAGAAGATTGTATCAGATATTGATGGTGCACCAATTATTATTATAGGCAATGAGATTAGAACTCAATATGGCGATGTACTAGTTTATTGTATCGAAGAGCCAGATATACCATATACGTTACCGGAGCTAATAGATCGAGCTCATGAAGAGAATTGCCTTGTTGTACCAGCTCATCCATTCGATATATTCCGTCTAGGAATAGGTGATATGATCTATGAGTTTAATGGCTGGGATGCATTAGAGATATGGAATGCTAGTGCATCTCACGGATCTAATAAGAAGGCTATAAAGGCTGCTAAGATACTTGGATTACCAGGACTAGCTAATAGTGATGCACACATACCAGAGTACATCGGTGCAGCCTATACCATTATAGAGGCTGATGATTACGGTGTTGAAGCCATACTTAAAGCTATTAAAGAGAATAAAGTACATCCTCACCCAGGATATCCCCCTTTTAAACATGTTATTAAGAGATTTGCATGGGGTTTTAGAAGAATAATTAAGAAATGAAGCTATTATAAACAAGGAATTACTGATATAAAGATCCTAAGTATTCATAAAAATATTATCTATTAAATTAGAATAAGTAAATGTACTATTTAGAGAAAGATAAATAGTTGCATTTTACAGTTTATTCTAATTTAATCCGCTATTTTTCCTGATACACAATATAAATCTTTGGGGAATAGTTGTGAGATGTATAAGCAATACGGTTCTTATTGCAATCATTATCATAGTAGCGGTTTTCGCAGCACTGTTTATGATAGGGCTAATCTTTAGTGCATTCCAAGGAATTCAATCAGTTCGAACAGGGGAAACCTAATAAATAGGATTATTTATAGTAGCAGGTGATCCTGAGACCGATGAATATTATACAATATATTTAATGCTAAAGAATGAAAAACAAGCCGAAATAGCCGCTGATGGTATAATTGAATTTAATATAATTGATAGCAAGGGAAATATACTATATAATGAGAAAAGGAATGTAACGATGAAAGATTTCCAGATCTATGAACATAAAATATTTGGAGGAAAATTTATCGGCTATAGTTGGGATGTACCAATAGATAAAGTTAAGCCTGGAATTCCTGACAGCTTGGGCTACGGAAAAGTAGAAATAACGTTTATTACGAAGAGCGGGAAGGAACTACATAGTAGTTATGATTTAATAAAAATCCTAAACCTAAACCAATAAATATCAAGACGGTCAATGTTGAGGTTGTAGGTCCATACTCAGATGATGTTACTGCATATGCATTTCCACCATTTGGCGAACAATATGGAGAAGCCGAAATAGAATTATCGATTTCATACTTTAGCTTTTCAGGACCAGAGAGTATCAATATTACTAAAATAGAGATTGAGCCTTCAGATCTAGAGATAGTAAGAGTAGAGCCTTCCCTTCCTCAACAAATAATAAACAGCAGATCTAAAAACTTTATAATAACAGTTAGTGCTCCAAATGGCTTCGAGGGAATTATAACAATCAAAATAATTTTATCATGATAAGATTAAGATAGTATAAAAAGACATCAATGGAAAAAGTATGTCTCATAATAATGTAATCAATATTTTTTAACATCTACATACCAATAATATTCTAACCTTTATTTTTTCTTTAAGGTGTTATAACTATACTTATGATAAAATTATTAATATAAAGAACTTATGTTAAATATATAAAGTTCATTATTTTACAAGGACAAGACCTGCACCAAGATCCTCTCCAGCTGGTGGCTTGTCCTTGTATAGTTCTACCTTGTCAAGTCTATGTAGATCAATGATCTCATTTAATACTGGGGCTAAATACTCTGGGACATATAGTTTACCAGGTAATGGCTCTCTAAACTTTGTATTGTGCTTCTTCTTATAGCTCCAAATAGCAGAGTTTACCTCAATAACTTTTTCAGCAAGATCCGGGCTCCATTCAAGCCATTCCTTCTTAGGCTCAGGAAATCTTTCCCTATGGACTGTTTTACCGTATAACCTGCGATATATACCGTCTGTTACGAATGGCATTATTGGAGCTAGTGCACGCAATATATTGTCTAATACAGTGTATAGCGTGTACCATGAAGCCTCTTGTTCCTCTCTAGAATACTTCTTGTCCATATTATACGCACGTGCCTTAACAAGTTCTATGTAATGAGATGCAAAGTAGTTCCATGTAAATTGGTATATCTCATTAATAGGTTCATAAACATCTAGACCACTATATGCCTTATCTATTTTCTGAAGAACCTTTGCAAGTTTAGCTAATGTAGCTTTATCAATAGGTCTTAGATTAACTGGTTCCTTATCGGGCATTGGAAATGCTGATATGAAGCGAGCTATATTCCATAGCTTTGTAGCAAACAGTAGGCCTGCGCGTATCATTTGCTCTGAGAAACGATAGTCATAGCCGAGTTTACTGGCTGCTGCACTCCAGAAACGGAATGCATCAGCACCATATTTCTCGAGATAAGGCTCTGGATCAATAACATTACCTTTACTCTTATGCATGGCCTCGCCTTTCTCATCTAATCCCATACCAGTTATACGTACCCATTTAAACGCTGGTTTACCAAGTAACTGATATACACGTAGTACAGTATAGTACAGCCATGTACGTATAATGTCTTGACCTTGCGGCCTCATTGTATACTTAAAGGCTTTCCTAAATAACTTCTCATCTCTCATATAACCTGTTACATACAATACTGATATACTGCTATCAAACCACGTATCAAAGACCTTCTTCTCACCAATAAGCTCCTCCTTAGGGGCTCCACATACTGGGCCTTTGTCCCATGGAGCAGAATCTATCCATGGCCTATAGTATTTACCGGGCTCAGGCAGAAGTACTGCACCGCATCTACGGCATCTCCATATAGGTACTTCTGTTGCATAATATCTATCCCTACTAATAGGCCAATCAGTCGATAAACTCTCGATCCAGTCTAAGAGTTTCCTACGATGCATTTCAGGTCTAAAGTCCATTCTATAGACTAGGTCCTTAAGCTTCTTCTTAAACTCTAGTTGTTTCAAGAACCACTCTCTAGTATGTATAATCTGTATTGGTGTCTTACACCTCCAGCAAACAGGTACACTATGCCTAATCTTCTCCTTCTTAACAAGTAACTCCTTCTCTTCAAGAAGCTCCGCCATCTTCTCCCTAGCTTCATCAACCCGTAGACCAGCTAGTGGCCCAGCTTCCTCAAGCATTCTACCATCTTTGCCAATGATTATCCTTGGCTTAAGGCCTAGTTCACGAAACATCTTAACATCAGCCTGATCACCATAGCTACATACCATAACCAATCCGGTACCAAACTCTGGATTAACTTCTTGATACTCAGTAATGATCATTTCATGTCCATAGATTGGTGCTATTGCATGAAGTCCTTTAAGCCTCTTATACCTCTGATCATCTGGATGATATACAAGTGCAGCACATGAACAGATCATTTCAGGCCTCGTAGTAGCTATAATAACATCTTCACCTGTCTCCTTAACACGGAACTTAACATAATATAGGTAGCCCATAACCTCCTTATGCTCTAGCTCTGCATCAGCAAGTGTTGTACGGCAGCGTGGACACCAATTAACTGGTCTCTCAGCTTCATAGATCAATCCTCTTTTGTAAAGTTCTATGAATGTAGCTTGCGTAATTCTTCGATACTCTGGAGAATCAGTACCACTTCTCCAATAATCAAAACCGCATCCCATTTTCCTCCATATCTTAACGATCTCGTTTTCAGCGTGATCGAGGAATTCACGGCATAATTTTAGAAATTCCTCCCTACCTTCTGGAGTACTTGCTATCTCATGAGGATTTATACCATATGTCCTTTCAACTTGTACTTCAACAGGTAATCCATTACGATCAGCGTAGAACGGTACTAATACATTATATCCCTTCATCCGAAAATATCTTGCAACCATATCTATCTGCGCATAATGAGCTGCGCCTCCAACATGCCACTTACCACTTGCATAAGGAGGCGGTGTATCTATAGCTATAATCTCCCTAGGATCATCTTCACTAAATACAAACTTGTGCAGACCCTCTTCCTCCCAAAGCCTATATAGCTTCTCCTCCTCATCTATACTCCAGCGCTTCTCTCTAATCCTTGGCCTAAACTGTATAGACAAACAAGTATCACCACATAACCTCTACTAGCTGGTATTGAAGAATTATGGATATCCTTAAAATTGTTTACCATAACCCTTAGCAAGGATATAATTATGGCTAACCTTCACACTCTATATCCTCCACATCCTTGAAGACGCATCCAATTAATACCCATGACCTATAAAATAATACCGATATATCACTATATGTTAGTTTCTTATCACCAGAGACCATGTAGCGTACATTAACAGTTTCAAGCCGATCCTTAGCTTTAATACCGACAACTTCCACACTAATAAAATATTTTGATAATTCACCAAATACTCTACTTAGTTCATCCATGGAAACCTTGTGGTAAAGTATACAATAATTTTCGCCGTCAATACACTTCATAGAATCAGTGTCCCAGAACCACCCATCCCTATATACATCAACAGATACAATTGATCGATCACTCAATTCTACGATAAGAACCCTCCAATAATCATGAAACCAATACTCACTAATATTCTCCATGGACTCCAACCTATACATTACACCTCATGAGATTAAGGCCTATGAATACAATATTGTGGGAGAAGTATATAATTTAAGCTAAGGCTTTATCCATAGATCAGTTACATTAACTGTAAATCCAAGCTCCTTAGCTATTTCATAAGCTCTATTAATTTCCTTATGTGTCAGCCTCCTAGCAATATCTGGGTATTTTTCTGGTTGACGGGCCACAATGTGTTCAGGCCTATATTGATCCATTATATTTACTATAGCCTTAGGTGTATGTTTAGCTATCCATTCAAGAATAGGCTTTGTACAACAGTCAATATGGTTTGGTAGTACTAGATGCCTTATGATCATGTCTCCATTCCTATATGCTATCTCTAGATTTCTAGAAACAACTTCAAAATACCTTGGTACAAGCGATAATCTCTTAGCACACTCATCATTACCGTACTTGAAGTCTGGAAGCCATATGTCAATAACGTCTTTTAACAACTCCATAGACTCTGTTGTTAAATACATATTACTATTCCATAGCTGAGGCACATTAACTTCAAGGTAACGAAAACTCTCAAGGATAAATGGTAGATGAGGAGTAGGATCGCCACCAACATGATTAATGTTCCTAGCGCCTGTCCTCCTAAGCTCCTCTTGAATCTTAGCTAGAGAACGTGGGTTAAACTTGATACCGTGTCTAGGATATACTTGGCTTATGTCGTAATTCTGACAAAATCTACACTTTAAATTACATCCCCCATAAAATATTGTACCACTAGGTACTAGTGGTGCCTCTTCACCCATATGGTGGAAGTAGCTATGCACTATACAGTCCTTATCCATGAAACACATTCCCGCTTCTCCTTTCAAACGATTTACACGGCATCTCCTCTCACATAGTGTACATGATTCGAGCATTTTCCTTGCAATAACGATCTTAACGTCTAAGAAATTGTATTCAGGTTTCTCTAATTCATTAATTGCTAATTTACCCTTGCGAATCTCACTATATATCCTTTGAAATTCTTTTTCTGCCTTCTTATGCATGCTCCATAACTCTTCGATGGATTCTTCATGATACGGATCAGTATCTATTGGTACATGTTTAGTTATAATGAACTTAGCAGGTTTCTCATCCCTCATAACGCTATAGTACCAATTAAGTCTCTCCTTGATTAAATCATGATGCCATACACTGATCGAGTCAGGACGATATATGAGTAGAGTATAGGGATCAATGGACTCCAACAATTCTCTTCAAAACCCCTAGCCCAAGTAGGTTTACATCATGTTTAAGAAGAGCCTCATGGAGGCGAGAGAGAGGTAGACCTATTACATTATATGGATCGCCTCGTATTTCTTCAATAAGCAAACTACCAAGACCTTGCAAAGCATATGCACCAGCTTTATCAAGACCTTCAAGACTAGCCAGGTAGAGCTTTAGCTCATCATCACTGAAGTTCCTCATCTTAACATGTGTTACTACAGTAAATTCATCAATACTATGATCCACAAGATCAAATACTACAACACCCGTTATCACACGATGCCATTTACCACGTAATTTCTTAAGCATTTTTGCAGCATGATCTACCGAGCTAGGCTTACCATAGATTCTATTCCCAGAGTCAACAATAATTGTATCAGCAGCAATAAGAATTGAGTCACGAGGAATATCCTTATTTCCAAGTACAGATCTTATTTTAGAACGGGCATTTTCAATAACAATTCTTTCCGGAGATCCTATTTGACGCTCAAATATATTCTTAGGTGGAACTACTATAGGAACTATTCCCAAATTTCTTAGTAAATCTATCCGCCGCTTACTAGAAGTTACTAGAACTATCCTCTTCAATTTGATCACCCCATCATCGATATACTCTTTTACCTATTGGCTTGCAAATCTCCATACTAATTACTATGTCTGAGTTATCTGTTTCTTTATTATATCTATACTCTCATTTACATATTTTCATGTATAGGCATTATTCCCGTCTAAGAAGCCCATATACAAATAACTCCTAACAAAGTCACATGTATTCTCAGCTCAAATAGCAGTTAGATCTTTGCCTAACTAGGTATCCATAGCATAAAAATTGTTTATTCTAGCAAAACATATAACACTACATTCGTTTCTTAGCAAGTACAAGTTTTCCTGGCAATATAAAAGCCCTACCTCTAAGATGCAATAGTATCCTAGCCTTCTTAAGATCCCATCCATATCTAGTATATAGATCACTTTTAACATAGCCAGCAACTATACGTGCTATAAATAAAGAGCATTCACCAGCGTCAACTATTTTCTCTAATTGACATTCAAGAAATCCATAACAACCCCTAATACCTGGAACGGAAACTACTTTAGATTCTATAGGTTCTAATCCTAGAAGTTTCCACTTATCGACTTTAAGTCCACTTAATGTTCCAGCTTTATAGACTAAATCAATATGTTCCTCTCCAACAAAGTTTATTGTAAACTCTTTTGTCTCTCTAATTAATCCATGAGTATACGATTCCTTACCAATGGCTAAAGCTACTAAAGGTGGTTCTTCACTAATTGGCGAAACCCATGAAACAGCCATGACATTATATCCTCCATCAGGTTTACGTGTTACTACAAGATATGCTGGTCTAGGATGTAACACGTAATAGTCAGTTGGATCTATCTCCATATACATACTATTCACCTCTTCTCAACCTCCGAAGCTGTCCCATAGCCTACATACACTATCTTATCTGGATTTAGAACCTCTAATACTTCTGCCCTATTAGTTGCTACTATCAATGTTATACCCGCCTTTCTAGCAAGAACACCTATTTTTCTAGCAACACGTTGCGCTGTTAAAGAATCTAGATGAGCAGTAAACTCGTCAATAATGAGGAGGTTTGGTTTTTCAGCTAGTAAACTAGCTAGTTTAGCACGTTCTTTCTGACTAGTTGATAACTCATTGAACCGTGCTCTATAGAATACTGCAACACTTAAACCAACCATATTAAGTGTTTCAACGGCGGCTACGTGATTCCTTATCTTAGAATATATGTGCTCTAATAATGTTTCAGAACCATATCTTGGCTCATGCTCGCCTGGAAGTAGATATGCTAGTCTAACATTT
>Ga0180301_10001562_pt1 | contig 18039 bp, 17 predicted proteins | sample GuaBasSediGuay16_FD_121797 | JGI IMG/M metagenome (GOLD analysis project Ga0180301, IMG submission 121797) | Subseafloor sediment microbial communities from Guaymas Basin, Gulf of California, Mexico - Guay16, Core 4569-2, 12-15 cm | ecosystem: Environmental > Aquatic > Marine > Hydrothermal... | reverse complement strand
TCTTTCTATTCTCTTTCTTGAGATTCCGGTACTTAGGCCTCATCAGTAACTTATATATGTGATCTGCTTAAGGCTTATTCTCCACTGGAAGACTTATTTGAAATACTACCTTGGTTGTTAGATTCCTAGTCATTGTTGCCTACGACTTTCCAGTGGTTTAACTTTATCTCTGTTTCATGTACTTGAGTGTTCTGATGATCTGATGTAGTGACCTATGGATGTTCTGATGGTTATGGTTGTGTATTGTTCATGAATGTTCCCATGTATCTATATTTGTCAGGGGTTAGTTCTTTTTCCCTCGGGTTCTTTGTAATATATTATTCTTACTCTTCCAAGTCCCATGGTTCTGTGCTTGCCTATTCCTACTATGCTTCCAAAGGTTGTGAGGAGAGCTATGTCATGTGCTTTCTCTTCGTCTAGGTTTCTTGCTTCATAATAATATCTGCCCATGAATCCTACGGTGAATCTTCCTTCTCCTAAGGGTAGTACTCTGGTTCTTCCTTGATAGCGACATACATAGGCGTTGTCCTTTAGGTAATTGAAGAGAGCTTCGATGTCTATTTTATCTTTCGAGAAGTGATTCCAGTAGTTAGCTAGATTGCGATAGATGTACTCGGGATCTGGAAATAGTCTGAATATGGGCTTTCTATGCCTTATACTAGTTAGCTTACTTAGCTGACAGGGAGTTATGAAGTCAAGACCCCATTTACTGTATTCCAGTAGGTGTTGCCTAAGGAGCTCAGCTTCATCAAGAAGTCTATTATATTCTATGAGGTTTATCTCAAGAGAGTCTATGAAGATAGTACATGACTTCATTTCCAGGATATTCTTCTTAGAGAAGAGGTTGAGGATGGTATCCCTAAGGACCTCGCTCATGTGCCTTCCTATGCCTATTATGTCAAAGAAATATAGCTGAGAAGCCTTTATAGTCCCTCTAAGGAGAGGCTGTCCATTCTCCTTGAATAGGCATGTACATGATAATGGTTTAAACTTGCTCTCCTTTCCATGGAGAGAGAGGGATAGGCTTGGATATCTTCTACTTATCATGGATAGTGCACAAGTATATACAAATACTCCAGAGAAGGCTGTTAGAGGCACATCTCTGTCAGTAATGAAATGAATGCGTAAGATCTCTATTTCCATGATTACCCTCCCTTTTACTCTCTTTCCGAGATTTTAACTACACTATTTTCTTCATTTGAGGATTTATTAATAATTAATACATACTTCAGGAGTCTCTGTGGGATAAAGCCAGTAGAAAGTCTCGAGGAGGGACTAACGTCAAGAAGACCGGATTCATCAAGATGCAGCTTAAGATGAGGACTGAAGCAGTTTAATGAATAGCACATAGTCCTTGGATAGAACGTATCGGAAAGGCCTTGTCTCCTTTCTCACGACAAGACCTAGGCTTACTAATTCCATTAGATGCCTCCTAATGGTGGTTTCATCCTTTCCTAGAGCTTGAGCTATCTCCTTAGCTGTCATGGGCTTACATGATATCAACTTCAATACCTGGACTTTCTCATGACTTAGACTACCTCTGAGCTTTAGCAGCTTAGCTAAGTGGATAGGTATGCTTATCCTAGCGCTAGAATCCTCAGTCTCAAGCTCAACATGTATTTTACCTATGTCTTTTATTGATAGAAGCAATAGTGTAAGAGCTGTGTATGTAGCAAGTACAATTACTCTCATGCCTCCACTCAAATTTACTATAATTTCATCAAACTTGAGCACTTCATCTCTAAGCTTATCATATAGTCTATCCACAAGGTTAGGGAAATCACTAATATCCTTTAGCTCAAAAACCTCCATAGCAACCTTGCCTGAGAAGTATTTATTAAGGAAGTCCCTAATGAAGCTAATAGTTCTCTGTGTCTTCTCTACCAAGGGTCCTGTTATCATTAAGAGTTTGTCTCCTTCATCCAGTCCATGAGCTGTTATCATTCTTATGGCGAATTTTTCTTCAAATCCTAACGTGAATATGAACAATTTTCTCATGTATATCACCTGCACTCTCCACTTGCTACTGTGCATTAAAAGTACACTTCATGTATTTAAAGGTAACTCTTATAAGCATAGACTCACTAACTAATATCTGGTGTTACACCTTGTCAAGGAGTAGTCTGAGAAAGGAAAGAGAAAAACTAATGAAAGTGGCCTCATTGATATATGAGACTTTTATAAAAGAAGACAATCCTTCTGTAGCTGATAGGCTTGCTACAGCTATAGGTCCTCAAACTGCTAAGTTCGCATTATATGAGTTACTAAGAGTTGCTGAGGCGAAAAAAGAATATGAAGATATTCAAGAGGTTATAAAAGAGTTAATAGATAGTCTCGACTCTGAGGAAGAGCTTGAAGAAGCTCTTGAAATGTGTAGGTCCATTGCCATTATGGCTCAATCTCTTAAATTCAGGAGGAGGTGAGTAGTAATGTTCCTCTCAATAGGGGTTAGAATGGTAGTTAATGTGGAAGCATTAAACATGGTCGAGTCAGTAGGCAATGTTGTTAGGAAGAGAACTGTTCCATATGTTGTTAGTAAGGGAGCTGGAAGTTATGTACTGAGATGGGTTCCAGCCATAAGTGGGGAATGTCTTGCTCACTCATACCAGGCATATTTAAGTGATATAGCTCAGAAATTAGGAGAGAGTGTCTGTGAGTGGTGTAAAAGGCACGAATTCATAAAGCACTTTGATCTTAGATTCTGGAACTTGACAAAGGATAAAATAGAATATCATAGTGAGGAGTTGAAAATAGCTGAGAAATATGGTAAAAAGGCAGAAGAAGTTCCACTTAGTATAGATGTATACAAGGAAATTGAGCATAGTATAGTAAAGACATGTACAGTAGAGGATATAGGAGGCTTCCTTGTAACACAAGGTGCTGTTAAAAGAACCTCAAGGTTCTCATTCTCATATGCTGTACCTACTATTGATAGCGTACTCAAAGGTGCTATTGCTTTAGACAATCAATTCCTTGTCAGACATGCTCCTCAGGCAGAGGCTATGAGGCAAGAAATTAAGTTAACGGACATACAAGCACAAGCTCCTTACTATGTCCAGCTAAGCTCAGCGGTATATTCGTTCATGTACTATCTGGACATACTCAATATAGGACGTAGCTCTATAAGCGGTGAGTATGTGATAGGCGAGGAATCAAGAAAGAGACGTATCAATGCAGCTATTCTCGCATTATCTGAGATGCTAGATAATAGAATATGGGGAGCAAAGTTAACGAGATATAACCCCATCATGGACTATGAACTAATAATAGCTACTCTCGTTGATAAAGTGCAATTTCAATGTACTCCACCGTCTCTTGAATTCAAGGAGTTCGTGGAAAGCACATTATATAGAGCACTAAAAGTGAAAGAGGATATTAAAGATATAGGCATCTTCAACATATATGTATGGTGCAGTAAGAATGTAATTCAAGAACAGGTAAATACCATAGTAGAGAAGTATAAGGAAAAACTTGAAGAGAGTAAAGTACTATTAAATGTTATCAGGTCATACTCAGTAAGAGACTTATTTGGAAAGATAATTAAAGACCTTGGATTAAGATGAGGTGAAGAATAGTGAGAATCAAAGCTGCAGTGATACACTGTTGTTTACACTGGGGATTTAGTGTAAGAGCTTTCCCCGGATCAGCTGTTCAACCAAGCTTCCTTATACCCCCTCCTTCAACTATAATAGGAGCCCTCACGAAAGGTATTATGTGGAACGTCTCTAAAGAGCTCTTCTTCGTAAGCGATGGGATAGTAAGCCCTATTTATAGATTCATAGAAGACTATTGGCCTTTCTACATAACAGTACTAGTAGATACTGACCTTGCTCCAGCAAGGACGAAAATAGCTATAAGGTATATGACGGGAATTTATCAGGCTAAACTTACTGTAGAGCAATGGGCTAAAAGTCTCATGCCTGCTCAATTCTTTGCCCCTGTACAGGTAGGCTATACCGTGATACCAGGCTCATCCCTCTATATAATATACATAGGGGATAAGCTTCCTCCTAAGACTGCTTTATGGTCTCTTAATAGGTTAGGCTCAAAGGAGTCTATGGTCTCGGTAATTGATGTATACACTTATGAGGTCGAAGCTACAGAAATTAAGAAGGATGATAAAGTGGAAGTGGTAAATACGTGCACTCCATCATTTCTTATAAAAGATATAACTGAAGGAATGTACATAGTAGAAGAGATTCCATTTCCTCTCTCTAAGGATGAATGGTTATTACATGCAAGAGTTATACCATGTCCTTCTCATAGAGTTATGCTAAGGCCTATTCATATTCCTCTAAATCCATCTAAGGGTCTAGTAGATGTAACTGTAAGGGATGATGTCTATGAGGTTGAATTAGATATGGGGCATAAGGTTCTTCACATAATCATGCCTCGATCCATCATGGTAGGGTGATGAGAATGAGTCATGAATTGTCAATAGTAGTACCTCCTTCAACCTTACACATGTTGAGAGACATATACTTGACACTCATCAACATAGCATTGTTAAATAGCATTTCACATGAAGCTGTGCTAGATGTCGTTAGGGAATATGACGCAAGAAGAGGGCTTACCATAGTCAGGTTCTTGATAAGAGATAAGACGGATATTGAAACCTTCCTTAAGTACCTCAAGGAAAAATATGGCCTGAAGGTAAGAGATGTAGATGAATTAGAATCTTTGTTGCATGATCAGTGGCTGTTTGAGTACTCTCCTCAAGATCACAAATATGTACTCCACATGGGTGGCTCAGTCTTTCCATGGAAAAGATACTTCTTAGCGAGGAGAGTGGGCTTGGAAGTAGTTAAATACTTCTATTCTCGTGATATCAGAACCCTGTATGCAAGAGGTGAAGTTATATCAAAAAGAAAGCCTAAACCTAGAAAAGGATTCTTAGATTTAAGATGGGACACAAGAATAGATTTCCTTTTAAGCAGATATCTTGCTCCACATAACAGATATTATCTAACCCATGGTGACCTAATAGGCAATTCTGTAGAATTTCTCGGAAAAAGTACACTGTTAGCGCTTTCAAATGAGTTTTTCAATATAGGCAAGACCATAAGACTTAAGGACAATATCTCCAGGGTCTTCTGGGCTTATGATGAACTTGGCTCACCAGACATGATCTATTACTACCTCTTATTTCTCTCATTAGTGACTATTAAGAGAGAAAGAGAGCACGTGATGTATTACTCTTCAATACCATTCACCATCTATATAATGAAGGATCGCTATATTACATGGCACTCCTCCATAGCCTCAAGTGATATAGAATTCATGAATCAAGGTATAGAATATCTAAATCAAAGGTCACCTTATGATGCAAATAAGCTATTGGTAACCTTAGTGAAACTCATAGAAGAGCTTTCGAGAATAGCAGGCCAAGGTGATATAGGGAGGAACGTTGCCCTACGACTCCTTCCATATGTGAGACTAGTATGCGATTCCCTAGTTAGTCTAAGAGTACCACAGGATGAGCTATATCAGCTAATAAGAATAGTCTCAACACTTGAACTAAGCAATCCAGACTATTATCGTATACTCTCAGGAATTCTTAGGCAAATCATAGATTAAGGAGGTTTTCCTTCTTGCCGAGAATAGCATTAAAGGTGCTAAGAGACCTTATAGAAGAAGGTAAGAATATAATCCTGGCTGTACTTCCTACTGGATATGGCAAATCATCTTTCATGTTGTATAACAAGGACTTACTCGGGTCTAAGGGGAGATTCATTCATATTTTACCATTAAGGGTACTAGTTCGCAATCTTTACAAGAAATATGAATCGACATTGAAAGATGACTTCGTAGTGTCCTATCAAGCAGATATATCAATACCAGATGCCGTGAAGTCCCCATTCCTGGTAGGTCACTATGTAATAACTACCTATGATAGCTTCACTTTCAACTTCTTTGGATTTCCTGTAGCTGAGTTATGGAAGTGCGGATGGCATAGTGACGTAAGTCTCCTTTTCGCTCGTTGCTCCAATTATGTCTTAGATGAAATTCATTTAATAGTTAATCCAGACGCTGATTTAACATTTAGCGGAGAAGAGATAATGAAGGAAAGAAGCAAGATATTCACAATGATGATCCATATCCTAGAATGGTGTCTTAAACATGGGAATCTAGCTCTTATACTGACAGCTACAATGTTTCCAAGCACTCTTATAGACATAGTTAAGACTCTCGGAAAACTTAGTAATGAAAATCTCTCAAGAACGCTATCTCTCATAGTATTTGCACATGAAGAACATCCATATGTGAGAAGGCTTGCAGAAAATCTTCCTCAAGACATTTTAATATACTTCGATGAGCATGAGCTATTAAGGGATCCCTTCTATTCAAGTATGATGTCTCTTGAAACAAGATTTAATCTAGTAAAATACGATATGAGTCATGTCCTTAATGAGATACTTAGTGGAAATGAGAAACTTCTATATCCATTCTCGTACTTGAAAGAAGTATCAAGGATACTTATATGCTTCAATAGTGCTAAGAGAGCTATTGAATATTTTAGGAAGTATGCGAATGCATTTAAAGAAGAGGGATTTGTTCCTCTTCTCCTCCATGGACGTATGACGAGGTGTGATAGAAATATGCTTGAGGACTTGTTAAACAGAGTGAAAAGACTAGCTCTCTTTGCAACTCAGGTAGTTGAAGCAGGACTCGATATGAATTTTGATTTATTAGTGACAGAGATATGCTCTCCTCTCTCCTTGATACAAAGAATAGGCCGAGTTGCACGGTATGGTGGGAAAGGGTCTATCATAGTGATAGGACATGATCTTGAAAAACTAGCAGGGGGAGTTTACGATCTTGACATAGTCAGGAAGATGTTTGAATTATTAGCAAGCAATAAGATCTTAGGAAAGCATTGGAGAATTCCCTCATTAGAAGGTGAATTTGACTTTATGTATCTTCTCCATGAGATAGACAGAAGGATAACTAATAGTTATGTTTATGATAAATCAGTTAAGATAATTCTTGAAAAAATAGAGGAAGAATATACGGAAGAGCGTAGAATAGAATTGCTATTGGAGAATTTTAAAGGCTCCTTTGTAAGACAAGCCATGCTTATACCTTTGTTTGTAGAAGTCTTCCAACATGAACAATTAAAGAGGAAATATGAAGATATGGTAATAACTACTAGTACTGAATTTCTGAGATACCTGAAACGCCTAGGCAATACTAGTAAAGTACTTGAGTTTGTAGATAATAATAGATGTAAAGTAGCATTCATGACTTCTAAGGGCATTATTCATAAAGAAATATTGCTTGATAATATCCTTGAAAATCCCATAGGGACATTTCGTAAGGTGATTTTAGCAGTAAGAAGGCACGATAAAAGCGCCTTTCTCCTCGGTATCCTCTGTAGAAAAGACTCGTATAGGCCGCTCTATAAAATCAAGATAAATGATGAAAAAGTAGTGATATCATCGCTGATATGGTGATATTATGGAGGAAGTAATCTTTAGCCGTTACGAAAAGGATTCTATTATCAGAAAGGAGCCTCTAAGTATTCACTTACTATTGACCTCTGTCTACTCTAACATAATACTCAGTGATTTTCTTCTAAGAGGTATGAAGATAAGTGACAATAATAGGTACAAGATTCTAGTAGTATCGACACTTTCGGCTCTTCTTCATGATATTGGAAAAGCTCTCAATGTATACCAGTCCCAAATCAGAAAAGTGAAAAAAGGATTAAGCAATTATATATCTTTTGGCAACCCTCCACACGAGTTTATTTCAGCTATTATCGCATATAATATGATAAAGAACATGCCATTGCCTTATGGTCTTCAAGGCAAATCTCATTACGTAGCTTGCATAGTGCGTAATATTGTATCTCTTCATCATCAAGCACTTAGAAACCCTTTTATTGAAATATCTAGGAGGAAGGAAATTACCTTTAACATTGGTAATAAGGATAGAGTGAACCTGCAACAAACTGTTAAACATATGTACCATATAGTTGAAAAAATTCCTATGAATATATTTTATGCAAAACATCTTTTAATAATCAAAGATCTGCTTAAAGAGATGATCGATATTATTTGTGACTTGAGAAATCATTATCAGATAATGGATAAATATGTAAAATCATCTTGGATACAATCATTCTGCAGAGCTATAAGAGAACTAGACATCAAGTATGTATGGACAAGAATAATATCAGGATTAACAATAATCTCAGATTCCTGTGCTGTTAAGACATATTATAGAATGAAATATGGTAAAACAGAGCCTAAAGAAAATAGTACTTTTTCCGTTTATTTCAGAGAAGTAAAGCTACTTGTGAGTAGTGTAGAGAGGAAATATGAACCTTTATTCAAGAACATATGTGATTGTAGTATATAAAAATTAAATATAACTAAGATGGACATTTATTGAGACGGATATATAGGGTCTGTTTTCATAGCCTTAAGAGCCGCGACCCCGCCTCGGATAGTGCATCAGACTTACTATCTTCATCGCGAGAGGTTGCGGCTCTTAAGGCTCCCCTTCATCCCCATAAAATAGTTTCAGACAACTATTAAATATATTTTTCCGAGTCATTTTATGCAACTATTTCTACATGAATGCATGTCCAGAAGCTATCTCCCTCTGATAAAGCACGATAAAGGGTCTCGCAAATACCTGTCCATCTAATATACCCTCTATATTCCTTGTAGAGCATAATGTTACTGTCTAGGGTAAATTTCTTAAAAAGCCCTTTGATATAATTGAACATCTCACGGAAAGGTCTCTTTTCAAGCTCAATACCATAGTACATTTCTACATCAGTTATGGGACCTTGATGCAATAACTCCTCCAACATATTATGAAAGCGTTTTATGGCTATATTGTATCTCATGACGTTTAGTATCAAGAAACAACACTTACATCTACACATACTCTCACACATGACGTCATTTAATATAGCTATAGCCCTCTTTAAAGCCTTTCTTCTCTCCTTTCTATCAAGCTCTCTGTAATGTATCCTCCCTATCGTATCTAATCCTGAGAATATCTCTACTGGAGCTAAGAAGACCACAACATACTTATTGAGTACTGAATCCACTGCAACACGATACCTTACCAAGGCTTATCCACCTTTCTTATAATCCTATAATTTACTTTATTTAATCAAGTAATATTTTAAAATACTTCTTACCCTATTTATGACTTCTTTCAATCCTTTTATCATCACATACCTTATTCCCTAACTAACACTTCATGAGGTAAGTTGCAAGATAGGACATTAGAACACTCTCAAAGCGAAATTAATTCATAATCATTGGAACAACAATGATCACGTCATCGTGTTATCGAATACTCGAATGTATGAAATTCAAATGAAAATATCTCTTTATGAATAGTGGAACTCCTAGTTTGTATTCAATGTTGGTATTTTAAACAGAACTTCCAATGAATATAGTAACTTTCAAAGTATTCCCTCATAATTAGATCACCATAAGTGCGTATACTGAATCTTAAAGAAGAGAGTAGAAACAAGGAGAATCACATCATTGGTAAAGCTAGGAATCCTCTTATGTCCTTTCTATTCTCTTCTTTGAGATTCCTTAAAATGGGTGACTCATATCAGCTTGAAGTAGATAATCTGACTTTCTATTCTCTTCTTTGAGATTCGGGGCTTATGAAGATGGCAATTATTGAAGAGCCATTAACTTTTGATGCTCTTTCTATTCTCTTCTTTGAGATTCTTGTGGATATGCGTTAATTCCATGTAGGAGGTTGAAAAATGGAGAGACTTTCTATTCTCTTCTTTGAGATTCCTATGAAGAGCTGTTCAAGGACATATTGAGGGCTACTGAGAAGCTTTCTATTCTCTTCTTTGAGATTCTAGGAGGTGACATAGAACATGCCTAAAGTCTACATATATGATCGTACTTTCTATTCTCTTCTTTGAGATTCTGGTAACTCATGGCTAATCTGCCTAGTGGGTTTAAAAAACTTATTAATCTTTCTATTCTCTTCTTTGAGATTCAGGCCTGATTGATAGGTATCATCGTATATTCAGGGATGTGTTCTTTCTATTCTCTTCTTTGAGATTCTTAGAACCCATCGCAAAGCCCAAGCTATCATCATTTGCATCATTCTTTCTATTCTCTTCTTTGAGATTCATTAACTAGACTGAGGCAAAGGTTGAAGATGAAGAGGAATCTTTCTATTCTCTTCTTTGAGATTCTTATTGTCAAGGTAAATTTCATTGCCATTGGATTCGTCTCTTTCTATTCTCTTCTTTGAGATTCAGGCACAGAGGTTTATGGGACAACTTCCCAGTATAATTGCTTTCTATCCTCTTCTTTGAGATTCGAGGCAATAGTCATAGATGATAGAGCCTCAATAATGGTCTTTCTATTCTCTTCTTTGAGATTCACGCAGCTCAGCTACGTGATGCTCTGCAATGAGTGAGCTTTCTATTCTCTTCTTTGAGATTCCCTAGCTTTCTTAGTGTTTCCTCGATAGGCAAAGAATTCACCTCCCTTTCTATTCTCTTCTTCGAGATTCGTATCTTGACTATCTTGACTGGCTTTGCTTTCTTTGTTGCACTTCTTTCTATTCTCTTCTTTGAGATTCGTTCAAGTATGAGGGTGTTGGTACTGTAAAGACTGTTCATCTTTCTATTCTCTTCTTTGAGATTCGAGGGATTGATATGAGGAAGCTCTTTGGGCTTTTGAAAGGCTGGCTTTCTATTCTCTTCTTTGAGATTCCCTGCCTAGGGAGCAGTTGAGGCTCATAGACCCAGAGGATATTAAGAACTTTCTATTCTCTTCTTTGAGATTCGAAGCTACCCTATAGCTACAAGATACTAGAGCCTCATGAGATTGCTTTCTATTCTCTTCTTTGAGATTCCTCATGACTGTCTAGCCTTGGCCTATCAGGTTTTATTTTAAATAAAAATGAACTTTCTATTCTCTTCTTTGAGATTCGAGTAGGAATTGGTCATATTCAAAGATTATTGGAACAATTTTAGGATCTTTCTATTCTCTTCTTTGAGATTCTAATGTTCAAGGAGAAATATCAGGAGCTCATGGCAATACTGGCTTTCTATTCTCTTCTTTGAGATTCGTGTACTGTAACTAACATCATCTTCTGCCTGCCATAGTACACAGCTTTCTATTCTCTTCTTTGAGATTCTTGGAGTGAATATACAATCACCCTTTCTCAGAGGCACTCTCTTTCTATTCTCTTCTTTGAGATTCCTCACTATAGGCACAGGCATGGTACTCACCTCACTATGATATCCTTTCTATTCTCTTCTTTGAGATTCCCATTTGAAACCATCAGTTTCATTATACACATCTCTGATAACTTCTTTCTATTCTCTTCTTTGAGATTCAGAGGTGAGGGGTTCAGACCCAAGAACGGTTAGGAAGTGGATCTTTCTATTCTCTTCTTTGAGATTCTCTCCTCCACATAGCCGCTGGCGCAGGCGCAAGGTTCAGGCCTAGCTTTCTATTCTCTTCTTTGAGATTCGGTTGCTATGAGTATCATCACCATGGGCTCTCTATCCCTTATCGCCTTTCTATTCTCTTCTTTGAGATTCTCACCATACGCCTACCAAGTAGCAAAACAAGAATGGGATATACCACCTTTCTATTCTCTTCTTTGAGATTCCTCTGTATCCAGCACCCTATCATAGCCTAGAATCATTGCATTCTTTCTATTCTCTTCTTTGAGATTCATGACTCTCAGCTTCTCAACATGCATAGTGTATGGTAGCTTATCTTTCTATTCTCTTCTTTGAGATTCCTAACCAAGATACTTACCCTTGACCCATTTCACGAGGCTACTTTCTATTCTCTTCTTTGAGATTCAGCTAAATGATGCTCAGGGCAAGGAGTGGATACTATACCAGGGCGAGCATCTTTCTATTCTCTTCTTTGAGATTCAAGTGCTCGTAACACTAAAAGATATATCCCATGCGTATCACCATTCTTTCTATTCTCTTCTTTGAGATTCCTGAATCACCTAGGCTAAGGCTTGCATATCATGCATTACTACAGCTTTCTATTCTCTTCTTTGAGATTCGTTTCTTCCAACCATAAGAGCATTCTTAGGAACTTTAAGGATGGCTTTCTATTCTCTTCTTTGAGATTCTCCACCTAGGAGGCGTGTTGTATACTTCACTTTTGGCATGCATCTTTCTATTCTCTTCTTTGAGATTCTTTATTTTTTTCATGGCGGTCCTCCCCTTTGAGAATTCGTTCTTTCTATTCTCTTCTTTGAGATTCCATTATGTATCACTCCCGATAAAAGTACCACTCCCTTATGAGAGGTTTACTTTCTATTCTCTTCTTTGAGATTCTCGACCACCCTACGGCGGACAGCCACCCTTGGGTAATCGAGGTTCATTCTTTCTATTCTCTTCTTTGAGATTCGCTAGTGCGGCTAATGAATCAGTCTGGTGATGAGAGTTGGACTTTCTATTCTCTTCTTTGAGATTCGTTTAGTGATGGCCAAGTGAAGTGGATACTCGAGGAGGAAGCCTTTCTATTCTCTTCTTTGAGATTCGAGGCAGTGAGAAATTTAGCTAAGGCTATGAACATAGTATTACTTTCTATTCTCTTCTTTGAGATTCACAAGCTCAAGCACACTCATACTAGAGCCTCATGATAAACTTTCTATTCTCTTCTTTGAGATTCTTTCTAGCTTCATAAACCAGCCATAAGGACTTAGTTCATCTTCCTTTCTATTCTCTTCTTTGAGATTCATTTTATCATAGTCTTTCCTTTAGTTTTGGTGTCCATAGTGAAAGATCTTTCTATTCTCTTCTTTGAGATTCAGAGTATACAACTGTTTATGAAGGGACATGCAAGGTTATTGGCTTTCTATTCTCTTCTTTGAGATTCTTGCAACAGGTAATCATCCAGTTCTTGTTTATAATAGAGCTTTCTATTCTCTTCTTTGAGATTCAAAAATCATGAGGTTTCATTGGGATAGTATTAGTCATAATATTGATCTTTCTATTCTCTTCTTTGAGATTCCGGTACTTGGGTCATAATAATCTAAAAATACTTGGCTTATTAATGGTTATGCTTGTCATTGGAAGGTTGTCGGGAGCTCATGTGTATGAACTTGGGTGTTCTGATGTTAGCATGTAGTGCTCCATGTATGTTCCTATGGTCATGAGGCTCTGGGCCTATGTAGTTGTTCTGATGGTGATTTTTAGAAGCATACGTTGCGGAATTGGCAGTAGTAACATTTTGAGCTTCTCTTTGCTGGTGGTATTTCCTCCTTCTCTATCATGTCCCATAACTGTTTTGTGTAATTTTCTACTGTGATCCTTAGGCTTGGTTTGGGCTTTACTCTAATAATTTTGTCCTTGAGTATGATGACCACGTCTCCTATAGTTTTCTTGAAGGTCTCTTCTGCTGCTATGGCATAGGCCATGCCCTGTACTAGGATGTGGCTCTTCTTTTTCCACAGTATTCTCTTTGAGGCTTGGGTGAGCTTTTTCATCTCTGCTATGTGCACATAGCTGTCCTGTTCTATGACTGCGTCTACGTAACCTTCGAGTCTAAGCTTTTCACTTCTCAGAAAGACGTTGGTATGTATCCTACCCAAATAGCCTTCTTCTCTTAGAATATGTGTTAGCTCGTCGTAGGTGTAGTCCTTTCCTATTCTCATAGACTCTGTTATTATGTCCTTGGGTCTCCCGAAGACTAGCCAGTAGGCGTATCTTGGGCAGTAGACGAACTCCTTGAGCAGGGATATGGGAAGATAGCCTTTCTCGAGCCTATATGATCTTGATAGTAACACGTGGCCTCACCTCGTTTAGGGGTGTTCCCACTATTAACGCTTCCTTGATACTTGTCTTTGGCACAACGAATACTATCAAACTATCAGTCTCTGGGTCTATGAGCCTCCTCGTTAGTCTCACTATATCGTAGGCCTTTCCTTTCCCTCCTTCACCTACAAAGACACTTCGCTGGACTCTGATTAGGCCATGGTATTTGAGGAGATTGGCTATTCTCTCTCTAGTCTCATTATCCGATATGTCGTACACTACTACAAGATTCATGGTCACCACCAAGCTCTATAACCCTCATACTCCTCAAGACTACCTCGAAGGTAGCGTGCAAAGGCGTGAGCTTCCCTAAGTATTATGTGCTCAAGAGGAATGCTCTTGCCGTGATACATGTGATGAGTATTAAGTGTTCGTACTACAACCTCGGCTATCTTAGACCTAGTTTCATACGATAGAACTCCATGTACTACCGAGAGTGGTATCCTACACGCATTAGCTACAAGCGGTTTATCAACGGCGACAGGCCTGAATTGCTCTATGAAGTCGAAGACCAGAGTTTGTTTGCCACTTTTATCCTTATGTAGATAACCTCCATATGGGTCTAGGCCTACAAGGAGAAGTGCTCTCTCCACTGCATAGTACAATATGCCGTATCCGTAGTTGAGAGCCATGTTGAAGGGATCCGTTCCCTCCTGCTTTCTTCCTATAAAACCAAGTTCCTCCGGAAGGAGTGATGCCAGGGTGGACCAATATCTCCTAGCGACCCATGCTTCATATTCAAGAACCTCTTGAGGCGTCAGGTCAGGGATTTTTGAGGCAAATTCATCAGTTATTCTCTCTATGATGTAGGCCTCTTCTCGGAGTATCTCACTTCTTCTGGATTTGGCAAAGTACTTGAGGACTGCTGCTTGATTCCTGAGCTTGCACTCTATGACCTTGAGCACTCCTCTATATCCTCTTCCATCAAACATGGCTAAGTACTGAGCTCTCCTTGCAGCTATGGTTTTGTTTATCACTAAAGGGAAGAACCTGCCCAATGGCTCTCCTCGTTTATCCATGACCACAAAATCTATCCCTTGCCTCATTAGGTACCTCAGGGCCATGCCTGTCACGGTAAACCTAGCTGTTACAGCTATCAAGACATCGCAGTTAGCTGGGGTTACTTCTATTCTTCCATTATCGTTCTCCACAACAACGACGCCCTTTCTCACTCTAATCTTAGTTCCAGGAGTCTTAATGATTATAGCTCTCAAGGCACACCTCCCTCCATAAGCAGAAATCTGAGCAGGAAGGAGATATGCCAGGATCATCCCCATACTCCACAATTCTAGCTACTTTATCTCGCTCCTCAATGACCATTCTTCTAAGCTGGTCGGTCAAGGGCACGAGTCTCCATCGCACCTTAACTCTCCCACCTATCCTTATGCTCGCTAAGATGCCGTAGTTGACAGGATTCTGTGTCATGGACTCTATGGCTAGCGCATAAGCGGCTAGAGCTATTTCCTTTCTCTTAAAGCATTTCTCACTCATTATAGTGAATTCACAGGGAATGAGGCCTATAACTAGGTCTGGCTTTAGGGAATCAGAAAGACCTATGTTGGTAGCGTCTATGGTAGGCTCAACGAGTATGGGGATTTGATATTCCTCATGAGCCCAGTTGAGAGCGAGAGAGCAGGCTACGTCATAGACTTTCTCTGCATAAGCCCTGATTTCGCTAGGGATCTTCCTCATAAGACGTTGCTTTCCAGCATACAAAAGGTCTATCAAAGACCTTCTTCTTTTATTTTCGATCACAAGCCTCAAGGGCATGAGGAAAGCTTCATGGAGCAATCTGCCATACACCACATTCTTGTTTTCAAGAGGTTTTAGTCCTTGGACTTTTGATAAGAACACATCTCTATGTGTAGGGCATAGGGAGGCTATCTCGGATACTGTGGGAAAGTATCTGTACTTTACCTCCATTAATTCCTGGTTCCATCCCCTATAGTTCACCATGAAATCTCCCATTGAGAGAGTCCTTATCCTGTTGAGCACTTTCGTTGGCACCACCATCAGCTATCATCCTCCTGACTTCCTCACTCTTACCTTCATAAGTACTGGGAACCTTAGGCATATGCTTGAGATGACGGCTACTCCTCTTGGCAGTAGTGGTAGTCTTTGGAGCTCCTCCTTTGAAGTTGATTCCAGCAGGGGCTGGATGAAGTTCAGGTCTGTGGTGCAGTCGAGCTTGAATATGACCTTTGTCCCGCACTGGCTGAAGATGTCCTTGTCTAGTCCTACTACTCTCTGGCTTGCTATGCAGAGTCCTATCTTGAACTTCCTGCCCTCTCTTGCTATGAGCCTGAGTATCTTCTTCGAGTAGGTCTCTTCGTCCTGTGGTGCGAATCTATGCCCTTCATCAACTATGACTAGGAGTGGTGGTATCTCTTCTCTTTTCCTTGCCTCGAATATCTTCTTGAGCACTGTGGCCACGAGTACTCTCCTTGCTCTCTCCTCCATGTCTCCACTTAGGTTTATGATCGTGGCTGTGGCTGGCTTTATCATGTCCTGGGGGCTGAAGCCTTCTCCAAGTATTCCAAGCTCCTCTAGTACGGCTAGTCTCCTCATGATGGCCAGGGTTGTGGCTGGCAGGAATTTATATTCATGAGCTATCTTGTCGACTGCCAGGTGTAGATCATCCAGTGTTGCCTCTTCGCCTCTTTCCTTCAGCATCCTCTTGAAGGCTAGGTATAGGAGGTCTGTTTGTACATCGGTCATGTTGCATATCTCAGCTAGTGCTTCTGGGTCTAGGTCTGTTAGCTTTATGGTGAGGGGTATTTTCTTCTCATTCTCTCTTATTAGCTTGGGGGGTGCATATTCCATGACTTTATATCCTTCAGGCCTTAATCCTATCTTGGATAGCTCCTTCATCATCTTGGTGTTGGGCTTTGCTAAGCTTGAGTACTCCCCGTGAGGGTCTATTATTAGGACAGGTATGTGCCTGTCAAGGAACTCCTCGGTCAATACTTGACAGAAGTGTGACTTTCCAGTTCCTGTGGCTCCTAGCACTATGATGTGATGCATGAGCAGGGTCATTGCATCAAGGGTTATCTTCATGTTGTTGACCCACATATTGCCTAGGTAGAGTCCATTGGGTACTATTCCTAATGATGCAGAGAGGACCTCCTCAGTCGCCTTATACACTTGAGCTCCTGGCTCTGGAGGGAGGCATGGGGGTATGAAGTTGTTGCCTCCTGTTACTATGCCCAGTATCTTCACCTTTGCAAGTCTTAGCCTTCCTCTCTTTATGTTGAACCTGTAGTGTACTGGTATTTCAGAGAGGAGCTCGTTGTCGAGGAACTTGGGGTTTGAGAGGTATTCGTTATGAATCTTTATCTCGGATACTTTGCCCACTATGGCTCCTTTCTCTGATGGTACTTCAACTAGTTCTCCTACCTCGACGTCGACATCATCATCAACTCTGAAATTGAAGGCTAGGTGAGTGGGCTCTTTCCTTGATATGACCATTCCTATCTCTTTGGGTTCCTCTTCATTGTGATTCTTCTCAAGCTCATCAAGATGATCCATCAGGGTGGTCATATCTTCACCCCTTTGTGTTTGTCAATTAATTCAGAAAGGCTGATGGAAGCTGCTCGTAGGGCTGCATGGGTGAGGTCTCTGAGCGTATTGAGGTAATCATGTGCTTTCATTCTGGCTTCTATCAGGATGCTTAAATTGTGCCTTCCTCTATCACGCCTCAGTGGTGATGGATAGACGAGGGAGCTGGCGAGAGATGCTATCTTTCTCTGCACTTCGAGAGGATCCTCCTTGGTTATGTACTCGAACTTGAGTATGTCCCCTCTTGCATTCATGTAGAATTCATACCAGTTCTCAAGCTTCTTGCCTTTTTCTTTCTCGACGAGAAGGGGTGTGGTTATATCTCCTTCTTCAAGCACAAGCTTTAGGAAGACGTAGTCATTTACATGAGGCACTTGAAGCTTGAGTTTATCCTCTATTATCCTGAAGAACCTCATGTCCCTTGGTAGGTCGCTAACTCCTACTATGAGGATATCTTTCTCGTGGGCTATTTTCATCATCTTATCGAAGTACTCTCTCATCTTGTTATGAAGAGCATAGAGTACCCTGCACTCCTTAGCCAGAACGAAGCCATGGGGGAAGAGCGTTCCTCTGGTGAATATTATTCTCACATCAGTACTCTTCATTAGGTCAATACATGCTCTATACCTCTGTATTTGACTTAACAATCTCGTAGCCAGCTTTCTGCCAAACATGAGGAG
>Ga0180301_10001560_pt1 | contig 18048 bp, 16 predicted proteins | sample GuaBasSediGuay16_FD_121797 | JGI IMG/M metagenome (GOLD analysis project Ga0180301, IMG submission 121797) | Subseafloor sediment microbial communities from Guaymas Basin, Gulf of California, Mexico - Guay16, Core 4569-2, 12-15 cm | ecosystem: Environmental > Aquatic > Marine > Hydrothermal... | reverse complement strand
TATTCTCTAAACTTAACTTTTTACAATCTTTAAAACTTTGAACTCAAAACAATTTAACTCAGTTTATTTAACGGCTTTTTGAATCACTCTACCGGAAATGGAATGAACGTTCCAAACCCAAGCTTCCATGCTTCACTTTTAGCTGGTTCCTCCCAAAATAGTTCCATTGGGCTAACCTTTTCTTCGAATTCTACAGCTAGTAATGATCCATTAAATAAAGCTGTGTAAATAGGTTTTCTAACCTTCTTACGTAATGAAAAGCCTGCACCCTTAACTCCAATACTAATTTTACCTCCCTTTATATACGCTTTGCGCTCAAATATCTTGCTGAGAAAAATCCAATCCCACGTAACAAAACTTTCCTCAAAAACCTTTTTTAGATCGCTTGGAACTGATTGTTTTATCAGGCAATCTGAAACGAAGTACAAGATATATTTCTTGTATTTCGCGTCATCAAGAAATTTGTCTATAATGCTTTCTGTAGACGTTTCAATAATAGCTATTCTTCCACGGCCACCAAGGTTTGAAACAACCTTAAACTCCTTATAAAAGTTTTTCGTTTCAAGGAAAAATGCAACCTTGCTGGTGGATATCTTATATTTTTTGAGAATTCCAGAGAAATCCACAAGTCTTAATGTATATAGTAATCCCTTTTTCACAGTTCTAGTTTTTCTATTAAGTCCTATACTTGTTCTTTCTAAAAGAACGTTGTTATATTTAAAAGCCGCCTTCAGCTCCTTTAACACATTTTCTTTAACATGTGGGCCTTCCACCAACTCGTTCCATAATTCTTCTTTCTTATGATTAATATATTCAATTAAAACTTCCAGATCATACACCTCTTCCTTCTCCTTTGATCCGACGTAAACTTTCCTGCCAATTTTAAGGAAGGGTCCCTTAAAGATGACTTCATCTGGTATGAGAGATAGTATTTCATCATACCATGTTCTGGCTTCAACATCGAGTTTAGATCCTTGTTCTTTAAAATAGGTGGCAACTGCCCCCACAAGTGTTGATGGTGAAGGGAAGATAGTGCTTTTAGCACTACTATAAACACCACTAATCCATGGATCTATTTCACCACCCTCTCTAAAAAGTAAAGGCTCAACAATCTTAAAGAGTATCATCCTCTCATACCACCTCTAATAACCTTTAGAAAGACAGGAAACTCAGAAATCAAAAACCTTCTTTCAATTTCCCCGTTAACCTTTAATAAAATCACATTATCGAAGTAACTGGTGATTTTCTCTACGAGTTCCTTTACATCATCAGTATACTTTTTATTTGAAACATTTCTTTCAAACAACCTTTCTAAAATCCTACAGGCAATGTTCCTATTATGTAGCAATGAGTTCTCTAGCATCTCTTTATTTTCATGCCAATCATATATAAGTGACATAGTAAGTTTCCTGGGGCTGGCTTTATCTAGATTCCTCCAAGGCATGGGATCTACGAGCCTATACACTTCATATATTTTTTCAATAATTTCTCCGACGTTTAATGGTTTTTTAAGTACGAAATGGGGATAACTCCTCCAGGGAATAATGGCATAGACTTCTTTAGCACCACGCACGATACATGATAATATTACAGAATCCTTTGTCACAGAAATCTTATTATCTTTTATAGCTTTGCAGGCTGTCTCATAATGATCTTTGTTACTTAGGAAAGTATTTTTGGCCTTTTCAAGCATTTCATAAGAATATGGTAACACAAAATGCAATGGGTACATGTAGTGAGTAAATGTTATGGAGTAGCTTCTTCCACTAGGGTATACAGTCGGTACAATAATATTCCCATCTCCATATTTAGACACCTTCGTAAGAAACCCGTAAATATCATAGCTACGGTCACCATAACTCCAGAGTTTCCTTGTTTCCGTGATTATTTCAATAGCTCTTGAAGAGGGAGCTACTGCTAAGAGATCATCACCACCACTATATATAACAAAACCATCCTTTTCCTCTACAATTTCACTTTCCCTAATAGCATAAACCATTAAAACACGGCTTAATGTAACTTGGTAAGCAATATTTGCATAGAGTTTCCCTTCCTTAATTATCTGACAATACATTTCCCTGAATTTTTCTATCCTTCTTTTAGCTTCATCCTTCGGTATATTGTATCTACTAAATTCACTGATTATTTTCGAATCATTGGAATCTTTACATTCAACAATCTTTCTTATTATTTCGGTTAAGGTGGTGGCTCCAATAATATACTCCTTTAAAAACTCTTTTGCCGTGGATTCGTCAAGCCCGTAACCGTCTGCCAATTCACCCTTTAAGAGTCTACCCATATTATCGACGTCAGCCCTTATAATTGCATAGTATCTATTTAATGGTATGGAGGCTAAAACTCTATTTATTTTATCAAGCTTGTTCCTAAGGTTAACATAGTTTTGTCTAACTTCTCCTCTTAGATACTCCCGCTCCGCATCACCAACCACAAAAAGAAGAATTACATCTCTATCTGTCACATTTAACTTATCAATTTTATTAAAAATCTTTTGTTGCCACCTCCACCAAGGTTTAATTCCAGCAGGCAAGCTACCTAGAGTTGATACAATGTGTTTAACTTCCTCTAAAAGTTCTCTCGTTTCACCGTCTACTTCAAATGCCTTCACAATACTCTCCTTAAAGTCCAAAGAAGCTATGTCGCCAAGTGTTGGGAAAGATACATTAAAGGGTTTAAGACCTTTTCCCAAAAGTCTACTAAGAATGTTGTTTAACGGTTTACCAAACGTCGCGATTCTCTTCACCAAACATATGGGACATAACCTTTCACCCGGAGGCAATAGTACACTAAGATTTTTATCACCTATTTCCTCTTCATACCTGTCCTCAGGTGGTAGGATTACGATAGCTGGCAGTTTTCCGCATAACGTACAATAATCGAATCCTCTTTTAGATACTCTTGGAAAACCTATTGCTTTATCATTTTTCCATACACTATAGGTTATGTCAAAAACATTGTACTGTGCTACAGGGTCCATCTTTATACTCTTTAATCTATAAAGTTTGTTAAAGGCTAACTCAGTAATTTTGTCAAATATTTTATATTCCTCTAGACCCTGTCTAGCGACTTCTTGGACGTCTTGAACTATAATCCTCAACCCTAATGGTGATTTGTTCCTAAATTCGTCCTCAAACATCCTAAGGGTATTCAGAATTCCTTGAAAGAATTCTCCTTTTTTATCTTTTTTATTCGCTTCTTCAACAAGATATTTTACCACCTCATCCCAGACTATAATCCAGGCTTCAGTAAAACGTTTATAAATTAGTTTAGCTAAATCTTCCTTACTTTTGAGACTATTATCTATAAACTTCTTTAAATATTCTATAGGAGGCATAACTAGCGTAATTGTAGCCGGTATGACAGCATACCTCGGAAATCCACTGGTTAAATCATATCCGCAAGCCTCTTTTACTAGCCTAGTAATAAAATCTACTTTACCCACTCTTTTTAAAACCTCTGAAATAAGCCAATGATAATAAAATGGATTATTACGGGCAGAAGGTACGAGTAGTACTTCAGGCCCAAGCTTTTCTACAAAAATCCTTATCGCATACCAGACCGCTGCAGAAACAAAGTAGCTTGAAAACCATAGATCCCTAAATTTCCGAGAGTTACTGATGAATGACTGAACCCCTGGAACATCCACAATAACATAAAAGCCGCTTGGCTTGTCATCTTTTAGTCCCCAATTTATCGCGGTGGCGGTCGCATATACATGGTCGAATAGTGTATGAGTCGGGATCCTAGTATCGGCAACACCAGCAGACCGTGGATTATATTTATACCATAAAACTTCATAAAAGGCGTATAATAGATGCCAGAAAAGCCCTTCATTATTCTTAGCATTCCTTAAAATCCCTTTTAAATCATTAATGAAATCATTAGTGTTGTCTGGACGATATATTCGAATACTTAAAGATGGATAGAAAATATTTTTAAGGATATTAGTTTTCGAAGGGAAGACGCCGTGAACGTACTGCTCCCCTCCTACAAGAATATTCAAAATCCATCTATCAACTGTAGAGACAAAGCGGTCGGCCCATCGTACCCGTTTATCCTTAATGTATCTAGCTACACCACTTAAAACAGTGCCAGAAGTCAAGTCCTCAGCCAGTTTTTTAGCTCTCTCTTCATGGTTCTTTATATCCCAAGACTTGTCGGGTGGATCATGCAATAATGCGGCAACCTTTAAACTAAAATATTCACCCACCGCTCTCATCCTCCAGTTTAACTATTCTAGAAGGTTCGAATAAAGAGTAACCATTAGACGTCCGAGCGCCAATACCTCTTGACAAAGCATAGAGCATAGATGTAAGTAAAACATAGTTTAATCTCTGATTTATATGATCCTTAGCATATACCAAGAACCTAAAAACTGTTCTAGGAGCAATACTTAAATGCACTACGGGATTAGGATTCACCTCTAGTTCTGTTTCAACATTAGGATAATGGGGCGTGGTCACATCAGGATATAAAATATATTTCTCTTTTTTAACTGGAAAGGCATCGGTAAATCCTATAATTCCTGCAATTCTCTGATCCCCGAACAATTTTTTAGCTTCATTTACATATCCCAGTTCTTCACAAGCACTTCTTATAGCGCCCTTAATAGACGAGGCAGGTATATATGGAACATTAAATAACGGATGAAAACTCAAACCTACCTCAAAAGCAAGCAAACCAAAGCTCTCACCCATACCTATGATACCACGTGTTACAAGCCGCATCTCAACATTCCACACACTCTTACAAAAACTCTTGAGTGCCTCCATCAGCTCCTCGAAATAGCTGTCCGGTGTCAGATTATAGGAAGAAAAGATAGTTAAATATTTAATAACCTTGTGCTTATTTTGCGCATAAATCTTCTCTTTCCCGTTAAGCTTTTTTTCCAAAATTTCCCTACCGCTCAAAAGGACAAAGGAATACATGTTAATTTCTTTATAATATTGTATCTTACGAATTATACTATTTGTTTCCATATTTTCACCTTCTTCTTAAAATTTCAGATGTTTTTTCAAAAGCATCTTTAAACGCCTTTAGAGGATCCATCCTAACAGGTTTACCTTCCCTAATATAGTGTTTACCAAAATGTCGTAGTTCAAACCCTTTAAGAGCCTTACAATCCCTCCAATCTCTGGTAACAAAACCATACCTTAAGACGTACCATTTATTTCCTAAGAGAACCGGAGTAAACTGAATTGCAGAAATATGTCTACACTCTTTCCTTTCCCTAGTTTTTTCACTATAGTAGTAATAACCGGTATTTTTCTGGCCTCTAGGCAACCCTAAAATCCATGTATCATATTTATAACCCGATTCTTTCCAGTATTCTTTCCACCTTGCCTTAAGCGTAGCTTCTCCTATTTTTTGAAGAACACGGATATCATTATCTCTAGGAATATCACCGAGTTCATCTACCGAATACTTAAAAACGCCACTTCCCAAGGAGAGAGCAGGAACTAATGGTATCTGAAATCTTTTAACATCAATTTTATTTGTTATGATATCTATTTTTTTGAAAGATCTCCTAGCGTATGATATAATATTCGATAATAATTCTTCAAATCTCCCTTTATAATTGTAGTATCTTCGAAACCCATATAGGTCAATGTACTCTATTCGCTTTTTTGTTTCAACGTTCTCGATCTTTAATGCTCCGAAACCTCTTGTAGTTAGAGCACCTATACCTCCGAAAATTAAGGCTAGTAGAAGGGAAGAAAAAGCCGCGTCGAAATATTTTTCCCATCCACTCAAGTTCTTCGATAAACTGATTTCTATATTTAAGGCTCCTTTAGGATATAAAACCATTTCCTCGTAAATTCTTTTGAAATACTTAGCAGGGCACTCATCTCTCCTCTTTATTGATAGTAACCTTATCCTAGGTATCTTTTCTAATGTTCTATAAGGTATCTTTAGAGATGTCTTCTTAGAATGAAGATAAACCCTATTCAGAACTTTACGTTCAGGTTTTGAATCTCTAAATCTATTTTGGTGTTCTTTAAATTTCTCCAAAAGCTCTTCAGGAGTCATGCTTAAAGTAAAGTAGTCTGATATCTTTATCCTAACATTCAACCTAAATAAAGAAGCCATGCCGGTACTCCCAAGAAAACGGCTTATACTTTCATCTAGAATACCATAATTAGCATCATATCCTTTATCCCATAGTACACCATTTAATATGACCCTAGCCCACCAACGCCATAAACCTTTTATCTGAGTAGACCTAGGGACCTCATGTATGTCAAGGTCATATGAATAAGGTCTAGCATTAAAACCACCGATTCTAGTCAAAGTTGTATTTGTTAACCTTATAGTAACAAGTGTGTCTTTGTTTTTAACGGTCTCCCAAGAGTTTCTAAAATCCACTTCCAGGGTTTTCATCTTTCCCTCCCAGTTTCCTCTTTATAGACAGCCTCAGCGATCTTTTTGACTTCAATTAATATCTTGAGCAAGGACGCTGTGGCTAAAGATAATTTCACTTTGTCTGCTAATAATTCCTTAGAAAAATTCAATGGATCCTCCTGGGAAACCATCCCGAGCCTATCTTTTAAGATATCTTTAATTAATAATAAATATAATCCATAAGCAACTTTCAAGGGTTCTTTCTTTCCAAGTTCATTTATTTTATTCTCATTTAAGAGAGAAAAGATTTCTTTCTCACATTTGGAATAAATAAATAGTATTGTGGATGGTAATCCTAGATCCACGATCTGGGATAATGTCGATCTAGCTCTACTTCTGAAAGCTGAGCAACATTTATTAAGTTTTTCCCTATCAATGGAATATATTTTCTCAATGAGGTTATCTATTTTGCTGAACTCCTCAATAGCTATCTTTGTAGGTGAAAGCATATAATCACCCCTTAAATAGCAATAAGTTTTACAATCCCCCGTCCGATAGTCTCGTTACCACCTATGACTAGAAACCCTATTTTTCCATTTTTACTAAACACGTATCTTTCAATGCATTCTCTAACTTTAGTAGCATCTTTAATGCATTCACTCTTAATTTCCTCCAGCTTACCATCAGCGACCCGAGGATCTGAATAGAGGAAAACGGTAGAGAAAATTGTTTTGTTTGGGATGTATTCTTCGGTCCAAAGTCCTCTGGTTTTAACGGTTTTTGTTTTCGAATCAATTCTTATTCTAGTAATTCTCATTAAACTTTTCTCTACAATTTCACCTATATATTCATCTGAAACTACTAAAAGACCACGTTGCCTCACATCTTCTATTTCTTGTCCCAGACATTCTTCTAGACGCGATACCTCTTCACATATGTTGATTTTCAGCCAGTAATCTTCGTTGATTACTGCCTGTTTAGCATTATTTATTTCAAACAATATTTTGTCAGCAGTGTTCTTAGATGCCAGAGCTCCAGCAGAAGATTTTTCCATACATTCAGTAATTTTCTTAATGAGATCTGCAAGTTCCTTTTTATTCGTTATCTCACAATAATTTTGTAATTCGCTAAGAAGAAAAGGTGAGGTTACATAAACATAAATACCTTTTAAGCTTCTAGCAGGGATAGCTAATAACTTTGCATCTAAAACGGCAAAGGAGCTAGAAAAGGTCTCAGTCTCACCCTCTAGCTCAGGTCCCATTAAATATTCAATTATTTTTCTTTCATTGTTGGCTTTAGAAAGAACGAAGCTTTTTAGAGGTCCTTTTAAACTCGAACTAAATATAATTGGAAAGCCTTGAAGATCGCGTTGAACAGGTAGGTCAACAACCCCTCCTCCCCGACCAGTACCAGCATGAACAGGTGTTATGGAGTAGATCAAAACTAGCCTACTCTCCTTAAAACCTCCAATATCTACCATTATTTCCACCTAGATAACAGTCTAATTATATAGTAACTTTCAATATAAAAATATTTTTCAGTGTACAGTCAAAAAACTAAGAAAAAATCGCACTCTTTCGAAATTTCGCCCAACTTTTAAAATGTCTAACTACACGAAGACTAATCTTATTCTTATGAGTCTCTTTTTCTCTTTAAACCCTTTAAGTAGTCTATGGGGAGAAGTTGAAAAAGTTGCGGTTTTTGGGATAGTTCTATAAACGGTGGGTGATAGAATGTCGTGGTGTTAAGACTCTAGCTTTATGGCTGGGTTGACCTCTTTTTCGGCTATTTGTAAAGATAACTTTTTCTCGTATTCTCTCAGCATCTCTACTAATGGATGCTTTAAGTTTATCTTGTATAGCTTTACTCTGCCTATCTTTCTGGATACCTTAACTATACCGTACTTCTCTAGATCTGGGAAATACTTGTAGAAGGTCTGCTTGCTCATGCCTAATGCCTCTATAACCTCTTTTTTTGTGAAGTCGTATAGCGGGTTGTCTAGAAAGAAATCTATTATCCTGAGTTTAGGGGAGTCCCCTAAAGTCTTGATTAGAATGGATTCGTACTCCTTTTTTGTGTATATTTTTTCAGGCATTTTCTCACTTTGATACTTTTATAGTTTTCAAATTGATTATAGAGATAAAAAGTATATAAATATTACCTTTCAAAGGTACTGTAAGTGAACCTTATGCTGAGGGAATATAGTGATGAGGAGGTTAAGGCTGACATAATGAATCGACTAATGAGAAAAGGTTGTTGGGGAGGTAAGTATCTACCTGTAGATAGCCTAGTACATTGGCTCTCCAAGAGGGTTAAGAGAGATGGAAGGAGGGTTAGAGGACTAATTAGAGAACTCATTAAGGAAGGGTATTTATTGGCCCATAAAGGAGGGAAAACTATATCACTTAACCCGGCCCTATGCAGGGAGATAATCGAATACATAGAAAAGGTAATTGAGAAATAAGGTTAATTCCTTTTAGTTGAAGAATGCATTTAGGCGATGGGATGTTCAGTAATTTTGCATAAAGGTAATTTACCTGTTTTCCTAATATATTTCATGGTGCATATGTCTAGTGTGTTGGGTTATGTTGATTTTGATAGCAATGTTTCACAGGATTCCTCTCACTGCATAATTAATGTTAGTGTCGAGAATGTTGATAAGGTTCATAGGGGGAGTTATGTTAGGATAGAGTCTTCCGACGGCAGGGTTTTTCTGGCTAGGGTTAGGGGAGGACCCTTCTACTTTATTGAAGGTTTGCCTTCAAGCTCCCCTCTAGCTAAGACCTTTACTATTAGGGGTGATAGGTTTAGGTCCCTACCATCATATTACGCGGCTTTCACTGTAAATATTTTGGGTGAGATTGAGGGTGGAAGACTGCGGTCAAGTTATACTCGGCCTAAACCAAAGTCTCCCGTCTACGAGATGACTGCAAGGGAAGTTGAGGAGATCATGGGTTTTAAAGGGAATGTTCTTCTAGGCCATTTACACAAGTACAAGAACGTTAAGGTGAAGCTTCCGGCCGGGAGCATGGACTTCTTACCCAGGAATGTTGGGATTTTTGGTACTGTGGGTAGCGGTAAAACTAATACGGCCCAGGTGTTGATAGAGGAGGCTTCAAGGGCGGGTTGGGCTGTATTTGTATTGGATGTTGAGGGTGAATATACTTTCATGGATCAGCCGAACAACGATGAACCCATGGTGAATAGCCTTAAAAGCATCTATAGGATGGAGCCTGAAGGCTTAAAGGACTTCAAGGTATATGTTCCAGCAGGCAGGTCCTCGGTAAGGTTTGATGCAGTAGGCTTCACGATACCCTTCCATGAGATGGATCCATTCATATTATTCGAGATAATCGAAGCCACCGAAGCCCAACAAAGATACTTCCTCGAGATACTCGGAGAGTTCGAACAGGAGGCTAGAACTCCTGAGAAAAGTGTAGGAGAAGAGTTTGAGGAGATGTTGATCTCACCCATAGAGGAAAGATCCATCAGATTTACACTCATGGATGTTATGGAAAAGGTGGAGAATAGGCTGAGAGAGGGGCAGGTCAGGCACGTGGCTTCATCACTTCAAGTAATTTCCAGTAAATTGGAAAGGTTAAGGCGATACAGGATCTTCGATGGAAGGCACCTACTACCGGTTGAAAAAAGGATCAAGCCGGGGGCCGTCACTGTAATCGATTTAAGCGATACCGAGGACCAGGTACGGAACATTGTTATAGCATGGCTACTTAACAAGATTTTCGAACTTAAAGTCCTTGAACCCAATCTGCCCTCAACAATGATAGTCATAGAGGAGGCACATACCTTCGTCAGCAGGGAGGCTAGGGAGAAGATGACGGCAACAATAGATATGCTTAAAACTATCGCGAGAAGAGGGAGGAAGAGAAGGCTTTCGCTAGTGTTCATCTCCCAGCAACCGGGCCACCTCCCCCCGGAAATATTCGAGCTATGTAACACACGTATAATCCATACGCTTAAAAGCGAGTATAATATAAGGGCTTTAAGGGAGACCAGTGGAGCTGTTAGGAGAGAGTACTGGGATCTTTTACCCGCGTTATCTGTAGGTGAAGCAATACTGGTTTCACCGCTACTCCTAGAGCCTGTTTTAATAAAGGTTAGACCCGCGAAAAGCATGAAGTATAGATACGAGTCTCTGGAGTCTAACCCGGCCTAAGCCTACGTTCGTCGAAGAAAAATGCCGCGTCGTCGCCTTCACACCTGAGTATAATGCTTTCAAGTCTTTGCCTGAAATCCTCGGGCGAAAACATCCTTCTACAAATATTGTCCGCATAGGCTAAGAGCAACGGGAAGCCGTGCATCCTGTTGTTAAGTGCATCCGCCATTATTAGGTGGGCGAACTCGTCGAACCTTTCTTTAGGAGCCTGGAAAAGATAGGGTTTAGCTGAAATCTTATAGACTCCAACCCCGATCTTGAATGCATGTTTCTCAGCGAAATCCTCCACCAGCTTCTCCTCTTCCGGTAGAAGTCTTCTAACCTCGCTTTTAATGAGCCTCCGTAGGTCGGTCAAATACATGTATTCGCCGGGCTTCAGTAGCATTCCGACGCTTATAAGCCGTAGATGCCTTGATGTTGAAAGCACCCCTGCCACCTTTCCGTCTTCTATAAGCCTTGCCCCAAGTAGAAGGCTTTCCTCCAGAAAACCTTCTATGCCCATTCTGCCTATCCTAAGTTCAAGAGGCATTAATGGTCCCTGTACGAGCCTATATTTGTCACCATATTTTAACGCTACCTCCCTTTCCTTGTAAAGCATCAGCGACCTGTAGAAAAGCTCAGAAAACCTGTATACTTTCTCAACGTTTTTAAGAAACTCAACTATATTGTCTGTAAATTCCTCGTCGATGAACATGGTGTCGCTGACATATACCGTTTCTTCCAGCCTTTCTCCAGCATAATTTACAGCCACTACACCTATCCTACATTTTGCCCCAAAAGGAGTTGGATACACATTTAACGTTCCATCAATACCGTATGCTTCCCCCTCTTTTAGGTTCAAAAAAGCCTCCTCAAGAAACCTACGGTCGATCCTCTTAATTCTCTCCCTGAAACCCTCCACTTCCTCAAGCCTTTTTCTTAAACGGTTTCTATACTTCGAAAACGATTTCACATCCCTTAGTAGAGTATCTTCTTCTACATCGGCAAACTCATGTATGTTCATCCACTTAAGCCCCTGCACGAGTTCCCTAAAATTTATGTTTAATGAAAAAGACACGGCTACACCACTATAATAGTATCACTTCATACTCTATAAATACATTTATACCTTAAAACACAAGTAAATACAGGTGTCTGTAACGCTGAAGATCTACAGTATTAAGGGTAGTTTCATTAGAAACTATTTTCCCTTTAAAGGTTTCACGGGGTTCACCGTTAGAGGCGCCTTTGGACTATCACTTAGGAGGATAATATGCGAAGAAGATCTTGAAAAGAATTGTCTTTCATGTCCCCGATATCGAGAGTGTTTCTATGCATGGGTTTTCGAGGCAACACCGGACATCAAACCCGACGCCAGGCTTGCGGCTAAGGGCGCTAAGCAGGGTGTGACCAAACCCTATACGGTTACACCAGTGAAAGTCAGATCAAGAATGCTGGAGTTTAAGATAACATTATTTAGCGAGAAGATTCTATCCAAAGAACCTCTAATGGTCATGGCTATGCTTCTGATGGGCAGTGAGGGTCTCGGATACGATCTAACAATTGGTGAAAGAAGAAAATTTACTGTAAACAGTATTACAGCCAAGAACATTTACGGGGAAGAGAAAACTATATTCGATAAATACGGTGGTTACAGAATAGAGAAGCCCGGCAGATCTAGTGGAAGCCTACTGGAACTCTTCGAGAGACGGATTGAAGCCATATGGGCCCTCAAACCTAGAAAAATCATAGTGAATTTCAAGACACCTTTTAGGCTTGTTTTCGAGGGGAAAAACGTGTCTGAGCCTCCACCTCAAGCCCTAGTAATACATTTAGCTAGGAAATACAGTCTTCTCGCCGAATACTATGGCTGTGGAACCCCCTTTACACCTAGACAGGCTAAAAGACTCAAAGAAATTACAAAAAGATACATGAAGATAATGTACTCTAGGTATAAGTTAGTTAAACTCGATAAATTTAGCCTTGAAAAAGGTGAAAAGAAAAGCTATGGGATCTTCTTTAAAGGTACATATATCTATAAAGTTGATGGGGGATTCTGGAACCACGATGACTCAAAGACTATTTTAAAGTTACTTCTTTTAGGACAGTATCTTAACATAGGTAAATGGTCTACGGCAGGATGCGGTAAATACGACTTCCTAATCGAGGCAACTCCAGCATAATTCAAACCAAAATATACATGATTTGCATTCTCATGGCTATAGGGTGAACTTGATGGTTGATGTTAACCACTATGTTCAAAGGAACCATAATTTACTCTTTAAGTTGATGGACGGGTTTACTCCTGCTCTCCAGAAGCTTACTATTCTATGAGCATATAGCGTTGTTATTGGAAGTTTTGTCGGCAACAACCCGGAAGCCCAGTTTAATTGAGCCAGCCAGTAGACATCCCTTATAAATGGTTTTGGATCCCTATCCCAATTAGAGGTCTCCACAACCTCCACTACTAGAGGTCTGGATATGCCGTAATCGGATAAGAGAGGGTGATCGGGGAATCCTACTGTAGCCACAACATACTTATATGGGTCCAGCTGCAGGTATGCTCCTTGAATTGGATTCCTGTATCCTCTGGAAGTGTTTCTTAGAAGTCTTGGAACACTCCTCTTCCTTATCTCTATTAAAGCCCAATAGACATCCCGTCGCAGTATACCCTCCAGCTTGAGGGTATCTACTACATCTCTTATAGAATCCCTTTCAAATGGATGGGCAAACCCATCCCTATGGAAAATTATAGTTTCGGCGTCCTCTATGTTATCGATTTCGGCTAACATCTCTAGCATGGGTTTTTTCAGCAGGTCAATGACCTCTACCCCTGGAGAGAAGCCTGTATGCCATTCGAAAACTTTTTCAGATTCAGGGTTAAATACTGTTAACGCTACTCCTCCACCACCGCTATCTATACCTATTGTGAGGCTGGATGAAGGAGGTTCAGCAAGCATCCAGGGTATTCCTCCAGCCTTAGAGAAAATATTTAAAGCGATATTGAATAAAACATATCCCTTGTTTGAAAGGTATCTCGCCGTAGAATATTCTATCATTTGACTGGGTATTCCCCTCATGGAAAGGCTTCTCTTTAAGGGCATGTAGGGATCTTCATCATATTCTACGCTCATCTCATCGGGTATTAATATGATTACTACATCTCCCTGAGCTTTTGAAACGGCGTCGAGATAGCTTTCACTGGAATCTACAGGAGTATACCAATACTCCACCTCTGTGCCGAAGAATTCGCTGAAACCCCTATAACCTTTAACACCATTAACCAGGTTTAAAACAAGATTTCTAGCCTCCCTTCTGTAATCTCTCCTGTAAACAACTTCCATACATATTTTAGGAACCCTCTTGAAGGGTTTAAGCCCCATTTTAAAACCTTCGTAAGGCGATGACGCGGTTCCTTCACCGAACCTCAATACCGGGTTTTTAAACATACCCAGCCGCAAAAACTTGACCTCATATATTTATTTATAACATCTAATATATTTTTGGGATGATGAAAGAGAGCCTCTGGGTGCTTGGAAAGAATATTTTTATTGGAAAGAAAAGTGGGAGATTTCTCGTTGAGATCGATGGGGTTAAAAGCGAAATAGCCGCCTTAAAGCTGAGAACTATAATTGTAAGTGGTCGTGTAGAAGCGACGAGTAGGGCTTTAGAGCTAGCTTTTAGAAACGATGTATCCATAATACTTCTGGAGGATAAACTTCTATGGCTTTACAAGTCTTTCCCGGAGAAAGATGTAAGCCTCCTTCTAAACCTATATAAATATTCAAGGGAAATCGTAGAGGAGCTTAGTAAGGCAGCAGAATTCAATAGAAAGGAGGTTTCAAGGAAATTTACGAGAGGAGTCGATATAGGAAAAGCCATTCTATCAACCAAAAAATGTTCTCTAGAAGATTTATTGAGGTTAAGTCTATTCCTAGATAAGTTTCTTGTCGGGGAATCTCTGGATTTTCTACTGAAAACAGGCCTAACGCCTATAACATCAAACAACATCTTTCTACCTAAACTTATCGCGGAGGTGTTTAAGCCCATAGCTTTACAGGTATTTCTGTTAAAGAAAACATCTTCGAGAATGAATCTAGAGGATTTTGGTGTACTTAAATGGATTCTAGCGGACTTCAAGAAGCATCTAAAGGAGACCGTTATATCGGATTTGGAGGGATACTCTAAGAACATTATAGAGCACATGGAGGTTTGTGTAAAATCGCTGGCAATGTTTTTAAGGAACCCTGTTGCTAGGGAGTTTAAGGCATTTAGAATAGGTGTCTGAATTGAAAGTTATAGTGGTCTTCGATGTACCCGTGGAATGTGATTGGCTTAGAACAGAGATAAGGGAGTTACTTAAAGACTACGGGGGAATTTTTCTACAGTATAGCGTCTATGAACTCGATTTACCTGAAAAAATATTAGATAGGCTTTTGGAGAAACTTGAACAGAAACTCAAGAAGTGTGGTGGAAGAATAGATGTAGTTAAGCCTTGCTCACGATGCCTTAAAAAGATACTGGTTGTGGATACTACTCGATTATAAAGGGTTCATATTCCATGCATCTACCTTCGATGAAGTCGACGAGGTTTTTAACCTGTCTCCCTATAAGAGCTCTCAACTTTAAACCGTTCTTTCTTAATTCAAGCCTCTGGTTAAATGCTCTCCAAACCTTTTTCATACCGCTTTTAGATAAATATATGGCGTCACCAGAGTACCTAAAATCCCTTTGGATGCTTAGCCCTCTAGATGCTAAAAGTGCTACAGCAACAATATCCACTACTGGTTGCTTGAACTCCTCCGCAAGATCCAAAGCTAGTGAAACCCTATCCCTGAAAGGTGCATGAAGGAATCCTACTCTGGGATCCAAACCATGCTTAACTATCTCCTCCAAACAAATATCATAGAGCCACATGTTCATCAAGTTGAGGATAGCGCTGAAATGGTCTCTAGGTGGCCTCCTAGTTCTAGTCTCAAACAAATATGGCTCCGGAATCTTCGCCCTTAACGCCTCATAGTATTCTCGAGTGACCACAGCTTCAAGACCCATTAAATCTAATGTTTTGTCGTAGTCCCTGAAGTATGGTAGCATTTCAATAATCTTTCGGCTCTCCTGCTTCAGTCCAAGGGTCCTAAGCAACCAGGCTTTATTGAGTGTTGCAGCCTCCAGGATTTTGTAGGCAATATGTATTCTTCTGCTTGGCGTGTTTATAGTCTCAAGTTGCTTCAACACAAGCCTATATACATGACCGTCTTCCATAAAAAACGTGATAAATCTTCTACCTCCAACTTTAACCACAACAGACTTACCCTGCTTCAACAGGTTTCTTACAGCGGTGAAGCTAAGTCTACCAGAACCCTCTAGAAACAGCGATCCCTCTACGTGTACTTTGCCCTCAGGAGTAAAAACAGTAACTCCATGCTTAGTCTCGGATAAAACATAGCCGTAGGAATAAACTTCAGTAAATTTCATGTAGATCTATGCCCCTTAAAGGATTTTCTAAGAAATATACTTCGAGGGGATCAACTCCCACAGGGTTAATGCTCTTCATTAACAAAATCGTCTTCTTAACCCATTCCTCTGGACAAGGCCTAGTTTCCCTTAAAATGCTTTTCGATAACCCAAGTTTTCTTAGGGACCTTTGGTCAATCACCCTTTTAAGCAAACTTGGTGGAATATACTCTAAGGCTCCTCCCCGGGAAACCACTACGATAGGCTCTCTTACATCGATCTCACCGTAGCTTCGATACATATCATATACCGTTGTTTCCAGCTGAGAAATTTTCTCTGTGACCCGGCTTTCAAGGATATCTTCTATCACGAATAGAGATCCATCTGTCACCCTTCTAACCTTCAATCCCACAAGCTCTTTTTTAGATCTTAAAAGGTTTCCCCGGGAACCATATTCCTCCCATAAGGTTTTAGAGGAAGTCAGCATATACCTTGGTGAAAGAAATAGAATAACATAGCCATCCTCAAGGACGTCCAGCTGATACTCAAAACCTGGTCTCACCTCGATTATATTACTTACGATACGACTATAGTTTTCGAAGGCTCTAAGACCCTTAACAATGTATCCTAGCTTCCTGAATTTATCTCGTATAAATCTGTCCATTATCTTCTTAACGTAAATCCTATCCCTGTTTCTAGCAAAATTAAGACGCTTTTCTCCGCTAGACACGAGCTTATATGTTTCACCTCTTATTCCTATGCCAATTTCTTCTGAATATTTCAGTCCAGGTTGCTTCACAATCCCCACTACACCAAAACTATATTCAGCCGCTATGAAACCCATTTTATGAAGTGAATTCGCTATCCTGGCTGTAGTTTTGTATCCCTCCGGTGTAGGTTGCCTAGAATATAGTCCTAAAATATTGTACAGAACTATAGTTATCTTTTGAAGCGGGTTTCGGCTTATAAAAACGGATGCCGAGAAACCTTCCACACCAAATTTAAAGTATATGTATTTTTCTAGCATATCTATGCTACGTTCCACGAATCCATAGAAATCAGGCCCTACACCGGGTTTAAAAAACCTTATATAAGCAAACTCCTCCTTAACCAAGGGTTTACCAACACCCGTTTTAATGAAACATTCTTCAATCACCTTCTCAACCAAACTGGGCAGTAGTTCTTGCAGTCGCTCACCAAATATTCTTTCAGCCTCAACTAAATCAAGTATTACACCAACACCCTTACTAAAGAAAGGTTTAAAAAGTCGAGGCAAAATACATCCCCCTAAATATTGTATAATATCACATTATTAAAATTTTAATGGAATATTATAGTTCATCAGGGTTCCTCATATTTAACACTATAAATCAAGCAGACTCATTACTATGTCTTTTGTAGCCACTATTTGCGAAAAGTTTAAACAGGCTCTGTTCTTTATGGGCTGGGGAATGGGAGTAAAAAGTAAGAATCGATGACCAGTAGAGGATAGTAATTCCATCTAAGTTCAGAAAGAGGTTAAAGCCTAAAGATGAGTTAATAGTTGAGGGAAGGGGATCTAAGATTTTTCCTTTCAATTCTTTTTTAATTAAGATTTTTTGTGTGGTAGAACTGTGAAGAGGGCAGGAGATGAGTTTATTGAAGCATCTCTCAATTCTTTTTTAATTAAGATTTTTTGTGTGTCCCTAATAGAGGTCGGCGGGACCAAAGGTCCCGCTAAGAAACACTCTCAATTCTTTTTTAATTAAGATTTTTTGTGTGACTTAAGTATAACAGCACCAAGTTTACGAAATCAATTTAAAATCTCTCAATTCTTTTTTAATTAAGATTTTTTGTGTGATATGAAAGGAGGTGAAAACGAATGGTAATTTTAGGTACTCTCAATTCTTTTTTAATTAAGATTTTTTGTGTGAAGGGGAAAAAATAAATAAGGGGGTTAAAAAATATAAATGGGACTCTCAATTCTTTTTTAATTAAGATTTTTTGTGTGTATATATATGTATTCAGCGATTTCAGTTTCCTTTATTTCGAAACAGACTCTCAATTCTTTTTTAATTAAGATTTTTTGTGTGAAATGT